>ERZ1106951.1295-NODE-1295-length-22437-cov-12.358726_pt1 | contig 22437 bp, 15 predicted proteins | sample MGYA00403676_ERZ1106951 | MGnify/ENA primary metagenome ERZ1106951 (study PRJEB35170, sample SAMEA104062398) | human gut metagenome | biome: human gut; feature: human-associated habitat; material: faeces | place: Denmark | collected 2012-04-23 ...
CTCGCTACCTCCACCTTGGCAAGGTGGCGCTCTACCAGATGAGCTACGGCCGCATGGCGGAGAGTTTGGTTTTGTCGCGCTCTCTCCGGGCGACGAATGCTATTATATGGCATTCGATGTAAAAAGTCAAGCTTTTTTCGCCTATTTTTTCAAAAAGTCATACGTTTACTGCTTTTCTACGGTGTCCGGCCAGTTTTTCAGCAGGTCATTCAGGTCTACTTTGTACTGTTTGCCGCAAAACTGGCAGTTGACCTCGGCAATGGGGTCTTCATCGCGCAGTTTTTCCACCTCTTTTTTGCCAAGGCTGCGGATGGTGCGCTCCACGCGGTCCAGGCTGCAATCACAGCAATAGTCAATGCGGGTGGAATCCAGCAGTTCGGGGTTAAAGCCGTCCAGCGCCATATTCAGGATATCGGGAATACTTTTACCCTGCTGCAGCAGGGTGGTAACGCCGGGCATTGCGCCTATATTCTTTTCCAGGCGGGTGATCTCATCCTCGGTTGCGCCGGGCATGAGCTGCACGATAAAACCGCCCGCGCACTGCACCGTCAGATCCGGGTTGACCAGAACGCCCAGCGCGCAGACCGTTGGTGTCTGCTCACTGATGGCAAAATAGTTGGTGATATCCTCGGCAATCTCACCGGAAACCAGCGGCACCTGACCGATATAGGGTTCCCGCATACCAAGGTCGCGGATCACATCCAGCGTGCCATCCTTACCCACGGCAGCGCCGACGTTCAGGTGGCCGTCCGCGCGCGGGGGCAGCTCCACGATGGAGTTTTCGACATAGCCTTTTACATCGCCCGCGCCGTTGGAAACGGCCAGAATACGGCCCGCCGGGCCGCCGCCCTTGATCTGTACGGTGACAGAATCAGAATCCGATTTGAGCATCTGGCCCATCATGGCAACACCGGTCAGCAGGCGGCCCAGGGCTGCGGTGGTAACGGCGCTGGTTTTGTGCAGCTGCTCCATTCGGCGCACAACGGCGGTGGAATCAATGCCATAGAACAGGATGCCGCCGTTTTCCGAAATGCCGCGCAGCAGGTTACTGCTGTTTTCATTTTTTGTTTCACACATAGAATCAATGACCTCCCGAAGCAGGGGTGCGGCAGTTAGGCCGGGGTGCCGTCTGCTTCCTGTGTATACTGCTTGACTGCCGTGATGATCCAGCGCTGGCTGTCCGGCCGGACAGGGCCAAAGCTTTCGCCATCGGCAATTTTGACCGGGTCAAAGCCGTATCTGGTTAGCAGCGCTTTGACGGTATCAAGCGGGTAGCTGTATTCCGAGAAAGATTCATGGAAGTCTTCCCCGGTATCTTTATAGTGGATATCAATGCTGAGGTCCACGCGACCCGTCTGTGGGTCATAGCGGTTGCTCCAGCGGCAGGCGGCGTCATCCTCATCAAAATCAAAAGTCTGGCCGGAAAGCACTTTTTCATGCTTATAGGGTGTGTTCAGGTCAAACACAAAAACGCCGTCTTTTTCCATAAAGAACGCGGCTTTTGCGATGGCCTTTTCAAAGTTTTCCAGCGGACCGATGTGGTTATAAGTATCGAAAGTGGAAACCGCGGCGCGGATGGTCCCGTACAGGTCCAGCTGCAAAAGGTCCTGGCACAGCAGCATGGGGTTGGTCAACGGCAGGCCAAGGGCATCGGCTTTGTCCCGCAGGACGCTGAGCATCTCTTCCGAAACGTCAATGCCGATCATATCGTACCCAGCCTGGGCCAGCATCAGGGTCAGCTCGCCGGTGCCGCAGCCGAAATCTGCCACAATGCCATCCTGGATGCCGTGGGCTTTCAGCTCCCCGGTCACATAGGCAAACAGTGCATCATAATCGGCTGCGCCGTTGAACTCGTCATAAAAATAGGCAAATTCCTGATACGCCATGGTTTAGGCCTCCGGTGCCAGGCAGGCATCCAGATACTGGCGCAGTTCTTCGACCCCGGTCCCCTTTTCGGCGCTGGTCAAAAACACCTGCTTGCAGCCATAGGGGGCGCAGGTGATGCGGAACTCTTCCAGCTGGGCGGTCATCTCAGATTTTTTGAGCTTATCCGCCTTGGTCAGCGCCACAACAAAGGGAATCCGGTGGAAGTGCAGGTATTCCATCATCTGCACATCGTCCGCGCTGGGGGCATGGCGGCTGTCCAGCAGCTGCACCAGCACATTCAGCGCGCGGTCCGCTTCAAAATAGCTGTTGATCAGCTCATCCCAGCGCTCACGGTCCGCATTGGACACCTTGGCGTAACCATAGCCGGGCAGGTCCACAAAATAGGCGGTATCCACACGGTAAAAGTTGATGGTTGCCGTTTTGCCCGGCGTTGCGCTGACGCGCGCCAGATTTTTGCGGTTGCACAGCCTGTTGATCAGGCTGGATTTGCCCACGTTGGAACGGCCGGAAAAGACAAATTCCGGGCGGTCGCTTTCCGGCAGCTGGCTGGAAAGGCCATAGGATGCCTGAAATTCACTGCGATTATAATTCATAAATACAACTCCCTTTTCCGGCTTTTCCGCGTTGGTCACATCACGGCAGCAGGTTCCTTGGCGGTGCTCTGCTCGGTTGCGATCAGCTGGGTAGCCTGCGGCATGGTGCGTTTGTGGGCAGCGGATGCTGCGGGCAGGATGAGTGCATGTTTGAGCACCTGAGAAAGGTCACTGACGGGGATGAACTTGACGGCCTTTTTGACCTCCTCATCCACCTCGTACAGGTCGGGCTTGTTGGCTTCAGGGATGAGCACGGTGGAAATGCCCTCGCGGAAGGCTGCCATGCTCTTTTCTTTCAGGCCGCCGATGGGCAGAACATTGCCGTGCAGGGTGATTTCGCCCGTCATAGCAAGGTCGTGGCGAACCGGAATCTCGGACAACGCAGAAATCAGCGCGGTGGTCAGGGTGACACCGGCGGAGGGGCCGTCCTTGGGTACAGCGCCTTCGGGGGCATGGATATGGATATCGGTGTTCTTGAACTTATCCGGCGCAATGTGGTAGGTTTCGGCATGTACGCGGGCATAGGTCAATGCCAGGTGAGCGCTCTCTTTCATTACATCACCCAGGCTGCCGGTGATTTCCACCTTGCCGGATCCGTTGGGGATGATGGAAACTTCGATGGGAAGCATCTCTCCTCCCACGCTGGTCCAGGCCAGGCCGTTGGCAATGCCAACAGCATCGGTGCGGGAAATAAAGGTCGGCTTGACCTTTTCGGGGCCGAGCATTGCTTTGACCATGGCAGGGGTAACATTGATCTTATCTTTCTCCCCTGCGGCGATCTTTTGAGCGCACTTGCGCAGCACGGCGGTGATGGTGCGCTCCAGAGTACGCACGCCAGCTTCGCGGGTGTAGCCGTCAATGATCTCATACAGCGCCGCCGGGGCCACGGTAACGCGGGATTCCAAGCCGTTATTTTTGAGCTGTTTGGGCAGCAGATGGCGGCGGGCGATGTTGAACTTTTCCACGCGGGTATAGCTGGGCAGTTCAATCACATCCATACGGTCATACAGCGGGCCGGGAATGTGGGAAGCATCGTTGGCGGTGGTGATGAACAGCACGTTGCTGAGGTCAAACGGGATATCAAGATAGTTATCCTTAAAAGTCTTGTTCTGTTCAGGGTCCAGCACTTCCAGCAGGGCGCTGGAAGGATCGCCGCGGTAGTCCCCTGCCAGCTTGTCGATCTCGTCCAGCAGGATGACCGGGTTGGAGGACTTGGCGGTATTGATGGCGCTGATGATGCGGCCGGGCATTGCGCCGATGTATGTACGGCGGTGACCGCGGATCTCGGCTTCGTCATGCACGCCGCCAAGGCTCATGCGGGCAAAGTTGCGGCCCATGCAGGCGGCAACGGAGCGCGCAATGGAGGTTTTGCCGACACCCGGAGGGCCGACCAGGCAGATGATTTGACCCTTGACTTCGGTGTTGAGCTGGCGGACGGCCAGAATTTCCAGAATGCGCTCCTTGACCTTTTCCAGACCATAGTGGTCATGGTCCAGCACCTTGCGGGCATGGGCCTGGTTCAGATCATCCTTGGTAAAGGTGTGCCAGGGCAGGCCGATGACGGTATCCAGATAGCTGCGAATCACGCTGATTTCGGCCTGATTGCCGGCCATTTTGCCAAGGCGCTCGCATTCTTTCAGCAGCTTTTCCTCGCTGGCGGCATCCAGGTGCAGGTCCTGAATCTTCTGGGCATACTTTTCCGCTTCGGCACGGGTATCCTCGGCATCGCCCAGTTCTTCGCTGATGATGTGCATCTGTTCCCGCAGGTAGTAATCGCGCTGGTTTTTATCCATCTGGACGTTCACTTTATCGTCCAGTTCTTTCTCAATGGCCAGCACTTCACATTCCTGGCGCATCACAAGCAGGAGCTTTTCCAACCGGCTGGGGATGGAATTTTCCTGCAGAATGGTCTGCTTGTCCTCATATTTCAGCAGCAGGTTGGCCGGCATATATTCGCTCAGGTAGAGCGGATTATCCGAGGAGACGATGTTATACACCACATCCTTGGAGATCTGCGGGCTGTAGGAGAGATACTCCTCAAAGCACTCTTTCAGGCTGCGAACCAACGCCTCGGTCTGGGTGCGCTTATCTGGTGCCACACCGCGCACGGGAGCGGGGCGGACATCAGCCTGCAGGTATTTGCCACTGGCATCCAAGTCCAGCAATTTGGCACGGGACTTTCCTTCTACCAGTACCTTGACCAGATCTTCGGATACACGCAGCACCTGCTTAATTTCCGAAATGACGCCATAGGCATACAGATCCTGGGCAGTGGGCTCCTCGGTCTCCATATCCTTTTGTGCAATCAGAAAAATATTGCTGTTGGCGTGCATGGCAGCCTCGATGGCGGCAATGGACTTCTGGCGGCCCACCTCAAAGTGGACCACATTATTGGGGAACACCACCAGCCCGCGCAGTGCAACCACCGGCAGGTGCATGGCGTTATGGGCCACACGAACCCTTACTTTTGCTTCTGACATATCTTTCCCTCCCCGGGCCAGCTGGCCGCGGATTTTATTTCAAGTACGGCAATCAGCGCTTTGTTCTGGCGCGTTTGCCATGGTTTTATTTTGCTTTTGCCTGCATCGGGCATTCGTGCAGCCCACGGATGACCGCGCTGCCGCAGGCAGGCCGCGGCAGCAGCACATTCAACGCAGATGGCAGAACTTCCGCTTTCAACTCCATCACCGGGGCACACTCGCCATCAATTGTGGCAATGATGGGGCGGTTGTCCAGCACCTGCATTTCCACGCTGCGGGCACGGTAAAAGGTCATAAAGCTGCGGAACTCCGGCACGATGGTATCGGCATCCTGCATGTGCTGCCCGGCTTTGTATTTGGCCAAAATTCCCGCAACCTGAATGCGGGAGATGGGTTTGACCAGCACAATATCAAGCAGGCCGTCATCCATGGCTGCATAGGGCGCAGCCTGATAACCGCCGCCGTAATAGCCGCCATTACAGATGGCCGCCATCATATAAGTACCGGTATACTCTTTGCCGTCGATCGCAACGCGCAGCTTGTGGCCGAAGCGGCTGAGCATAGCCTGTAGAATCGAGAGCGTATAGGCTGCTGTTCCCCCGCATCCCGGCAGCCGCCGGAATTTTGGGATGCCATATGCCACCTGAGCATCCAGTCCGGCGGCGCAGATATCGATTCCGATACCAAGGGATGTTTGCAGCAGGTCCACCCGGCAGGGCTGTGCCTGCAGCTGGGCGGCAAAATCTAAAAAAGGCGCTTGGCCCGCCGCGCCGAAGTTGCGCACATAGTCGTTCCCGCTGCCGCAGGGCACACAGCCGACCGCTACATTCGCGCTGCCTGCCGCACCCTGAACCAGCTCGTTCAGCGTTCCATCTCCACCGCAGGCATACAGCGCCGCCGGGGTACCGGATGCCGCATACCGGTGGGCTGCTTCGCGGGCCTGACCGGCATACTGTGTGACAACAATTTGAGGCTGGGGCAGCTGGAGCTGGCGGGCCGCCGCCTGGATCTGGGGCACAAGCTCTGCGCTTGCATCCCGTTTTCCTGCAACGGGGTTGATGAAAAATACCTGTTCCACCGCGGTGCTCCTTCTGCCCAATAGGAACCGCTTTGCCCTTCACGGGGGTGGCAGCTCTTATTTCTGGCTCCAAAAATACAGAATATATTGTATCTGGTTTGGCTGTAAATAGCAAGTGCTTACTACAAGATGTTACAATTTGTGCGGATAAAATTCACAAGATGTTCGATTTTGTCCGATTTGTCCGCTCTATTTTTGCCTGCTGTTATTCGCGCGGGCGGGCCAGGGCATCGCGGCGGAACGCCTGCATGGCGGCTTCGTCCTCAAAGCTGGCAATGTACAGCTGGTCCCCCATTTCGCGGGCCAGAACTTCCGGCAGGCGCGGAGCCGCGTTCAGGCAGGAGCGGTACTTTTTCAGCAGCTCCTCATGCGGCATACGGTAGCGCAGTTCATCGTGGCGGCCCGCACAGCAGCAGTAGCGGTGGTAACGCGCCAGCGGATGGTGCGCAGCGCCAAATGCCACCATATCGGCCCAAATCTGGTACAAGTCCAGCCCGCCGGCATAGTTGAGCATATCCACCGTATATCCGCCAGCCGGGCGCATGTTGACTTCCAGCCCCAGGATATCCCCCGCATTGCCCAGACTGGGCTTGGCGGTTTTCAGGCGGAAAAATTCCAGGTGGAAAAAGCGGCTTTTGGCACCAAAGGCTTTCAGGGCAGCTTCGCCCATTTTGCGCAGTTCGGGGCTGATTTCCGGTGCAACATAGTACCACATCGGCTTTTTGCCATGGGCAATCTCCATGATGCTGTCCGGCGTAACATGGCTGGCGGCATAGATCGGCTCGGCATTGGCATCGGCCACGCCGTCAAAGGTCACGATCTCACCATCCACAAATTCTTCCAGGATATAGTTGGCCGCATTGGGGCCCTCCTGCTGGAAAAATTTGTTCAACTCGGTTTTATTCTTGAACTTATGGGTGCCGTTTGCCCCCACGCCGTTATCTGGCTTGGCAATGACGGGCCAGCCGACAGTTTTGGCGAAAGCCTGGGCCTCCGTTACATCTGCCGTCACACACCAGCGGGCAGTGGGGATACCGGCTTTCTGGTAGTAGGTTTTCATCACGGATTTGCGCTTAAACTTTTCGATCTCAGCGGATTTAATACCGGTGGTGATATTAAAATCTGTCCGCAGGCGGGCATCCTGTTCCAGCCAATATTCATTGTTGCTTTCTACCCAGTCGATCTTGCCATACTTGAAAGTGAAAAAGCCCATGGCGCGCAGCATTTCATCATAGTTTTCCATGTTGTCCACACGGTAATACTCGGTCAGTGCGCTTTTGAGCAGGGCGGGCAGCGTTTCGTAAGGGGCATCGCCAATGCCAAGCACATTTACGCCATTGGCACGCAGGCGGTCACAAAAATTCCAGTAATTTTCCGGGAAATGCGGTGAAATAAAAACAAAATTCATTTTTCCTGTACCCCTTTTCCGGCCGCCGCAGCGGCATGAAACTTTATTATTTTGTATAATTTTACATTATATCCACTGTTGCGGCGGGATGCAAGGTGTTTTTCGCCCACGGTGGATTGCTGCCATGCCCGGCATGGGGGCAGATTCGGCATGGTTTGCGTTGATATTTTACTGCGTGTATATTATAATAAAGTTGTTTTATTGTTTGATATTTAGCTTATATCAGCTTTCAAATTTTATTTCTTTGCCCCAAAGGATGTGTTACTACTGGCAAAAAATTCGACTTTACCAAAACTTACCCGCAATGGGCGGTTATTCCTCGGCGGTGCCCTGCTGGGGGTACTGGTGTTTGTGCTGGTGTTCGGGGTCAGCACACTGGATGTAACCAACGATGCCTTTTGCCGCGGTGGATATATTGAAAAGGACATCCAGCAGCATTATGCCGGGTGGCTGTTTTACCGCCAAAGCTCCGCTGGCTGGCCGCTTTGCATTGCCCGCGGCATCAACTACCCGGATGGGCTGAGCGTTGCTTATACCGACTCTATCCCGCTGGTGGCTGCCCTGTTAAAGCCGGTTGCCAACCTTGTGGGCGGAACGTTCCAGTATATGGGGTGGTTCACGCTGGTCTGCTTTGCGTTGCAGGGCGGGTTTGGTGCGCTGCTGGCAGGGCTGTTCCTGCCGGGGTGCGCGGCACCGCTTGCAGCGGACCTGCTGTTTGTTACCAGTCCGGTTTTGTTTGAGCGTGTGTTCCGGCATACCTCGCTGGGGGCACAGTTTTTTGTGCTGGCTGCACTCTATTTTTATTTTGCTGCACGGCGCAAAGGGCAGTATGCCTCCCGCGGGCTGTTTGTGCTGAACGTGCTGGCGGTAGGCATCCACCCCTACTTTCTGCCGATGACCTATGCCATCACGCTGGCGCTGCTGCTGGAATATGCACTGCACAACCGCCAGCTTGCGGGGCCCGGCCTGTACCTTGCTGCCAACTTTAGCGGCACGGCACCGCTGGGCTGGGCACTGGGGCTGCTGTACGGCAGTGCTTCCAGCGGCGGGCAGGCATTGTACGGCTATTTCTGCATGAACCTGAATGCGCTGTGGAACCCTGTGGGGGTAAACGGCGTGCTGTACAGCCGGGTACTGCCCGCACAGAACCAGGTTTACGGCAATTATGATGCCTTTGCCTACCCGGGGCTGGGCGTGCTGATTGCCCTGCCCATTGCGGTGGTTTTGCTGCGGCGGCAACTGGGCGGCATGCTGCGCCGCCACTGGGCATTGGCCTGCTGCTGCGCGGTTTTAACGGTATTTGCCATCAGCAATGTGATTACCGCAAACGGCGCAACGCTTGCCACGCTGCCGCTGCCCGCTTCGCTGATCAAACTTTTTTCCATCTTCCGTTCCAGTGGGCGGCTGTTCTGGCCAATCTATTACCTGCTGATGTTGCTAACCCTTGTGGGCCTTGCCCGGCTGAAAGGCCGCTGGCTGCTGGCGGGTGCTGCCCTGCTGGCCGTGGTACAGGTTTGGGATGTAAGCCCCGGCATGGTGCAGCGCAGCGCGGCAATGCTGCAGGCCATGCAGACCGATGCGTTCCCCACCGAGATGGAGAGCGATTTCTGGCAGGCAGCGCAGCAGTATACGGCGGTTGTCTCAATGGATGAAATTCAAGATGATGCGTTGCATCTGGCCCTGTTTGCCGCGGACAACGGCATGACGACCAACGACCCGTTTGCCGCCCGCTATGATGAAACGGCACTGGCCGCCCAACGGGAAACGCTACTGGCGGAGCTTGCTGCCGGAACCGTGCGGGAGGATACGCTGTACCTTTTTGCAGAGGAAGGTGCCTTTTTGCAGGCCGTGGAACCGGTGAAGGACAATGCCTGGTGCGGCAGGGTAACAAGTACGGACGGCACATGCAGCTGGTATGTGATTGCGCCGGGGCTGCAGGGGCAGAACTTTGATGCGCTGTGCACCCCCTATGACGAAAATTATCCCCTGCGCCTTGCGGATTACACTGACGCCCTGTGGAACCGCGGTGTGCTGGACGAAACGAAACAGACGGTATGCTTTGCAGATTCCCCCTTTGTGCGCCGCAAGCTGGAACATGCCAGTGTGCTGTGCGCCGATGGGAAAGAATACACAATTAAAACGATTGACGACCACGATGCAGGCTGGCTGATGGTGACACTGGATATCCCGGACGCGACCGTTTTGTGGGATAAAGAATTGGAGAGTAAATAATGCAGGAACTACATGTAAAAAGCCTTTTGCCCGTGCGGCTGGACAAATACCTGATGGAGCAGTTCCCTGCCCTGGGGCTGGGGCGGCTGAACAAGGCGCTGCGGGAAAACAAAATTAAGCTGAACGGCAAAAAGCAGCCCCTTGCCACCCGTGTGCAGAACGGCGATGTGATCCGCGTTTACCTGCTGGACGACCAACTTGGACTGACCTCCCAGGAGGGGCCGGAGTTTTTGCAGGCACGCGCCCCGGCGGAATTTATTTATGAAAACGATGATTTGATCGTGGCCAACAAGCCCGCGGGTATCCCGGTGGATGGCGACGAATCTGACACCCTGCTGAACCGCGTACTGCGCCGCCTGTATGAGGAAAAGCGGTGGGACGCCGCCCATGAGCCGCGCCTGTGCCACCGGCTGGACACCGGCACCAGCGGCCTTGTGCTGCTGGCAAAGACCGCGGCGGCGGAAGAATTTTTGGTAAACGCCATCAAAGAGCGGTTGATTCGCAAAACTTACCTGTGCGTAACCTTTGGCCGTCCGGTACCACCCGCTGCCACGCTGCACAGCTTTTTAACGAAAGATTCTGTGCATGGCATTGTGCGCATTCTGGACGATCCGAAATCCGGTGCAAAAGAGATCATTACCGCATATGATACCATTGCCGTCAGCGGACGTTTGGCGCTATTACGGGTGGAGCTGGTAACGGGCCGCACCCACCAGATCCGCGCTCATCTGGCCAGCATTGGCTGCCCGATTTTGGGCGATTCCAAGTATGGCAACAATGCCGCCAACCGGGAGCTGAAGCTGAAATATCAGGCTCTGTGCGCCTGGGAGCTGGCGTTCCCCAAAAAGATCAGCGACCCACAGTTTGCCGCTTTGGCTGGCAAGGTGTTCCGCGCACCCAAGCCATGGTATTACCAGCAGGTACTGGATGGAACGCTGAAATAAGCGTTATGCGCCAGGGGATTGATTTTTCGCATCCTGCATGCTTTTACTGCTTTATGATTGCTGCCTTGCAAATTTAATCACAAGCTCTAACCACATTTCCCTATATTCCTGATGGCAGCAATAAGCACAGACACGGAATAGAACAAATAGAAAACCAGCCGCCGGCTTCAGGGATTTTCCCCTGTCCGGCGGCTGGTTTTGGTTTATTTTGCTTTATCCTGCCCGGATAAATATCAGCGGGTCAGCCCGCCTTTGCCGATAAACAGCAGGCGATCAGGCGATGACGAAGTGGTAGATCAGCGACACAGCAATGATGAGCGCACAGACCACTGCGGTGATGGGCGGTGCCCAATGGATGATACGCTCGGCCATTACATCGTCCTCGCTCTCCTCGTCATCGTCCGCATAACGGCCACGGCGGGGTTCTTCGTCATCGTCGCTTTCCTCTTCCTCATCATCGAACATACGGGTATGCTCGTCCTCTTCATCCTCTTCATCGGCAAACAGATGGCCTTTGGGGACATAGCGGCGCACGCGGTCCATTTCGGCGTTGGTTGCTTCGTCGTCCTCGCCCTCTTCTTCCGGTTCCTGGGCCGGGGCGGGCGGGGTGAACTGTGCGGTGGGCTCCTGGCTGATGGCTGCCTGAGCCGCGGCGGCGGTGGCAGCGGCCTGGGCTGCCTGGGCTGCTGCGGGGTCAACGCCATTGGCCACGGCGTTGATTTCGCGCTGCTGCTGTTCGGCGGCCTGCCGGGCTTCCTCCAGGATGCGGGTCAGGGTTGCCTTGATGTAAGCGCGGTCGCCGCCGCACTCGCTGCAGACGGAAACAGCTTCCTCGTTGGGGTGGAACGCGCCGCAGGCGCAGAACCAGCCGTTTTCGGTATCCTGCGGGACGCAGGTCAGCATCTTATTGTTGGTGCGGGTCTGAAGTGTGCGGGCAATAGAGCCAGGCAGCACACGGGGGGCCTGCAGGCGGACACGCTTATAATTACGCAGATCCACGCCGCGGCCGTTCAGGAAAGCACGGTCCTGCTCAATTTCCACGCTGGAAACCGGCGTATCGCTGACAAACACAGCGTCATCGGCACCAAACAGTCCGCCGGGCTGCACATTGAGCTGCTCATAATAGAAATCATCCTCGCACAGGATCTGACCAGAAGCATCTTTGCACTTGAAGTGGATGATAAAGCCGGTCAGCGGTTCTGTGCCAACATTCTTAAAGGTCAGGCAGACCGCAACTTCACCCGTGACATCCCCTTTCAGCAGCTCAACACGGACAAACTGGACCGGGCTGCCGGCAGTGTAATAATTGGCACGGGATTGCGCCATCAGGGAAAAATTTTGATCCATTGTGTTTCACCTTGCCTCAATTTTCATCAGACGGTTCGGAGGGCTGTTCCGGCGCGGCGGGCTGCTCTGCCGATGCAGGCGCTGCGGCAGGCGCGGGGGTATCCAGCCCAAAGGGTGCCAGGTTTTCGCCTTTCATCAGGGCGTCAAACTCTTCGCCGCTGATCTTTTCGCGTTCCATCAGCACACCGGCCACACGGTGCAGCTCAGTCATGTGCTCGGTCAAAATGCGGCGGGCCGTCTCGTAAGATTCATCCATGATATCACGGATCTCATTATCAATTTCGGACGCCGTATTTTCGGAATAGCCCTTGCCCTGGCCAAAGTCTCGGCCAAGGAAGGTTTCGCCAGGGTCGGTGCCATAAACCACCGGGCCCATGCGCTCCGAGAAGCCATAGCGGGTCACCATGGCGCGGGCGGTATCCGTGGCACGCTGCAGGTCGTTGGAAGCACCGGTGGAGATATCATCCAGCACCAGCTGCTCCGCCACACGGCCGCCCAACAGGCAGACAATGTTCTCGTTCATGGCGGTCTTGGTCACATAGCTGGGGTCTTTTTCCGGCAGATACATGGTAAAGCCGCCTGCCGAACCACGCGGGATAATGCTGATCTGGTGCACGGGATCATGCGTTTTGCAGAAATAGCCGGTAATGGCATGGCCGGCCTCGTGGTAAGAGGTCAGGCGCTTTTCGGCATCGGTCACAACGCGGCTCTTCTTTTCGGGGCCAGCCACAACCTTGATGGAAGCTTCCTCGATTTCGGGTTCGGTGATGGCCTTTTTGCCCTTGCGCGCAGCCAGCAGGGCGGCTTCATTGACAAGGTTTTCCAGGTCGGCACCGGAGAAGCCCGCGGTGGACTTGGCGATGGTTTTCAGGCTGACATCGGGGCCAAGGGGCTTGTTCTTGGTGTGAACGCGCAGAATCTCCTCGCGGCCCTTCACATCCGGCAGACCAACATAAACCTGACGGTCAAAACGGCCGGGACGCAACAGCGCCTTATCCAGAATATCGGCGCGGTTGGTGGCAGCCATCACGATAACGCCGTCGTTGGCGTCAAAGCCGTCCATCTCAACCAGCAGCTGGTTCAGGGTCTGCTCGCGCTCGTCATGCCCGCCGCCAAGGCCGGCACCACGCTGACGGCCCACGGCATCGATCTCATCAATAAAGATGATGGAGGGCATTGTCTTTTTGGCTTTTTCAAACAGATCGCGCACACGGGATGCGCCGACGCCGACATACATTTCCACAAAGTCGGAACCGGAGATGGCATAGAACGGAACGCCGGCCTCGCCTGCACAGGCACGGGCCAGCAGCGTTTTGCCGGTGCCCGGAGGGCCGACAAGCAGAACGCCGTGGGGAATGCGCGCCCCCAGGGAGTTGAACTTTTCCGGTGCTTTCAGGAACTGAACCACTTCCTGGAGTTCAGCCTTTTCTTCATCCGCACCGGCAACATCGGCAAAGGTTGCCTTGCGCTGGCCTTCCTGCTGGTCCTTGACCTTGGCACGGCCAACATTCATCAGGCCGCCGCCACCGGCACCGCCGCGGTACATGGACATGAAGAGCAGCACCACGCTGCCGATCATAAAGGCGTACAGGATGATCTCAAACCAGGGCACGTTGGTCTTAACGGCGACCATATCGTACTGCATGGGCGCATCTGGGTTGGCTGCATTATACTGATCGATATAATCCTTGAGGTAGAATTGCAGGAAATAAGAAGGATATGGCAGCTTGTAGGTAATGACCGCTGCCCCGCCGTTCTTAGGGGCGTAAGCATCGGTGTCATCGCCGTAAATTTCTGCAAGCAGGCCGTTGGATGTTTCGCTGGACGTGCCGGATTCCGGCAGCGGATGTTCACCTTCTTTCACGCTCATCTCGATAACGCCGGTGTTCAGGTCCAGGTTAAAGTAGGTGACCTGATTGGATTCAAAGTACCCCATGGCTTCGGACAACATCATGGTGCTCTTGCTTGAGGCAAACAGGCTGGAATAGCTGGAGATCATCACGAGTGCTGCCACCATCAGGACAGCGGCAATGATAATGCCGCTGAAACGCGGTTTGTGCTGCAAAAAATCAACTCCCTGTCAAAATCCGCCAAAACGGCGGGCGATTGGTTATTCTGCCAAGACAGAATTTTATTTGGAATATACTTCCGGTTTTAACACGCCGACATACGGCAGGTTGCGGTACTTTTCGTCATAGTCAAGGCCATAGCCCACAACAAATTCATCGGGCACTTCAAAACCGCAGTAGTCCGGCTCAATATCCACCTTGCGGCGGCTGGGCTTGCTGAGGATGGTGCACAGGCGCACGCTGTTGGGGCGGCGCAATTTCAGCATGGGCACCAAGTGAGACAACGTGACGCCAGTATCCAGAATATCCTCCACGATCAGAACATCCTTGCCGGAAAGATCCTGATCCAGGTCCTTGACGATCTTGACAAGGCCCGTAGAAGTGGTGTTGGCACCGCCATAGCTGGAAACCACCATAAAGTCAATGCTGCAGGGTTCCGTGATGGCGCGCATCAAATCGGCCATGAACACCACGGAGCCTTTCAGGATAGACACCAGCAACAAATCTTTGCCCTCGTAATCGCGGCTGATCTGTGCCCCCAATTCAGCCACCTTGGCCTGCAGCTGCTCTTCCGAAATCAAAACCTTGGCGATATCATTGTTCATATCATGCATGATCTGTTCCTCCAATATTATGATCTTGTTCCTGCTCCGGGGCCGCAGGCTGGCGGCTTTGCCGAATCAACAGGATCTGCTTTGTCTCATCATCCGGGGACAAACCGTCCGCAAAGCCTGCCCCCCACAGCCAAAGCACCTGGCTGCCGCAGGCCAGCAGCGGCATCAGCGTCCGTTCAGCCACAGGAACTTTTGCCTCATTCAGATATTTTTTGAGCGTTTTGCCAACGTGACGTCCCGCCGGGCGGAACGTATCGCCGGGTTGGCGGGTCCTCACAAAAATATTCTTATTTATTTTAGCATAATCTGCACAATAGGTGTAGTCTTTTTTCAAAAATGATGGATTTTTCAAAAAAACTTCATAATTTAGTTGTTGAATCTCCAGCTCATAGCCCCCTGGCAGGCAGTAAACGCCGGTTTTTAGCAGCTGGTGCGGTGCGGGAATGGCTTCCGGCTGCATTTTTAGCACTGAGCGGCAGTACAAAATGCCGTTTGCCGCGGTCCAGCAGGCATCCGGCGTCAGCTGTACCGCACCGCTGCCCTGCCGAACAATGGCCGCAAGAGCCTGCACATATTTTTCTTCAGGGTCACGCGCGCGGGCTGCCAGCATGCGCAGGGCAGCAGCCAGCACCGGGGCATCCGCCGCGGCAAGAATCGGGATGCTGTACCCGCCCCCGCAGGCAGCCTGCGCCAGCAGTTTTTCAGCCAGGTTTTCCAGCCAGATGTTCAGCTCCTGCAGCTGGTTGCACAGCCGCCCCACGGCCCGCTCTGCCGCCGGATTGATGGTTTGCAGCGCCGGAACAGCATAATGGCGGATACGGTTGCGGGCATAGGCATCGCTGAAATTGCTTTCGTCCTGAACATAGTGTTGCCCAAGGGCGGCGCAGTATGCCGTGGTATCGCTCCTTGTCAGGCATAAAAATGGACGGCGGTACACGCCCCGTACCGCCGGAATACCCGCCATGCCGTGCAGGCCGGTACCGCGCGCCATGCGGAACAACACCGTTTCCGCCTGGTCAGATAACGTATGCGCTGTGGCAATGCAGGCATGCTGCTGTGCGGCCAGCGCATCAAACCAGGTATAGCGCAGGCTGCGCGCCCAGTTCTCGCTGGGGTTTGGGGGAATCTGCACCCCGCTGGCAGCGGCATCGTACAAAAAGAACGGCACATGATGCGTGCGGCAGAACTCCGCCACAAAGCGGGCATCCGCATGGGCAGCTTCGCCCCGGATTCCGTGGTCCACATGGGCCGCCATGACGGTGATGCCAAGTTCCGCTTTGCAGCGCAGCAGAAAACAGAGCAGCGCCATCGAATCCGCCCCGCCGGAGCAGGCAACGATGACACGGTCCCCCAACCGAAACAAACCCTGCCGGCGGCAATAGGCCAGCAAGGTTTGTTCCATCGTGTTTACTGGGTTTTGCAATGAATTGTCTGCGTCAGTACTGTTCATGGATCTCGTCCAGATTGCTGAACCGGGTATGGGCGCCATCCCAGCCAAGGCGGACCACACTGGTTTCGCCATGGCGGTTTTTGGCCACGATACATTCGGCTTCGTTTTCGTTCGCCTGTTCGGTTTCGCCGTTCTGGGAATTGTAATAGGCAGCGCGGTACAGGAAGAGCACCACGTCCGCATCCTGTTCGATAGAGCCGGAATCACGCAGGTCTGAAAGCTGGGGGCGGTGGTCCGAGCGACCCGCTGTTTTTTCGGCAGCACGGGAAAGCTGGGACAGCGCAATGACAGGAACGTTCAGTTCCTTGGCCATAATTTTCAGGTTCCGGGTGATATCGCTGATTTCCTGCACGCGGCTTTCGGTGCGCTTGGCGGACTGCATCAACTGCAAATAGTCGATGATGACCAGACCGATCTTATCCCGTTTGGGGTCCTGGTTGATCTGGCGGATTTTTGCCTTGATTTCCGGCACCGAAATACCGGAGGAATCATCCATGTAAATGGGAACGTTATACAACAGTGACGTTGCATTGGCAAAGTCGTTCCAGTCGGAGTTGTTCAGGCGGCCGGTGCGGAATGCCTGGCTGTCAATGCCTGCGGTGCTGGAAAGGATGCGGTCGGTCAGCTGTTCGCAGGTCATTTCCAAGCTGAAAATGACGGTCGGTATCTTTTGCAGGCGGGCCACATTGGTAGCAATGTTCAGCGCAAAACTGGTTTTGCCCATACCGGGGCGGGCCGCCAGAATAATCAGGTCCGAACGGCCAAGGCCGGTCAGGATATTATCCAGATAGTTGAAGCCTGTGGGGATACCGGCAAATTTATCGCGGTCCGCACCGGACAGCTTTTGCATGGTATCAATAACTTCCAGGATAGACTCCTGAATGGTTTTGACGCCGGAGCGGTCCTGGCCGTTGCGGATATCGTACAGCTTTTGCTCGGCGCTTTCCAGCAGCAGGTCAGAATCGGATTCCTCGCTGGACTGCTGCAGGATATCGCGGGCTGCTTCGATCAGACGGCGGGTTTGATATTTTTCCTTGACGATCTTGATGTAAGAATCGACGTTGGAAATCGCCGGGACGGTTTCCGCAATGCGGGTAATGTACACTTTGGCATCATCTGCGCCCTTGAACACACCGTTCTGAGCCAGAGAGTCCACCAGAGTGATAACGTCCACCGCTTCGCTTTCGCTGAACAGGCGGCGCATTTCCTCATAGACGGCCCGGTTCTGCTCCGAATAGAACATATCAGGGTCCATCTCGGTGATCAGGCGGTTCAGGATGGTTTCATCCATCAGCGCTGCGCCAAGCACGCTTTGTTCCGCCTGCATGTTATACGGCAGCTGAATGCCCAGGCTGGACAAGCTTAATTCATTGTTTGCCATTCAGGCACCTCCCTGCCGTTTTTGTTGGAATGTAATCACAAGACCCCCTGCCAATTACAGCGGAGCCTCCTCGACCTTGACCTTGAACGCGGCCACAACACCCACATGCAGGCGGACTTTGGCATCATAACTGCCAAACTCCTTGATGCTGGCGGGCATTTCGATTTTTTTCTTGTCGATTTCGGTGCCGGTCAGCTTGTACAACTGTTCGGCAACTTCCTTTGCGGTCACTTTGCCGTGCAGCTTGCCGGAAGCGCCCCCCTTGACCTTGACAGAAACGATCTGGCCCTTGATCTTGGCAGCCAGTTCTTCAGCAGCAGCCTTAGCTTCGGCTTCATGGTGGGCTTTGGCTTCGCTCTTGGTGCGGGCGGTGTTCACAGCGTCAGCATCGGCCACTGCAGCCAGACCGCGCGGGAACAGGAAGTTGCGGGCGTAACCGTCCGACACTTCATGGATTTCATCCTTTTTACCAATGCTCTTGACATCCTGTTTGAGAATAACTTTCATCGTGGTGGTTCCCCTCTCTATGTAGTAATTGATATAATTTTCTGCCATTGGCAGGGATTCGCTGATAATTTAATTTGTTAAACTGCACCCACCAGTTCTTCCTGGCATTCCTGGTTGGCGCGGTATTCGTCGATCTGCGCGCGGATGCGGGCTTCGGCTTCCTTTACGGTACAATCACGCAGCTGGGCACCGGCCATCGTCAGGTGGCCGCCGCCGCCCAAGGGCTCCAGAATGACCTGTACGTTCAGCGCGCCCATGCTGCGGGCGGAGATGTTGACGCCGCCGTTTTTGGCGATTGCCACAAAGCTGGCATCCACGCCGTTGATGGTCAGCAGGTCATTGGCTGCCATGGGCAGAACCACACTCATGGCGGGGTCAAGCTCATCCGAAGTGGCGATAGCGCAGCCTTTGTAGAGGTAAGCGCCCTCCACAATAGCGGCGCGGGCTTCGTATTCTTCTTTGGAAATATTGAACAGGCTCTTGGTCGCGGCGGTTTCGGCCCCGCGGCTGCGCAGCCAGGCGGCAGCCTCAAAGGTACGCACGCCGACATGCAGCGCAAAACTGCGGGTATCCAGCATGATGCCAGACAGCAGCGCCTGGGCTTCCAACTGAGTGATGTTGTTTTGGGCGGGCATGAATTGCAGCAGTTCACACACCAGCTCGCTGGCGCTGGAAGCAAAGGGTTCATGATACAAAAGGATCGGGTTATCAATATGCCCCACCGCCATGCGGTGGTGGTCGATAACAACCACGCGGCTGCATTTTTCGTAAATCTTTTGGTCTTCCAGCAGGCGCTTTTGGTATGTATCGGTTACGATCAGCAGGGTTTTGGGGGTAATGAGCTTATAGGTTTCTTCCGGCTCAATAAAGTTGTGGTCCTCCCCCGCCTTGTTGAACACATCCAGCAGCTGGCCCGCCAGCGTTGCCTTGCTGCGCACCGCGATGACCGAAGGCACATCGCACATTTTGCACATGCGCAGCAAACCGATGGCGGAACCGATGGCATCCAAATCGCTCTGGCGGTGGCCCATGATGATGACGCTGTCGCTCTGGCGGATCTGGTCTGCCAGGGCGTTGGCAATGATGCGGCTGCGCACATGGCTGCGCTTTTCGACACCATGGGAAATGCCGCCGAAGAACTCAAAGCCATCGACTGTTTTCACGGCAGCCTGGTCGCCGCCGCGGCCCAAGGCAATATCAATGCTTTCGCGGGCCATCTCCTGGCATTCCTGCATAGTAGCGCCGCCGTGGCCTACGCCGATGGAAAGGGTGAGCATTCCGCCGGGGTGCAACGCACGCACTTTATCCAGAATATCAAAGCGTTCTTCCATCATCCAGCGGATATCCCGCTCTTCCACCACCGCAATATAGCGGCTGTTGGACACCTTGCGCAGGAAACCGGTCGTGCGGCCGATGTATTCTTCCAGCAGGGTGTTGATGGCCTCCAGCTCGTGCGCCTGCTCGGAGTCCTTCATATCGTTGAACAGCTCGTCATAGCTGTCCACCCCAATGATCAGGTAAGCCGGGCGGCTGGCAGTGTATTCATCCAGCGTGTTTTTGTAGAACGTATCGTTGACCAAAAACAGCAATGTGCCCGTTTTGCTGCTGCGGCTGGTTGTGGCATAGGCCGTGTAGCGGTTTTCGTCAATGGTCAGGTCCTGGCCGTGGGCGCGGGCACAGACGGAAAGGTCAATGCCGGTCATCAGGCGGTCCGGTGCAGCCAGCAGGGCATCCCGCCCCGCCAGGATCTGCTCCCGGAAGGCCGGATTATACCACACCACGGAGCCTTCGGTAATCAGGGCAGTGGGGATGGAAAAATCCGCCAGCGAATACTGGGTCTTGCTGCCCTCAAAGTTGGTCCCGCACAGCATATCGGCCACAAAGCGCCGCAGCCGGCGGATGCCAAGCACCGCCACCACCAACGCAAACACTACAAGCAGCGCCGGTGCCAGCAGCCAGCGCGGGTTGCTGAACGCCAGCGGCACAGCCAGAGCGATGCACGCAACGAGCAGCAAAAAGATAATGACAAAGATATCACGTCTCAGCTTGTTTTTCATCATCGTTCCTCGGTGCCTGCAATGTGGGGCAGGCGGTCACGGTCAGATATGGTTTGGATCAAACTTCCATCAGAATGGGCAGGATCATGGGGCTGCGCTTGGTTTTGCGGTAGATATAGCTGGAAAGCGCCTCCCGCACGCGGGATTTCACGCTGGCCCAGTCGTGCATGTTATCCGCCATACTGCGGTCAAGGGCCATTTCAACCTGCACGCGGGCACCGTCCATCAGCTCCTCGCTTTCCCGCACATAGACAAAGCCGCGGGAAACCAGGTCCGGGCCGGAAAGCAGCTGGCCGGTGCTGCCATCCACGGCTGCGGTAACGATGATGATACCGTCCTCCGACAGGTGGTGGCGGTCACGCAGGACCACATTGCCCACATCGCCCACGCCATAGCCATCCACCATCACGGCACCGGCGGGCACAGTGCCCTCCACTGCCATACCATCGCGGGAAAGGCGGATGTTCTGGCCATTTTCAGCAATATAAATATTCTGCTTGGGGATATAGCCCAGGTGCTCCGCCGTTTCGGCGTGGCGCTTGAGCTGCTTGAACTCGCCGTGAACCGGCAGGAAATACTGCGGGTGGGCAAGGGTCAGCATCAGCTTCTGCTCTTCCTGGCAGGCGTGGCCGGAAACATGGGTATCGTACATGTTTTCGTAAATGACCTCTGCGCCCAGGGCCAGAAGGCCGTTGACTACCTTGGTCACGGTCTTTTCGTTGCCGGGGATGGGGCGGGCCGAGATAATGATAAAGTCAGTGGGGCCGACCTTGACGGTACGGTGGCTGGCCTGCGCCATACGGGACAGAGCGGACAGCGGTTCGCCCTGGCTGCCGGTGGTGATAAGGACAACCTTTTCCGGCGGGTATTTGTTGATCTCCTCGATATCGATCAGCACATTATCCGGCGCATGCAGATACCCCAGCTCCCGCGCCATTTCGGTGTTGGAAACCATGCTGCGGCCATTGACGGCCACCTTGCGGCCATACTCAATGGCCAGGTCAATGATCTGCTGGATGCGGTAGATGTTGGAAGCAAAGGTTGCCACGATAATGCGGCGGTTTTTGGCGCGGGCAAACAGGCTGCGCACCCCTTCGGCCACAGTCTGCTCGGTTGCCGTAAAGCCGGGGCGCTCCGCGTTGGTAGAATCCGCCAGCAAAGCCAGCACGCCGCGGCGGCCATACTCCGCAATGGTGGAAAGGTCGGTAACGGCATCGCCGGAAAGCGGCGTGTAGTCGATCTTGAAGTCGCCGGTATGCAGCACGATGCCTGCCGGGCAGTCAATGGCAAACGCCAGAGAATCCGGGATGGAGTGGTTGACATGGATGGGCTCCACCGTAAAGCAGCCAAGGCGCACTTTCTGGCGGGGACGGATCTCATGGAACTCTGCACTGGAGGCAAGACCGTGCTCCTCCAGCTTGTTTTTGATCAGGCCAATGGTCAAACGTGCAGTGTAAATGGGCACATTGAACTTTTTGAGCAGATACGGCAGGCTGCCGATATGGTCTTCGTGGCCATGGGTAATGAACAGGCCCTTGATGCGGTCCTTATTTTCCAATACATAGGTGAAATCCGGAATGACAAGGTCCACGCCGAACATATCGGAATCCGGGAACACCAGGCCGCAGTCCACCAGGATCATATCGCCCTGGCATTCATACAGGGTGATGTTTTTGCCAACTTCGCCCAGGCCGCCCAGCGGGCAGATGTGCATGGGAACAGCCGGGGTGGAAGCATCATAATAATGCTGCTTATAGCTGCGGCGCTGCGGGCTGCGGGGGCGCTGCACCGGGGCCGGAGCTGCTGCATTCACCGCATTGCTCGCTGCAGCCTGCTGGGGCTGCGGGGCACGGCGGCGCTGCGGCTTGCGGTGCTGGGGCTGTGGTTTTTCCGCCGCTGCCTGCGGGGCGCTGGCTGCGGGGGCAGGCGCACCGGGTTTGCGGTTCTGGTTATTATTATTTGCGCGCGGGGCACGGCGGGTGTAATTGCTGCGGCCCTGCTGGCGGGGGCGTTTTTCGTTGTTGTGATCTTCCATTGCATAACCTCCATATTGTATTCGGCCAGGGTTGGTGGTTACACACACGGTAAGCACCGTACCCCGGACGTGATGTTTTGTCGCATGTAAAATTTGTACGGCACTGTGCCGATTTACTGAATCACGGTTTGGACGCGAAGAGTTCAGCCGAAAGGCTGCAACCGGGTCCTGAATCAAACTACGACATTGCAATTAAATCTATTATAAGGCGCAGCGGGGGCATTGTCAAATAGTATGCCGGACGCATTTATGGACAAATTACACAAAAGCTTGCAGGGCTGGGCAAAATCGCGTATAATTATTTTTATGGCAATACCGCATAATTCTAAGTGCCGATACGGCGAGCGAGGTGCGG
>ERZ1106951.1297-NODE-1297-length-22422-cov-7.945232_pt1 | contig 22422 bp, 13 predicted proteins | sample MGYA00403676_ERZ1106951 | MGnify/ENA primary metagenome ERZ1106951 (study PRJEB35170, sample SAMEA104062398) | human gut metagenome | biome: human gut; feature: human-associated habitat; material: faeces | place: Denmark | collected 2012-04-23 ...
TTCTTACCAAAAAGGAGCCATTTTTTACCAGAAACACAAACTATTTTACACTACCCCAAATGGAGATACCATTGCAAAACAGAAGCAGCAGGCACTTTCTATGTACAACAAACTTAGTCCTTCCGTAACCTTGTGGGAGAGCAGCATCAAAGATACTACGTTGATGGCTATTCAGCAGCTTCTCAATATTACACCGCAGAATCCTGTGGAAGCAGACAGCTCAACCGTAAACAATGAAAATCCTATTTTTTAAATTTTGAATGGTAATGGATACAAGAACGTGTATTGCTTAAAAACATACACGTTCTTGTTTGCGAATTATGAGAATTAAGATTTTAGAGTTATTAAAGAAATTTATTGCTACAGATTGTGTATTTAAAAAAGTTTTTCATATGTATTGTCCGGGATGTGGCGGGACAAGGGCATGGAAAGCATTAATAAGATTAAATATTTTGCAGTCTTTATATGATAATCCAGTCGTTATTTTACTGATTTTGACGGAAATAGCGGTTGCGATTACTCGCTGTATAGATAAAAGAAGAAAAAAGTGTAGCCTATATAAAGTAAGAATAGCAGTCTATGTAGTTTTTCTGGTTCTGTGGTTTCTGTTTTTTCTTATCCGCAATTATCTGCTGATGAAGTGTGGTATTGATATGCTGGGGGATTTTAAGACTCATTAGAAAATATATGCTCATAATCAATCATATGGAAGATAAATGATAATATAAAATGCGATTGTACAAGAAACAAAAAAATAGTATAATTATAAAAATTAAGGTCAGAATCCTGAATGATATGGGAGTGATTTTATGGATGAAAATATGAGAGTTATTTCAGAAAGGAGATTCCAAATGGCATATTTAGGAGAAGAAATCAAGAAACTCGGTTTTGGTCTGATGCGTCTGCCGCGTCTGGAGGGTGAAGGTGATGTGATTGATGTAGAGCAGACCAAGAAAATGGTAGATCTGTTCCTTGAAGCAGGATTTACTTATTTTGATACTGCATGGGCCTATGCAGGAAGTGAGGATGCGATCCGTCAGGCACTGGTAGAGCGTTACCCGAGAGAAAAAATCCAGCTGGCAACGAAAAATGCAGCATGGATCAACTGCAAAACAAAAGAAGAAGCAACGGCACAGTTTGAGACATCCCTGAAACAGACAGGAGCCGGATATTTTGATTTTTATCTGTTACATAACCTTGGCGAGGCACGTACAAAATATTTCGATGATTTTGATATGTGGAACTGGGTTCAGGAGAAAAAGGCAGAAGGTCTGATCAAACACGTAGGATTTTCTTTCCATTCGACAACGGAAGAACTGGAAAAGATTTTAAACGATCATCCGGAAATGGAGTTTGTACAGCTGCAGATCAACTACGCAGACTGGGAAAATCCGGCAATTCAGTCCAGAGCATGCTATGAAGTGGCACGCAAACACGGCAAGCCGGTTATCATCATGGAGCCGGTAAAAGGTGGTATGCTTGCAACACCGCCAAAGAGTGTGGAAAATATCTTAAAAGCAGCAGAGCCGGATGCATCCGCAGCATCCTGAGCAGTACGTTTTGCAGCAAATCTGGAAGGCGTGATCACGGTATTATCTGGTATGAGCAACATCGAGCAGATGCAGGATAACTTGAGCTACATGAAAGATTTCGCAGGATTATCTGCAAAAGAGAAAGAGACACTGGATCTGGCACAGTAAGAATTGAAGAAAATTCCGCTGATTCCATGTATAACCTGCAATTACTGTGCAAAAGTCTGTCCGATGGAAATCGGTATATCCGGATCGTTCACCGCAATGAACTACCTGACACTGTACGGAAGCAAAGACCAGGCACTTCACCAGGAAGGATGGCTGGTAGGAGGTCATGGAAGAAAACGGGCTGATGAATGTGTGAAATGTGGAAAATGCGAAGAAGTCTGTCCGCAGCATATCAAGATCAGGGAAGAACTTGAGAAAGTAGCAAAAGAATTGCTCGCTTAGAATTTTATGAATATGCAAATAAACGAATTCCCCGAAGGCACGCTCTCGCTACCTCACATTGGCAGCGGTACATAAGCGACCAAAATACGGTCGCTAAGTACCGACCATGTTCGAGTACCTTCTTGGGAATTGTTTATTTTGCACATTGCAAAAGTTTTAGGCTCGCCAGGGGTCACTTAAGCGGAGAAATCTTTCGTGCCAAATGTGTGTGTCCTTTTGGTTGACACATTGCAAAAGTTTAGGCTTGTCGGAGGGACTTAAGCGGAAGATAGCTTCTGGTAGAAATGCACAATAAGTGAGGCAGGAAATAAAACAGCCACAATGATTCGAAAACAAATTGTACTGACGGTAGCAAGGCTTCCGTCGTGAGGTTTGCGATGTTTCCGCCCCCGAGCGGTGTCTGAGTAGCGTAGCTGCGAGTTCCAGCGAAGGGCGGATAACACACGAGCGAACCGAACAGGAAACGAAGCGTGTCAGAAGATTGTTTTCGAATCATTGTGGCGTTCTATTTATACTATTTATATCTCACCCGGTATATCCACGACACTGTCTCTGATAGCCAGTGTCGGCGGCAGTACGATCTTATAAGGCAGATGCTGCGGATCATCCAGGCGGTCAAGCAGCATTTTCACTGCCATTTCTCCCATGACTTCCAGATGTGCGGTGACACTGGTCAGCGGTGGCTCGGTCAGGATAGACAGCGGTGTGTCATTGAAACTGATGACAGATACATCCTCCGGAACGCGGAGTCCGACTTCACGCAGGTTGCTGACAGCGGTGATCGCAGATTCCTCATTATAGGCAAGGAGAGCTGTCGGGATATGATCTTTTTGTTCCAACCATTTGCGGATTTGAGCAGAACCGTCTTTGGCAGAAAGGCCGGTATCAATGATCAGATGCTCGTCGTAAAGACCGGCATTTTTCATATAATCAATAAAATACTGACGTCTTGCCTCCAGGGCAGGGCGTTTTTTCTGGTCTAATTTATAGGCAGGACCTAAGAAACCAATCTTGCGGTGTCCCTTGTAAAGCAGATAATCCAGTGCCTGCTCTACGCCGAGACGGAAGTTTAAGACAACCGAATCAAAGCGGCGTTCATCCGGGGAAGAATCCACAAATACGATGTTCGGGCTGATCTCCAGCAACTGTGCAATCTGCTGGTCTGAAAAAATGCCGATCGCCAGGATACCGTCAAGCGGGGTCTTTTCCAGTGTCTGATATTTGCCAGACTGCTCAAAAAGATAAGATACATTACAGTCATGCTCCATACAGTTGCGTACCACATAATTCTTCAGATAAAGATAGTACGGATCAGCCAGCTGCTCTTTTAAGGACATCATCTCAACGATGGCGATATGGACGAGGCGGTTTTTATGGGAACGTCTTGTTTTCGGAAGCGTGTAGTGAAGTTCATCTGCCGCTTCAAGAATTGAGACTCTGGTGTTGTCGGTTACGTTCAAAGTCGGATCATTGTTCAGTACACGGGAAATCGTGGTTACTGAGAATCCGGTGTGTTTTGCTAAATCTCGGATAGTTGCCATGCTATTTTCTCCAATACATTTGTTGTTTGCACATAACTGCAGAAAAACGGACCAGAATCGCACACAGGGTCTTATGTGTGTCTGGATTGAATGTTACAGTTATGTTCACTCATTTGTTTACTTTAATACTTTGATTATAAACACACTTTTTTACTTTAGCAAGAAAAATTTAAAGAGACTTCCGGTATTTGCTTGGAGATATTCCCTGCGTTTTTTTGAAAACTTTTGTGAAATAAAAGTAATCGTGGTAGCCGACTGCGTTTGCAATCTCCTCGATGGAGCGGCTGTCGTCTTTTAAAAGTTCTTTCGCCTTCTGCATACGTCTTGCCGTGATATATTCTGAAAAAGACAGTCCCAGTTCTTTTTTGATCAGGGTGCTTAAGCGGCTGGAGCTGATATTGTACATTTCTGCCAGGGAAGTTAAAGAGAGTTCTTCCGTATCGTGTTCCTGGATATAAGCCAGAATTTTTTTGAACAGAGAGGTTCCGGCAGTCGAAAGGTCTGTGATCGTTGCATTTTCCATCGTGTCTTCAGAAGTTTCAGAAGCGGCAGGCTCAAGTTCATTTCGAAGGCGTGACAGGGTTTTGTTCAGAGTTTCCTGCTGGATCGGTTTCAGAAGATAATCAAAAGCACCGCACAGCATTGCCTGTCGTGCATACTCAAATTCGGCATAGCCGGAGATCAGCACGACTTTGGTTGCAAATTGATGTTCTGAAATATAGGACATGACTTCCAGACCGGAAAGCCCCGGCATACGGATATCGGTAAACAGGACATCCGGTTTTAAGGTTTTGATATCTTCAAGTGTAGTCACGCCGTTATGTGCTTCTCCGATCACCTCAAAAGGAAGTCCGGATTTCTGGATCAGTTTTTTCAGACCGATGGTGATCCAGACTTCATCATCTGCAATATAGACACTTATCATAAAATACTCCCTTCTGGTTCTGCTGTCGATTCTCTTGGAATCGAAATCGTAATGCAGGTTCCTTTTTTCAAACTGCTTTTTATATCAAAAGAAAACTTATCATCATAATAAAGTTTCAGACGTTGATAAATATTAAAGACGCCGATTTTTGTTGTATTTTTTTCAATTTCCAAAGATGCGAGGATCTGTTTTAAACGTTCCGGTTCAATGCCGCATCCGTCATCCTCCACAACAAAGCAAAGTGTTGCATGATCGGGGGAAAATACATGCACCCACACCGTACCGTTTTCAATTTTTTGTTCCAGTCCGTGAAAGACTGCATTTTCCACAAGCGGCTGGAGCAGAAGTTTAAATACTTTGCAGTTTAGTATAGCATTTTCTGCATCGATTTCGATGCGGATTTTGCCCATAAAACGGTAATTTATGATCTTTGCATATTCACGGATATGATCCAGCTCATTTTCTACGGTAACCATATCAGTTCCCTTGACGGCAAAACGAAAGACATTGGAGAGAGCCATCGTAAGTTCTGCGATGTCATCCACATCGTAGAACAGAGCCATATCCCGGATACACTCAAACGTATTATAAAGAAAGTGCGGATTGATCTGGCTTCGATAGGCAAGGATTTCTGCCTGCTTTTTGGAAAGTTCCGTTTCATAGGCAAGATATTTTACCTGCTCGATTTCCAGCTGCATTTTTTGCTTTTCATCAAGCATCTGATTCAGGCTTTTTGCAACCGTGCCGATCTCATCCGGGCGGTCGAGGGAAAGCCGGGAGTCTGGATTCTGATTGATCTTACGGATAAAAGCAGAAATTCCGGTGACCGGTTTTATGATGCTGTAATTGCAGTACAGAAGCAGAAAGAGTAAAAGACACAGGGAAATGCAATAAACCAGGATTTGTGTTTCTTTCAGGTTCTGGTCCGGTTTCCGAAGATCTGATTCCGGAAGGAAACCGGCAATTTTCCAGGCATTGCAGGAAAGTGTCTGAGTGAAAAAATATTTTTCGGAAGTGCTGTGCAGAATCTCGGATGCCAGCGTGCTTCCGCAGGATTGCACTGAACCGGCAGAAGCAAGAATGCAGTCCGAGGAATCCAGAAGAAAAACAACGGCATCTTCCGTTGACTGTGCATTTTGAAGGGTATCATCAAAACTTTCCGGTTCCAGGACAAAAACGCAGGTACCAAGCAGCTTCTGGTACTGGATGCTGTTCAGATCATAAACAGGGAAGATCAGCTCATAGTAAGGGCGTTTTTCGTTTGACTTCAGATGTGATGCCCGGATATCCATCACGGCATCGGTGTTCAGTACGGAAGTATCAATCGAAAAATTTTTTCCCATGGAAGCAATCTGCTTTGCATCTGCATTGTAGAGATAAACGCTTAAAATACGGTCATTCAGCAGGAGTGTGTTGGAAAAAACCGAGGTAAGCTCCTGTGTATCCGGAAGCCGGTTCAGAGAATTTACTGAAAAATACTGCTGCACGGTCGGAGAATAGCAGAATGCAGTTGTGATATTGTAAAGCGAGTCCCAGTATGATTCGATACGTGTGGCAGTCTGGGCTGTCAGACGTTCATTCAGGGCGAGCGTGTTTTTACGCACAGATCTTGCATAGTCTGCTGACATAAAAAGATAGGCAGACGAAAGCACAGCAAGGATCAAGGCAGCAATCCCGGCCAGCTTAAAGATCAGGTGTCTGCGGTAAGTCTGTAAGAAGTTCATGGTTTTGTTTCTCCGTTTGATTTTGAGGTGTCTTGCATTTGTGGGTTGACTTTCTCTATTTTTTTACCGTAATAGGAAAAATTCTCCTGCATTTGCCGGTTGATCTTTTGATCCAGTTTTTCAGCTCCAAGTTCTTTTTGTGTGGTTACAAAAAGCTGATACTGTTTTTCAAACTCAGTATCCGAAGAAGCAGAGAGAATTTTTGGAATCTGCTCTTTGCGGTAAGCTTCCAGCGTGCTTTCTATCTGACCTTCCTCACTGTCCGGGGAAATGTAATTATCCGGCAGACGAAGAAGGGCAGAATCATAAACATAAGTGTCCGGATATCTGGCAAAAGCAGTCTGGATCTGATTTAAACAGTCGTCCATGCTTCCTTTTTCAGGTACCGGGATCAGGCTGTGATCCCAGGCAACATTGTAAAAATTCCAGAACAGTCCGAGCATATCATTAGAATCGTGAAAGCGCTGCTGTCCTCTGGCAGTCCGCTGGATATAGCCATCCGAGTCGAAAGTATAATCTTCGTTTTCCACGCCGTAGTTGCTGTAGAGCAATCCTTCGTCAGAAGTCATATAATCAAAAAAGCGGGCGACAAGTTCCGGGTTTTTGCAGCTTTTGGATACAAAAGTCTGCATCCAGCCGGTCGGTACACTCAGGTCGATGCTCATCACCGGACGTTTTCCAGAGTCAGATAGGATCGGACCTGCGGAAACCCAACTGGTGGCATCCACACTTGTATTGGAAGTGTTTCCGATATAGCAGAAAACACGGCCATCTGCTATCAGATCGCGCATCTGGAGATTATCAAGTGTCAGATCTTCACTGAAAGCATAACCTTTGCGGAAGGCTGTGTTCAGAAAGGCAAAAGCATCTTTGCATTCCGGCTGAAGGAAGCGTTCTGTATAATTTCCATTGTCGTCAATGACTTCAGCACCGAAAGAACCGATCAGGCAGGAAATCGAAGAGTCAAGATATTGATTGCCTTCCAGCAGCAATGGGATGGTGGACTGTCCGTCTTCAGCAGTCAGCTTTTTGACTTTTTCAAAAGCTTTTAAGACCTGAGAGGCAGTCTGTATATCCGAAACGGTCAGGTTAGCACGTGCCAGAAGTTTGCGGTTAAACATAATGCCATGATTGTAACTGTGGGTGAAAAGATCTCCATAATAAGAGGTCTTTTCTTTCCAGGTTTTGCGGGCATCATCGGTATTCAGGTGTGAAAGATAAGCATACCAGTCTCCGTACTGTCGGATATACTCCTGTTTCCGGTCTTTCGGGAAATCTTTCAGCAAATGGGAATCCGGGCAGTAAGTTTCAAAAAAATCCTGCAAAGACCAGACCTTTCCAGAACGGATCAGCTGATTGATCACATTCTTGTCCGTAGCGACGATCAGGTCAGGGAGTTCATCTTTTAAGATCATCAGACTCAGCTTTTTGGATGCGTCCTGTGGCGGAATCGTAAAATCCAGGTATGCTCCGGTTTTCTTTGAGATACCGGCACTGATGCTTCCTTCTTCAAAACTCCAGACTGGAGGATTCCAGAAAGAGACATCTGAAAAAAGAGTAAGCTCTGTATAATTGTTTTCAGCAGAATCCATGTTTTCCTGCGTGGCAGCTGTGCAGCCAGTCAGGAAAAGACAGAAAAATAAAAAGAGGAGAAGTAGTTTTTTTGTACGTTTCATACATACAACCTCCCAAAATTTTTGATTCAACATTATTAGTATAACACAGGAAAAAAGCGAAAGAAATGGAAAACGGTAAAAAAAGTACCAAAAAACAAAAAATAGTACATATGATTTTGGTGAAAAATTTTGTATATTACCAGTAAGCAAAGTGTATAAATTCACTAAACACGATGCGGATAGTGTGAAAAGCAGCAAAAAGGAGGAAAAAATGAACAAAAAAAGAAAAGGTGCGAGACGATGGACGGCGTTAGCCTTGAGTGTTGCCATGGTTTTCAGTGGAATCGGGATTCTTCCGGCTCCAGTGAAAGCAGAAGCGGCAGATGTCGCGGCAGCCGTTCAGAAAACAGGAGCGACAACAGAACGCAGTGAGCGTAAAATGAAATTTGGAGATGACTGGAAATTCAAACTGGTCAATAAGTACAACATTAACGATACTTCCGTTCAGGCGGATGGTGTGGACTACGATGATTCGAGCTGGGATAACGTTGATCTGCCGCATGACTGGGCAATCTATGGTACTTATGAGAACAGCAATGGTGTCAGAGCGGCACAGGGTTCTCTGGCAGGCGGTGTCGGCTGGTACCGCAAGAGCTTCACACTTTCCGATGACTTTAAAGACAAAACCGTTTCAATTGAATTCGACGGTGTGCAGATGATCAGCCAGGTATGGGTGAACGGACATACCGAGGACAACTGGAAGCAGTACCTTGGCTACAACACCTTTACGTATGATATCAGCAAATATCTGAAATACGATGGCAGCGAGAATGTGATCGCAGTCAAAGTACAAAGCAGCAACAGCAGTGCCAGATGGTATGCAGGAGCCGGTATCTACCGTAATGTATATCTGATTTCCACCGAGAAACTGAATGTTCCGGTGAATGGCGTGCAGATCACTACTCCGTTTGAAAAACTGGAAGCAGAAGGTGGCAAATACGAAGAAATCAAGAATGCCACAAAAGCAGGCGTTGACATCAAGACGGACGTAACAAACGATTCTGATACAGAAGCAACTGGTGTTTCAGTAAAATCGACCGTTTATAACAAGGAAAGCGATGTTATTTCCACACAGACCGATGACATTACCGTAGCAGCCGGTAAAACAGAGACGATTAGCCAGAGTGTGGATGTAGCAAACCCGAAACTTTGGTCCGTGGATTCACCGAACCTCTACTGGGTAAGAACGGAGATCATCCAGAATGGCAAAGTTGTGGATCGTACCGACAGCCGTTTTGGTATCCGTTATATTGCTACGAATCCGAACAGTGGATTTTATTTAAACGGTGTGCATACAAAACTGAATGGTGTCTGTGAACATTCTGACCTGGGATCGCTTGGTATGGAGACCTATCAGGCAGCTGTTGACAGAAGAATCCGTACACTGAAAAAATACGGTGTCAATGCGATCCGTACCTCCCATAACCCGGTGTCACCGGAGTTTATCGAGGCGTGTGACCGTCTTGGAATGCTGGTATTTGAAGAAGCCTTTGATCAGTGGCTGTATTCAAAAAACAGTGACGATTATCATAACTACTTCAATAAAGCAGCAGATGGAAAAACTGTCGTTTTTGATAAAGCCGGAAATGATAATACCAACAATGACACTTCTTATATAGAAGTAAAACGTGAGGATCTGCAGTCCAATGCAGAACGTGATATCAAAGCGATGGTAGACCGTGACAAGAACGCACCTTGTATTTTTGCATGGAGTACCGGTAACGAAATCTACGATGCACGTTACAAACATGGTGAAAATACACTGGATATGCTGACCGGCTGGATCAAAGAAATCGACACGACAAGACCGGTCGCAGCATGCCCGCCGACCTGGGACAATTACTGGGCAAATAATGCACAGCAGGAAAAGCATCTGGCAAAAGCAGAAATGTCCGGATTTAACTATGCAACCGGACAGTATGACGGTGCCCACTCCAGATATCCGAATATGGTTATTTTTGGATCTGAGACAGTATCCGCTTATTATTACCGTGGTGTTTACTTCCTGGAAGGAGAAGGAAGCGGCGACAGATGTAATGAATATCCGACTTACTGGACATTTTCATCGGCAACCGCTTCTCTGGAAGCACACAGAGACAAAACTTACACAGCCGGTGAATTCGTATGGACCGGACATGACTACTTAGGTGAGCCGACCCCAAGAAGTTGGCCATCCAAGAGTTCCTACTTTGGTATGATCGACACCGCAGGTTTTGCAAAAGATGTTGTTTATATGTACAAGAGTATGTGGACGGATACACCGACCGTACATCTTCTGCCGCAAAAATGGAATTTCAAGGCAGGACAGAAGGTGCCGGTATACATTTACACAAATGCAAAGAGTGTGGAACTGTTCTTAAACGGAAAATCACTTGGCATTAAGAATTATGACAAACAGACTGCTTCCCCGGTATATATCTACTGGACAAAAGGAACCAGCGGACTGGATTACGAAGCAGGCGAACTCAAAGCAGTCGGCTATGACCAGCCGGACGGAAAAGGAAACGTGATCGCAACCGATGTGGTAAATACATCAGGTGATGCAGCACAGGTAGAACTTTCCGCAGACAGAACGTATATCAAAAACGATGGCGATGATATGGTATTTGTAGAAGCTACGATTGAGGACAATACAGGAATCATGGTTCCTGGAGCAGACAACCGTATCACTTTCGACGTAGAAGGCGGCGAAATCGTATCTGTGGACAACGGTGATCCGCGTGACCATGATCCATACAAAAACACAGACAACCGCAAAGCGTTCAGCGGAAAAGCACTGCTGATCGTAAAAGCAGAAGAAGGAAGCACTGATGACATTGTGATCACAGCGACAGCTGAGAGTGACAATGGTATTCTGAAATCCAATACCATTACCGTAGGTTCTAAAAACGAACTTCCGGGTGACGGAACGGATACACCGAAACTTCAGGACGCATCCGTAGTGATGGGCAAAGGCATTTCTGCAGATTCTGTTCTGCCAAAAACCGTAAAAGTACAGTACAGCAACGGTGTGGTCGATGAGCACCAGGTAACCGGATGGAACCTGGATAACCTGAATGTAAACCAGGCAGGTACTTACAAAGTAACCGGAACGGCAGAAGGCATGGAAGGCACGTTTGAATGTACTGTAACAGTCAAAGATATTAAATCCGCAACGGTAGACAATGTAACAACACTGGTAAATGTAGAACCGTCCCTGCCACAGTTTGCAGCGATCGAGTATGCAGACGGCACAAAAGGTTCTGCCCCGGTAACCTGGGATGAAGTTCCGGCAGAAAATTATGCAAAAGCAGGAAAATTTGAAGTGACCGGAAAGATCGGACCAGAAGTTACTGTAAAAACAGAAGTAAGCGTAAAAGAGATCAAGTCTGTCGAGGAAGTACATGCATCTACCGTAATCGGAACACTTCCGGTTCTGCCGGCAGGTGTGGAAGTAACATTTACCGACGAAAGTAAAGAAATTGTAGGTACAGACTGGCAGATCAAAGCAGAAGATGTGGCAGCAGCAGGAACCTTAAAAGTAAAGAGCAGGATCCTTGGTTCTGATATGGAAGCTGTTGCGAATGTCGATGTGAAATATGCGGTGGCAACAGGTGATCTGGAATACACATCAACAGGAACAGTAAGCAAAGACAAGACCGTAAACGGTGCAGGTTTGAGCGTACGTATCGATCAGGGCGGAAAGCCGACCGAATATGCAGCAGGTTTAAGTATGCTTGGCGGATCAGAAGCCGTTTATAATGTAGAAGGAAAAGGATATGAAGCATTCCGTGCTTATGTCAGCCTGAGTTTTGATAACGGACAGGATGCAGAAGGAGCCGTTTCTTTCGAAGTTTATGTCGATGATGAAAAGACACCAAGATACCGTTCCGGTGTCATGACACATGCCACCAAGAACCTGGCACTTGATGTGGATATCAAAGGTGCAAAAACCGTAAAACTGGTGACAAAAACGGAAGATTCCAGTGTAGATAACAGCAAGAATATCGGTAACTGGTGTGACACGAAATTTGTTTCTTCCAATGTGGAGGTCAAGAGTGCAAAACTGAAAGAAAAAGATTTCTACTATGCAGAAAAAGGGGCACAGCCGTCCCTGCCGCAGACAGCAGAAGTACAGGTAGATGATACCCATACCGGAGCATTCCGTATTGCATGGTCTGAGATTGATACATCAAAAGCAGATGTGGTCGATGTAGAAGGAACAGTTCTTGGGATCGCTGATCCGGAAAATCATAAGGTAAAAGCAAAGGTAATCGTTGATTTTAACAATGTAGTTAAAGTGCCGGCACTGATGAATAAGATCGGTGAATGGGAAGTAAAAGAAGCCTTTGACTATGTTGAGACAACAGGAACAAAGACCAATATCAAAGATATTGAAGATATCACAGCCAAATCGTCCGTTATTTATAAATGGACAAACAATATGCTGATCGAGAATTGCCATAACTATGGTTTTGATTACGGGGTATATCCGGGAACAAACAGTGCAAATCCGGAATATCTGATCGTGCGTGCACCGGCGATCAAAGGTTTTGTCCTTCGAGGAACCGGCTCAACAGATGGAAATGCAAATCAAAACTTTACTTTCTATACTTCGGCAGACGGAGAAAACTGGAAAGAATTCAAAGATTACACAAAAACAACCGATACTTCCGTAAGCGGAAGCTGGCCGAGCAGACTTTATACAGCAACACAGCTGCCGGATGACACAAACTATATCAAGATTGCATATCCGACCGGAAATACATGGCAGTTCAATATGAACAAACTGCAGCTGACCGGTGGCGAAGTAATTCCTGAAGGAAAAGCAGTTGTCAGTCTGGATGCAAACGGCGGAAGCCTTCCGGAAGGAACAAGTACAAAACGTACTCTGAACAAAGGCGACCAAGCAGGAGAACTGCCGACACCGACCAGAAACAGACACAACTTTAAGGGCTGGTTTACACAGCCGGAAGGTGGAGAAAAAGTAACAGAAGAAACTGTGGTTTCAGATTCTATAATCCTCTATGCACAGTGGGAAAAATCAACCAAAGCAGAAGACGTACCTGTTTACTTTGTGGACTGTGGTGCAAATGCTTTCTCAGCAGAAGGAAAAGCTTATAGAAAGGATTACACAGATACGCTGAAAAACACAGTACCGGATCAGGCATACAGTGAAACAAGCGGATGGGGATTCACAAATCCGGCATCCGAAGTGGAAGCAAACGGAAGCGGAGATGCCTATACGACGATCCGCAACTTTAAAGCAGGAAACAATCAGAAGACCATGACCTACAAATTTGCACTGGATGCAGGAACGTATGAAGTGGTAACCGGATTCTGTGATCCATGGGCACAGTGGGCAGGCGATGACCGCCATACAAAGATTACTGTGGCAGATGAAGCAGGAACCGAACTGGCTGTACACGAAGACCACAAGATCAGCGGCAGCAAAGACAGTGTGACACTGGAAAATATCACACTTTCAGAAGCAAGCAATGTGACTGTGAACTTAAGTCCGCTGAAAAAAGTGGACAGCAACATCGACAGCTGTGATGTGCTGGTAAGCTTTATCGTGATCGTGAAAAAAGCAGCAGAGCAGCCGGATATTCCGAAGACAGATACAAAAGCAGGACTGAAGGCAGCCATTGACCTGGCAAAAACGCTGAAAGCAGATGACTATACAGCAGCATCTTACAAAGCACTTTCTGATACGATCGCAAGTGCGGAGAAAGTATATGCAGAAACAGAACCAAGTGCAGAAGCAGTCCAGACACAGATCAATGCTCTGGCAGAAGCAGTCAGAAATCTGAAATCTGCAGCAGCAGATACGAAAAAAGACCTGACACAGCAGATGAAAGAAAAAGATGCAGAATTAGCAGCAAAAGATACCGAACTGAAAACAGCACAGAAGAATGTGTCAGATCTGGATGATCAGCTTAAAAAAGCAGAAAAAGATCTGGCGGATCTGAAAAACGGAAGCGAAGCAGAAAAAGCAGAACTTCAGAAACAGATCAACAGCTTAAAAGAACAGCTCGATGAAGCAAACGCAAAAGTTACGGTTCTGAAAGCAGAAAAAGAGAGACTGACAGAAGAAAAAACATCCCTGCAGGCAGAACTGAAAAAAGCTCAGGAAGATGCAGCGAAGAAAAAAGCAGAGGAAGCAGAAGCACTCAAAAAAGCTCAGGAAGAAGAGAAGAAAGCCAAAGAAGAACTGCAGAAACTGAAAGATGCCATGACACTGAAAACAGGTGATACCATTACTGTAAAGGGCGTAACATATCGTGTGACCAATGCAGAAGCAAAGACAGCGGAAGCTTATGGCGTGGTAAACAAAAACCAGAAACACATCGAAGTAGCCGCAACGGTTAAGATCAAAGGAAGTACCTGCAAAGTAACGGCAATCGCAGATCAGGCATTTGCCGGAATGAAAAAAGCAACAAAAGCTGTGATCGGCAAGAATGTGAGCAAGATCGGCAAAAAAGCATTCAACGGCGATGGAAAACTTAAGAGCATCACAGTAAAAAGCAGGAAACTGAAAACGGTCGGTAAACTGGCACTGAAAGGCATCAACAAAAAAGCAGTGATCCGTATACCGAAGTCAAAGAAAAAAGCTTACAGGAAACTTTTCAAAGGCAAAGGACAGAAAAAGAGTGTCATTGTAAAGTAGTAAGTTCATAAATCCAAAACGCATATCACCTTAAAAACAGCAGAAAAACCACAGACAGCGTAAAAACGGTTCTGTGGTTTTTTTGTATCGTACAGAAAAAATTACCAAAAAATAAAAAATATTCCATATGTTTTTGTGAAGAAATTTTGTATAGTTATGGTAAGCAAAATTTTGTTTTTACTAAACACAACAAAGGGAACAAAGAAAAATAAAGGAGGGCAATATGAACTACAAAAAGTATTTAAGTGGTGTTCTGGCAGCAGCGATGGTACTTAATACCGGAGCAGTGAGTGTCCTGGCAGCAGGGACTGATACGTCCGTGCAGGAAGCATCTCAGACACAGACATCATCAACACCGGAAACGGTATACGTCAATTCATATGATGGAAAGGAGCGTTCCGTTTCTTTTAACGATCACTGGAGATTTTATCTGGGAGAATTAAACGGCGCGGAAGCAGTTTCTTATAATGATTCTTCCTGGGATGATGTGACGCTTCCGCATGATTACAGCATCGACCAGGGATTTTCAACAGCAGCACCGGCAGAGCAGGAGAGCGGCTATGTGCTTGGAGGCACCGGATGGTACCGCAAAAGTTTTACACTGGATGAGAGCATGCAGGGAAAGACGGTCAGCATTGATTTTGACGGTGTTTACATGAATGCAACCGTTTATCTGAACGGTGAAAAGCTGGGAACACATCCATATGGTTATACCCCATTTTCTTTTGTGCTTCCGCAGGACAAACTGAAATTCGGATCGGAAGAAAACGTGATCACGGTCAAAGTAGATCATAAACAGCCGTCCAGCCGCTGGTATTCCGGTTCCGGTATTTACCGTGACGTAAAACTTACCGTTGCAGATCCGGTACATGTGGCAAATTACGGAACGACCGTGACAACCCCGGATATTGAAAGCGGAAAAGGAACCGTAAGCGTGGTAACGGAAGTACAGAATGACAGCAGCGAAGCAGCTGATGTTTCTGTAAAACAGACGGTTTATGAAAAAGGCAGTGACGTCCCGGCAGCAGAGGGCGAAAAGACAAAGGTACAGAGTGTTGCAGCGGGCAAAACAGCCAGGATCGAGGCCAGTGTCACCGTTGCAGACCCAAAGCTCTGGGATACGGAAAATCCAAACCTCTATACCGTAAAAACAGAAGTTTATGTTGGAGATACCTTAAAAGACAGCTACCATTCTGACTTTGGCTTCCGCTGGGTAAACTTTACTACAGAGAAAGGTTTCTATTTAAATGGAAAGAACATCAAACTGCACGGAGTGTCCATGCATCATGACCAGGGTTCTCTTGGATCCGAAGCCTGGGAGCGTTCTGTGGAACGTCAGGTACAGGAGTTAAAACAGATGGGAGTCAATGCCATCCGTGTAACACATAACCCGGCATCCCAGGTACTGATCGATGTGTGCAACCGTGAAGGCATCATGCTGGTGGAAGAAGCCTTTGACTGCTGGCTTTCCGGAAAAGCAGGAAATACCGAGGATTATGGTAAATGGTTCTACCAGACCATTGAGAGCGGCAACCAGATCGTAAATGGCAGAGAGGGCGAAAAATGGGCAGAATTTGACCTCAAAGCCATGGTAAGACGAGGAAGAAACAATCCTTCCATTATTATGTGGAGCCTTGGAAATGAAATCTTTCAGCAGCTGATCGACGGGAATGTAACAGGTCAGTATCCGGAAGTGGCAAAAAAACTGATCACCTGGACCGGAGAAGAAGATGCAACCAGATATGTAACCTTTGGTGACAATCAGGTAAAGAGCAATGTCTGGGCAGACAATAATCAGGTAAACACAGCACTTGTTTTTGCAGAAGCAGCAAAATATGGCGTGCCGGGAGGTCTGGTAGGATTTAACTACGGAAGCTCCGGACAGATCAGCAACGGACACAGCAGAGGATGGCTGGTCTATGGTTCTGAGACAGCCTCTTCCGTAAACAGCCGTGGCGTTTACGACAGGAAGAACAGCAACAGTGACAATGGAAGCGGAGACCGCCGACTGACTTCTTATGATAAAAGTGCAGTAGGCTGGGGACATCTGGCAAGTGCAGGGCTGTGGATCACGATGCAGCAAGAATTTAATGCAGGCGAATTTGTCTGGACAGGTTTTGATTATATCGGTGAACCGACACCGTATAACTGGCAGGGAACCGGTGCAAACGGAACCTGGCCGAACATTGCAAAGAACTCTTACTTTGGTATCATTGACACGGCAGGTATCCCAAAAGATTCCTATTATCTGTATCAGAGCCAGTGGAATGACAACGAAAATACCCTTCATGTTCTCCCGGTATGGAATGAAGATGAGATCATGCTTGATAACAGCGGCAAGGCAGAGGTTGTAGTTTACAGTGATGCTCCTGTTGTGAAACTTTATCTGAACGGCAAAGAAATCGGAAGTGCGACAGCGACACACACCGATACACCGACCGGTGGTTATCAGAATTATACAAGCGGAACAGGATGCTTTGACAGCAGCAAGGCGAACGGACATACTTCCCTGTATGCAACATTCCAAGTACCTTATGAGGTGGGAACACTGGAGGCAAAAGCATTTGAAGCAGACGGTGTGACCGAGATCAAAGACACGGACGGACGTAATGTGGCAGAGACGACCGGAAAGGGATCCAAACTTACTGTAAAAGCAGACCGCAGCGAGATCACGGCAGACGGCAAAGATTTAAGTTTTGTTGAGATCGATGTAACGGACAGAGACGGCAGAGAAGTAAACGGTGCAGAGCCGCAGATCCATGTTGCCGTAGAAGGTGACGGCAAGCTCCTTTCACTTGATAACGGTGTTCAGAACGATACCACTTCTTACAGTGAACCGACCAGAAAAGCCGGTAAAGGAAAACTGATCGCGATCGTTCAGTCCACAAAAGATGCCGGAAGCTTTACCGTAAAGGCAACTTCAGACGGATACACTGCAGCACAGACTGTCATTACCACAGTTGCAGACGGCAGCGGAGTAACCGGAGAAAAGACCGTTGTAAGCTATGAGATCGCAAAGAATTATTATGTAAAACAGGGAACGAAACCAGTTCTCCCATCCGAAGTAAAGATCCATTATTCTGACGATACTTCCGAGACAAAGAAAGTAACCTGGGATGCATTTACCGGAGAAGAAGAAACATATTCGGTATCCGGTACGGTAGCAGATCTGAATATGCGTATCACGGTCAATGTCAGCACGATCGGCCAGACAGCAGGTGTCCTGAATTATTCCGCAGCAGTCGGAAAAGATGCAGAAGTCAGCCTTCCTGCAGCCAGACCGGCAGTTCTTGCAGACGGAACAATCCTGGCAGCAGAATTTCCGGTAAAGTGGGATATTCCAAAAGATCTGACAGCGACAATCGGAACAAAGAATGTAAAAGGAACGGCAACCGTATTTGACCAGAACTTTGAAGTGACTGCAGCAGTCAGAGTTACCAATGGAGAATACAAAGACGGTGCAGAAGCCCTTGGCAACGTGCCGGAAATGTATTACAACGGTACATCCAGCAAAGAAGATGCATCTGTTGCAGATGTCCTGGCGAAACTGCAGGATGATAAGACAAGTGCCGATGATGTGGCATGGAGCGGAAAAGGAACCCTCGATTTCCGTCTGGATACAGCGATTGAATTGAAAGGATTCACAATGTATCTGAAAGATACCGCACCGACTTCCGGAACGATCAAAATCTATGCATCCGGCGACAACGGAGTCAACTGGACGCCGGTAGACTGCACGGTAACAAATAAAAAAGAAAAAGGTGTGACGGTTCGTACTTACAATGTAAAAGAAACCGTTTCCGAAACCTATTTCCGTGTAGAATTTACCAAAGATGCCACCCTGGCGGAATTGGAAATGAATACAAGGATCCCGAGCTTTACGGTAGGGTCAGAAGCAGCACTTTCCAGTCTGAAAGTGGGCGGTCACATTGCGGATGAAGCAAGCCTGAAAAAAGGCTGGTTTGGCGTAAATGAAACAGAATTTGATGCGGCAGACCTTACAGCAGAAGGGAAAGACAATGCAAGCGTGACCATTCTTGACAAAGATGCAGACGGTGTGATCCGTATCCTTATTGAATCTGAAGATCATCTGATGCGTGCCATCTATCCGGTTATGCTCGGAAAAGACAATACAGCAAGCGACAGTGCTTCCGATGCATCTATGGATTATGATTATAGGAACATGACACTGCGTGCACCAAGTGAAGAAGGCAGCGGTTCTGTTGCAAAAGCGGCAGATGGAAATACCGGTACCATCTGGCATACAAACTGGGGAAGCGGAAGTGGACCGACAGACCTTCGAAATGATCCGGATAACCGTTACTTGCAGATTGAACTGAAAGAAACAGAAAAGATCAATGCACTGCGTTATCTGCCGAGAAGCAGCGACACAAACGGTATCGTTACAGAGTACAGCATCAAAGTAAGTACAGATGGCGAAAACTGGACGGAAGTTGCAAAATCAGATGCAGACAGCACATGGAGCAAATCCGTAGAATGGAAACTGGCACAGTTTGCACCGGTCGATGCGAAATATATCCGTCTCTATGGTGTGTCAACCGTAGGACAGTCTGCAGCAGAAGTAAATAAATATATGTCTGCAGCAGAAGTAAGGGTACGCTACGCTGCACAGGAAATTTACCGTGACAATACAACCGTAACACTGGAAGATCGCAGCTTTGATTACACCGGAAGTGCACTCACACCGAAACCGGTTGTTACTTACAAAGCATCCGAAGATGCACAGGCAGTGACCCTGACAGAAGGTACAGACTATGAAGTAAGTTATAAAAATAACACAGAACCTGGAACAGCAACGATTGTTGTGACAGGAAAAGGTGCTTACCAGGGTGTTGTAGAAGAAAACTTCGTGATTAATGCAGTAGATATAACTGTAGCGGATTATGAAGCGATCGCAGTTACAACAGCAAAAGGAGTCTGCCCGGCTCTTCCGGGAACCGTCATTGCACATACCAACGTCGGTGATCAGGTACTGGATGTACAATGGGATGAAATCAGTGCAGAACAGTTAAAACAGATCGGAACCTTTAGCACGGGCGGAACCGTGGTTGACACCAATGCACGCATCACAGCAGAAATAACTGTAACTGCCGTAATAGGTGTGCAGCAGGTATCCGTGGCAACAGCAAAAGGGACAACACCTTCCATGCCGGAAACAGTAACTGTATACTACAGCAACGGTGAAAAACAGCAGCAGGAAGTTGTATGGGATCTTGCAGATGCAGATTTCAGGAATCCTGGAATCGTAGAAGTTTACGGAACAGTTGGAAAAGCAGTTACTAGGGAAACTGTACTTCAGGCAAAAGCGTCGGTCCGTGTGGCAGATGTGACAGCAGATGCAAACAATACACCGACCGATACAAACCTGGCACTGAATGCAGACGGTTCCTCTAAAACAAGAGAATGGCCAAGGACTTTCGCATATTTTTCATCTTCCAACGATCTTGTATATAATGCAGTTGATGGAAATAAAAATTTTGACAGCACATCCGGCAAGAAAATCTGGTGTGACTGGGAAAGCGGCAAATATCATACCAACGCAGATGCAGCCGTAGGAGACTCCGATCATCTGCCGTTTGTGATCAGTGCCTTCGGAAAAGAAGATTCCACCGCAGATTCAGATCAGAAGAAATATACCGTAAATAAAGTTTCCATTGGATTTATGGAAGAAGATGGAAGTGCAGCAAACAAAGTCAGACTTCCAAAAGATTACAAGATCGAGTATTACAGTGCGAACGACGGTGTGATCCCGGCAAACAGACTGGGCAACGATTCTGCAAACAGCTGCAGCAATATCAAAGGCTGGGGAGCAGACAACCCTCTGAAAGCACACACCGGCTGGACAGAAGTAGCATATGTCGGCGGCAAACCATCCGTACCGTCTCTTGCAAATTTCAAAGAGATGGTCAATGTAGAATTTGAAGCAGTTGAAACCACAGCGATCCGTATCACCCTGACGCCGCAGGACAACAACTGGACCGGACTGGAAGAATATGAAGTATACTATACCCCGATCGAGAAATATGGAGATTACGAAGTAACTTCTATTAAAGTGGACGGACAGGAAGTACTGGCACAGTTTGATGCAGATACAAAGACCCTAAATCTGGATGCCAGATCAGGTGTGATCACAGCACAGGCAACAAACAATGCATCCGTAACGGTTCTGGATGCCGTAAACGGAACTGCAAAAGTGCTCTTCCGGCCGGAGAACGGCGATGAAAACAAAGCACAGGAATACACCGTAAACTTTAAACAGAGTGAAACACCGGAAGAGGATCACAGCAAAGATGGATTAAAAGCAGTGATTGATCTGGCAGAAAAACTGAATGCAGAAAATTATACGGCAGAAAGCTATGCAAAACTGACCGCAGCACTGGCAGCAGCAAAAGAAGTCTGCGATGCAGAAAATGCAACCGTGGAAGAAATAAGTGCACAGATCAGTGCAATCTCGGATGCAATCAAAGGACTGGAAAGTGCAGACAAGGCGGCAAATGAAGATCTGAAAAAACAGCTGGAAGAAAAGACAAAGCAGCTGGAAGATAAAGAGAGAGAACTGGCAGCAGCAACAGAAAATGTGACAACACTTCAAGATAAAATCAAAGATGCACAGGATCAGCTGGCTGCACTGGAAGGTACGTCAGCCGAAGAAAAAACAGCTCTTGAAAAACAGATCGAAGCACTTCAGGGGAAATTGAATACAGCAAGGGCAGAAGTCCTGACACTGAGCGGCGAAAAAGCTTCTCTGGAAGAAGAAAAAGCAGCTCTGCAGGCAGAACTGAAGAAAGTTCAGGATCAGGCAGCAAAAGACAGTGCAGAAGCTGAGGCAGCAATCAAAAAGGCTCAGGAAGAAGCCCGGAAAGCAAGAGAAGAGATTGAAAAACTGAAAGATTCTCTGACACTGAAAAACGGTGATACCGTTACCGCAGGTGGCGTACAGTACCGTGTAACCGATGCGGCAGCCAAGACAGCAGAAGCATATGGCACTGCAAAGAAGAACATCAAGACCATCAACGTGACAGCAACGGTAACCATCAAAGATGTGACATGCAAAGTGACTGCAATTGCAGATCAGGCATTTGCCGGCCAGAAGAAAGCCACCAAAGCCGTGATCGGTGCAAACGTAACGAAGATCGGCAAGAAAGCATTCTATGGTGACAGCAGACTTAAGAGCATCACTGTGAAGGGCAAAAAGCTGAAAATGGTCGGTAAGCAGGCACTGAAAGGCATCAACAAACATGCAGTGGTTCGCGTACCGAAAGCAAAGAAAAAGGCATACAAAGCACTGTTCAAAGGAAAAGGACAGAAAAAAAGCGTAAAAGTAAAGTAGTAAAGTAATAAAAATGAAATCAGCCATTTGATGTATGCGACAGAAAATGCAGGGTTATCAAAGAAATAAAAGGTGTTGCCGATGATGACCGCCAGATTCTGTCTGGTTAAAATGACCGCCGGACTTTTTAAGAGTCCCGGCGGTCATTTTTTTCGATTTTATTGCTGTCAGAGCCAATCGAACAGCCAGAAGCAAATGCACTCCGGCAGGGACAGAATAAAAAATAAAATAAAAAAACAAAAAAATAAAAAAAACACTTGCATTTTGAAAAGAAAGATGATATATTAATGGAGCTGACGAAAACAGCAGAAAATAAAACAGAAAACGATGCGTGGCTCAGCTTGGTAGAGCGCTACGTTCGGGACGTAGAGGTCGCAGGTTCAAATCCTGTCGCATCGATTCCTTGGCAGGGGCGAGTCGAAAAATCTGGAAAGATTTTCGGCTTCTTTTTTATTCTATAAATGAAAAAACAGCAGTTGCATTTGTTTGAGATAAAATGATGTGAGTGTCAAAAGTCCTCAACTATGATGCCTACGGATTGTTCCGTGCATCGCACTCCCACAATCCTCTCCGG
>ERZ1106951.1318-NODE-1318-length-22171-cov-3.356665_pt1 | contig 22171 bp, 17 predicted proteins | sample MGYA00403676_ERZ1106951 | MGnify/ENA primary metagenome ERZ1106951 (study PRJEB35170, sample SAMEA104062398) | human gut metagenome | biome: human gut; feature: human-associated habitat; material: faeces | place: Denmark | collected 2012-04-23 ...
TGCAATCTGTTTGTCATAGTTGGTTGCGGGAGCCAGATTTGAACTGACGACCTTCGGGTTATGAGCCCGACGAGCTACCTAGCTGCTCCATCCCGCGATTTTTCTTTCGTCTGACCTTTAATGTTGTTCCCTGTCCTGACGACTTTTATATTATAGCATACCCCACCACAAAAGTCAACTATATTTTTTAGTTCCGAAAGAAAAAAAGTAAGAGTGGTATTTTTAGCACTTAGAATAAGAAACTAGCAAAATTATTTTTAGTTTTACTAGTTTCTAATGAATATAATAAGGTTGTGCATTTTGATTATTCTTTTTCATTCCAACGTGCATCCTGCTCTTGCTGTTCAAATGTTTCCACATTCATCCCATCAATCAAGAAATCAATGTTATTTCCAATTCTCAAATCTGGACAGGAGAGGAAAAAGGTTTTTGCATCGTATTGCAGCACAGCCTTTGCAACTTCGATGCCATTGATTTGGAAAGAAACCGCATGTCCACTTGCAATGATTTCTTTCCAATCAAATTGTGCAGTTGGCTGTGTACTATCAGCAATGTTTGCATTTGTTCCAGTTGCCAGTAATGTTCCGCCCTCTACAGAGAATCTGCCATCACACCGAATTCCCGATTGCCCACCGTTGGCAATAACCGTTCCATCTAAAATCTTGCTATCTCGACCGGATAAAATCGCAGTATCCTTTGCAGCAATTGAAAACATTCCTTCTGTAATCGTAATGGCATCTGTACAAGCGATTCCATTCCCAGATTCATTTTGAATTTGTAGTGCCCCTGTTCCTTGTAATTGCAACGCAGATGAACTATCAATTACAGACCCTGCCTGCTCTGCAAGAATTGTATTTTCTGTATGGTCGGCAGTTGTAATTGTGACCATTCCGGCTTGTTGAATTTGAATCGCTGGTGCATTCACTCCGCAAATAGAAGCACCTTCCAACCGCAATTCTACCGTATCCGTAGCCCCTGCTTGTACACAAATACTGCCATTCCAGTTCCCAGAGAGGTGATAAATGCCAGCAGCCTGCAAGAAAATCTGATTGCCCGAAACAACAATGCCTGCTCCCTGCATTTCTCCATCACTGAGCGACAAATATTTATCTGTCTGTTGTTCCGGTTGAGCAGGGTTTGTTTCTACTGGTGCTATCGTTATTGGAACAGGCGGCTGTGTCCGAATCACAACATTTGTCTTGAGTGTAGTCATTTTCACGGAAGCAGGAGATTCCGCCTTGCTGGATGTTTTTGTTGTTCGATTGGATGCGTTTTCCGTATGATTTCGTACAGTTGTTGTACGAAATGGATTTTCCCGTGGCATAGTTGCTGCAATGCGAGGAGCTGTAGTTGTTTTAGAAGCCTTTGTTGTTTTGGGTTTGGTGGTTTTCGCAGCTTTTTCCGTTGTTACTTTTGCAGTCGTTTCTTTTTTCTGTTTCGTTGTCGTCTTTTTCTTGGATGATTTTTTCTTTTTTGTCGTTGTTTTCGTTGCTTTTTTCGTTTTGACCGCTTTCGTAGAAACAACATTCGAGTCCGCATTCATCCATTCGGCTTGCTCTGCGGTCGGCAAAGTTTCTGCTATCTGCGATTCTGAGCCAGCAGTCTGCACATACAAACGATGTGTTTCTCCGGTCTGTCCTGTGCAGCCAACACTACATAAAATAAGAAGTGCTGCTGCCAAAATCCATCCTTTTTTCGGATACATAACGATTCCCCCTATTGATAGTCACAAAATCTACTAGTTGTATTGTAGCACAAACTGGAAAAGAAAACAACTATTTTCTTTCTTAATCGAAAAATATCGGATTCCCACTTTTCAAAAAGTTTACCTCCTGTTTATCTTTCTTTTCATTTTTGTTTTACCCCATCTATTATACTAAAGAAAACGGGGAACAAACAGATAAGAGTTTTATAAATTCTGAAAAAAGGAGATGGCACAAATGCAAGGACTAACAACATTAGACTTTCAGATTTTACATGCTATTCAGCGAATTTTTTCTTGTTCCGTTTTGGATTTTCTCATGCCGAAGATTACCGCTTTGGGAAATGGTGGAATTCTTTGGATTTTGCTTGCAATCCTCCTGCTAATTCTTCCGAAAACTCGAAAAAACGGGATACAACTGGGTGTCGGTTGTGTTGGCTGTGGACTAATTGGAAATTTATTCTTGAAAAATGTGATAGCAAGGAATCGCCCTTGCTGGATAGAAGATCATACCATGCTGATTGCAATGCCAACTGATTTTTCCTTTCCATCTGGTCATACCATGGTATCTTTCGCAGCAGCAACCGTGCTTTGGCATTGGAATCGGAAAGTGGGAATTGCAGCGTATCTTTTAGCAGCAGTTATTGCTTTTTCTCGGCTGTATTTGTTTGTACATTTCCCATCGGACGTATTCGCTGGGACAGTGATTGGCGTTTTGATTGGAATCGCAGCCATAAAAGGAACAGACTGGATGCAGAAAAAATTCCAGAAACAAAAAAATTGAATCATTAAGAAGAAATGCGTACCGATTTTATAAACCGATACGCATTTCTTTTATCTATGAGGAGATTTCAACTGTTAGGATAATGTTTTGATGGTGAGGCTATCTTCCGGATTTGGAGAAGTGCCATTATCTGTATACAATTCATAAGAACTGCCTTCATAACCCAAAAGCTGAATGGTGTTGTAGTCTGTTTTCGCCGTGTTTTCAGCGGATTCTGCAAACGGAATTGCCTTCTGATTCCGGATGAAGAAGACCAGCTCGTCCAATCCAACAGAAACATAGTGATGCCCCTTCGGGAGAATTTCTGTTGTATAATCCTTGCTGCTGTGCATTCTTACCAGCATCATTTCTTCCGGCAGGTAGACATATCGACCCTGTGCATTCTGCTTGTAAATTGGTGCAATCATCAATTCATTGCCCAACAGCAGCTGGTCTTCTACCTGTTCTGCCATGGCATCATCTGGGAAATCAAACGCCAGCGGCTTGAACATCATCTCATCGTTCAAAGCAGCCTTCAAAAATTCGCTATAGAGATACGGAATCAGGCTATATCGAATCTGAATCATTTTGCCAGTAGCTTCAACATTGGAGAACTGATAGAGTTCTTGTTCCCGTGTACCGTCTGCGGAGTGGTTGCGGAACAGCGGTGTAAACAGGGAGTATTGCAGCCAACGAATCATGAGATCTTCCGTTGTATCGCAGCCGAATCCGCCCGTATCCGAGCCAGTAAAGAGAAATCCAGCCATATTTAAAGCCGGCAGCTGCTGCATGGACTGGAGAATATGCGACCACCAAGATTTGTTATCGCCCTGCCAAATGCCACCATAACGGTGTGCACCAATATAAGAGGAACGAGAAAAGAAAAGTGTCCGCTTTTCCGGAGAAATTTCCTGCAACGCTTCAAATGCCGAGCGTGTCATATTCATGCCATAGAGGTTGTGCACTTCGCTGTGCTTGACCATTTTTCCATCCACATTGTGATAGAATTTGTCATAGTCGCCGATGTTGCCATTCAAACCAGCTACCATTCCAGTAAAGGCAAAGTATTCCTGAATGCCCATGTTGCCAGCTGTCAGCTTTTCAATTTCTGCACAGGTATCTGCCAAGCGGTCTTCGGTGTAGAAAATGGCAGGTTCGTTCATGTCGTTCCAGAAACCGTCAATCCCTTGTTCCGTCAGAACAGCGTATTTCTTACCGAACCAATCTCTTGCTTTTGGCTGCAAGAAATCTGGGAAATGTACCCGACCCGGCCAGACAGCACCGACAAAGTCGCCGCCTTCGGCATTCTTGCAGAAATAATTGTTCTGTACGCCTTCTTCATAGACATCATAGCCGTCTTCGATTTTTACGCCAGCGTCAATAATCGGAACGAGGTGAATGCCCTGTTCCTTCATATCTGTGGCAAGTCCTTTCAAGTTCGGGAATCGTTCGGTATCAACAGTAAAATCCTTGTACCGTTCCATATAATCAATATCCAGATAAATGCTGTCCAGTGGAATGCCAGCCTCCTGATACTGTTTTGCTACCGTGCGAATATCTTCTTCAGTCTTATAGCCCCAGCGGCTCTGACCATATCCGAATGCCCAGAACGGCGGAATATAGCTTCTGCCAACCATTTTCCGGAACTGCTTAACGATGTCCTTTTCGCTTTCGCCTGTGATGATATAAACCGTCAGGTTATTGGAAGCAGCATGAATCTGCATTACGCTCCGCTTGGTATAGCCGATGTCAAATTCCATCTTTCCGGCGTAGTCGAAGAATGCACCGAAGGTCACTGCACCATGAATGATGATGAAGTTGTGTGCACCATAGAGGGAACGAGTATCCTCGTGGTGATTGGGATTGTCATAGTTCCAGCTGACATACTGCCAGCCTCTCTTGTTGATGCCACGAATTTGTTCGCCCAGACCATAGACAATGTCGTTTTCAGAAAGCGAGTAAGTGAATGTCCCTTGCTGGTCTGTTTCAAAAAACGGCAGTGCATCGGTGGACGGCTGAACGTCCAAAACAACTGCATCGGTCGGGAATGGGGTTCCGTAAACATATTTTTTAATCATAACAGCACTTCCTTTCAAAAAGTCCATTGCAATTTGTTCTTCTGTATGATATAATACTACAAAACGGTTCAAAATTCTATTGATATTCTACGCAATTCTGATACAATTCTATTTTTTCGGAGGTGTTTTTGAATGAATGACCGAGATTCGAGAGAAAACCGCATCCACGGTTCAGAAATCAAGCCATTTGGATACTATGCATGCGAAATTCCGAACCATTTTCACTGTGTCCCCATGCATTGGCATCGGGAATTTGAACTGAATTTTGTACGGGAGGGATCTGCTTCTTTTATCTGCGGGGAGGAGAAGTTTCACTCTACGGCAGGGGATATCATTATCATTCAACCAAATGTCATGCATTCGATTTATCCACGGGAATCCATACATCAGGTCTATGATACACTGGTATTTCGGTATGAAATTTTCGGAGGATTTGATTCTGACCGTGCAATTGCAGCTTGTATCAAGCCGCTGATCACTGGAAAAATGCATATTCCAACGCATATCACGACCGACCACCCCTATTATGCGGAATTAGAGATGATGATGAACAATATTTTTTCTTGTGCCAAAGGAGATACGCCACAGCTGGACTTGCTGATGCGGAGTGAATTGCTGCGGCTGTTCTGGCTGTTGGAAACAGAAGCAACCGTAGAACATGATTTCTATGAATTGGGAGAGGCGATTCGCCCAGCACTGGAATATATTGCAGAACATTTTCAAGAGCCGATTACCGTCAAGCAGTTGGCAGATTCTGTACACTTGAGCGAAAGCTATTTTATGCATCAGTTTCAAAAACAGGTGGGATTTCGTGCGGTGGAGTATCTTTCCCATTATCGCATCAATCAGGCTTGCAAAGAATTGCTGTCCACGAAAAAAAGCGTGCTGGAAATTGCGTTTGATTGTGGATTTCGGAATCTTTCCAACTTCAATCGGCAGTTCCGAAAAATCACGAGCAATACTCCGACCGAATACCGGAAAAAATTTGCAGAGGAATCCATCTTCTGGTGATTGCAAAGACAACAAAAGAGGAATGTAATGGGAGCAGGCAGGAGAATTGCATGATGTTCCTGCTGCTTTTGATTTTATGGCTTTTTTGACAGATTGGAACAAAAATCGAAGTTGCGGCAGGTTTGATTTTATCTTTTGTTTAACTTTGGTTTATGCGTATTTATAACCGATTCGATAAACTAAAGATAACTTAACAGAAAGGGAAGTGCTTGTATGAAAGCAAAAGAAACTGCCTCTAAAACCACCGCACAGATTTTACGAGATAATGTGTGTACGCTATTCAATTTATTGAATCTGCTGATTGCCATTGCCTTGATTGCAGTCCATGCATGGTCGAACTTGTTTTTTATTTTTGTGATTGCCTTAAATACAGTCATTGGGATTGCACAGGAATTGAAAGCAAAGCGATTGATTGAGAAGCTGACGCTTTTATCACAGCCAAATGCCAAAATTGAACGCAATGGGACAATACAATCTGTTCCCATTGCAGAGGTACAGGAACAGGATATTTTGCTGCTGGAGAGCGGCAATCAGATTTGTGCGGATGCCGTTGTCCGCAGTGGCGGAATTGAAGTAAACGAATCGCTGCTGACGGGCGAATCCGATGCCATCTTTAAAAAGGCAGGCGATACACTGTTGTCAGGCAGTTCTGTCATCAGCGGAACATGTCAGGCAACGGTACTTCATGTCGGAAGTGACAGCTACGCTGCAAAATTGACGAAAGAAGCCAAGAAAACCAAGGCCATGCATTCAGAATTAGTTAGTTCGATGCGAAAAGTGACTCGCTTGACGAGCCTTTGTATTGTTCCATTGGGTATTCTGCTGTTTGTACAGGCATTATTTTTTCGGGATAGTTCCATGTATGATGCCGTCGTTGGAACTTCCGCTGGCTTGTTGGGAATGCTGCCGAAAGGGCTGTATCTGTTGATTAGTATCAGCCTAGCTGCCGGAATTATTACACTTTCCAAGAAAAATGTACTGGTGCAAGATTTGTATTCATTAGAAAATCTAGCACACGTTGATGTGCTCTGTCTGGACAAAACCGGAACACTGACAGAAGGAAACATGAAAGTTGAAAAAGCAGTTTTGTTTCCGGGAACAGATTCTGCAATGTTTCAAGAATGGATGGGGAACTTTTTAACGCATACGCAGGATAACAATGCGACTTTTCAGGCAATGCATACTTATTTTGATGGAATGGATACATTATCCGTTACAGAGCAGATTCCGTTCTCCTCTGACCGAAAGTGGAGTGCAATGACGTTCTCCGGAGCAGGCACACTTGTTATTGGAGCACCGGAAAGGCTCAGTCCAGAGAAGCTGCCAGAAAGCGTTCTGGAAGCACAGCAAAACGGAAAGCGAGTTCTTTTAGCCGGAATCACGCAACATCCTGTCCAAAAAGAACAGCCGCTGCCGGAAATACAACTGCTGGCAGAAATCATTCTGACAGACCCACTTCGTGCCAACGCTGCGAAAACAATTGCAGCATTTCAGCAGGAGGGTGTTTCTGTGAAGCTGATTTCTGGGGATAATCCGATGACTGCCTCCGCAATAGCACAGCAGGCAGGTATTTTTCAGGGTGACCGCTGGGTCGATATGCGAACGGTTGCAGATTCTGAGATGGATGCTGCTGCGGCACAGTATACCGTTTTCGGAAGAGTGACCCCACAGCAGAAAAAACAGCTGATTCAGGCATTTCACCGTCAGAAGCACACTGTTGCGATGACGGGTGATGGTGTCAACGACTTGTTAGCATTGAAAGAAGCAGATTGCAGCATTTCAGTGGGGCAGGGCAGTGATGCCGCCCGTCAGACAGCCCAACTTGTATTATTGGATTCCGATTTTGCTGTCTTGAAAGATGTCCTGTTGGAGGGGCGGCGAGTGGTTCACAATGTCACACGGTCTGCCGGTGTCTTTTTCATCAAGACGCTGTATTCGATTCTGTTGTGTGTGCTCTGTCTGCTGACCAATACACCATTCCCATTCGTTCCGATTCAAATCACCTTGATTGACTTGGTAATTGAGGGCTATCCGTCTTTCTTTTTGTCATTCCTGCCAGATTCTCGACCTGTCCGGACAAAATTCCTGCCGGAAGCCATCCGAAGGGCTGCACCGAATGCACTTGCAATCGGCGTTTGTTTCTTATTTTATTTGGTATTGCATGCAATGGGTATTTTTGGATTGTCCGGTGAACAGACACAGGCAAACACCTTGCTGTTTCTGTTGATTGGAACAGTTGGATTGCTGGGCGTTTTCAAGATGTGTTTACCATTTACAAAAGTAAAGGTATTTTTCGCAGCGACTTCTGCCATTGGATTCTATTTTGCCATTGCACTTTGTCTGTGGCTGCAACAGCATCTGTTGCATCTAGACATTTTGCACCTTGCTGTTCCGACTGGCACAACCCTGTTATTCTTTGGATTGTTTGCCGTCGTGGCAATTCTAACAGCATCCATTCTTTCCCGAACACTCTTCAAACAGAAGCGTTGACGATAAAAGAAACCCGTGCTATAATAAAATACAGAGGAGGCGGAAGAAATTGACCATTAAAAAACGACTGTTTCTCTCGAATTTATTTATGTTGCTGATTCCAGCAATGGTTAGCGTTCTGATTTTGGCAGTTTCTCTGCTATTCTTTGTAAATGTGGTCTATAAGCAGGTAATGGATGAAACGGTTCGGGAAGAAAACACGGTTCATTTAGAACATCTGCTCATGGAGCAGGCGAAAGAATTCTTGCAAACGAAACATGAAGTACTTACTGATTCGCATTTATATCAGACCGTTGAGAAATATGTCGGAACACAGGAAATCCAACTGCAAATTTATCAGGGCGATGCACAGGTTTGTTCCATGGGAACAAGCACGCAGGCACTTGCCAGCCAATCGTTACAGGAGTTATCCAGTAGCACACCAAACGGTAGCCTTTATATGGAACAGGCAGAAATAGAGGGCATTTCTTACACGATTTATTTATTTTTCTCTGCTCCGGTCAAGGAAAGTGCATGGAATGAATTGATTGTAAAATATTGGATTCTTGTCCTGTTTGTTTTGATTGTTGCTGCGGTTTTGGTCACCAACCAATTTTTGACGAAATTTATATTCCGGAAAATTGAAAAGCCGCTGGATCTTTTGGTTTCTGGTGTACATGAAATTCAAAACGGTAACTTAACTTATCGCATTGTCTATAAAGAAAAAGATGAATTTCTTCCGGTTTTCAAAGATTTTAATCAGATGGCAGAGCGGTTGCAGCAATCCATTGAACAGATAGAACGGGAAGAGCGAAACCGAAAAGAATTGATTGCCGGCATTTCCCACGACTTGCGAACGCCGTTGACATCTATTAAAGCGTATATTGAAGGATTGATTGAGGGAATCGCTCAAACACCGGAGCGGCAGCAAAAATATATGCAGACGATTCGGGAAAAGGCAAATGATATTGACCGCATGGTGGACAAGCTGTTTTTGTTCTCCAAGTTGGATTTGGGCGATAGTCCATTTTATCCAGAATTGATTCCTGTTGCAGAAGCTTTGAACAGCTTGATTTCTGAAAATGCGGAAGCCTACGCAAAACAGGGAATGACGATTACACTGGAAGAGATTCCAGAAGCTTGCACGGTGTATGCAGACCCGGTGCAGTTCCGAAATGCGATTACCAACTTGCTGGAAAATAGCCTGAAATATAAGGATGCTCCGGAAGTGCAAGTGCGGATTCGCTGCACAGAAACGGATTCTGATGCAACGATTATAGTATCAGACAATGGACCAGGTGTTCCAGCAGAAGCATTACCGAAATTATTTGATGTATTTTACCGCAGTGACCCTGCTCGCAGCAACCCGCAATCTGGCAGCGGACTGGGGTTGGCAATTACAGCGAAAATTTTAGAGCTGTTCGGCGGTTCAATTCGAGCAGAGCAGGAAACACCGAAAGGGTTGCGGATTTTGCTGACGATTCCAAAGAAGGGGGCAGAAACATGAGTCATATTTGTATCATAGAGGATGATGCAGCAATTGCAGAGATTGAACGGGACTACCTGGAAATCAATGGGTTTACGGTATCCATTGCTACAGATGGCGTATCTGGATTGAACTTAGCACAAACAGAATCATTTGATTTGATTTTGTTGGATTTGATGCTGCCGCAGCTGGACGGATTTACACTCTGCCGAAAACTACGGGAACGGTTAGACATTCCGATTCTGATGGTAACCGCAAAGAAAGAGGACATCGACAAAATCCGTGGGCTGGGATTGGGGGCAGATGACTATATAGTAAAGCCATTTTCCCCCGGTGAACTGGTGGCAAGGGTACAGGCACACATTGCAACCTACAAACGCCTGAAGACGCCACAGGAAACCCAGCAAGAGATTACGGTTGGAGCAATTCGGATTTGTCCGAAGTCCCATCGGGTATTTGTTCGGGAACAGGAAGTCAGCTTGAAAAACAAAGAATATGAATTGCTGCTGTTTCTGGTGACAAATGCAGACACAGTTTTTGACCGAGAAACCTTGTATGAACGCATCTGGGGCATGGATGCCATGGGTGATAATGCAACGGTTGCGGTTCATATCAATCGTCTGCGGGAAAAATTAGAGGAAGATCCTTCACATCCAAAATGCATTGAAACCGTATGGGGTGCAGGGTATCGGTTTCATGCATAGGAGATGAAGAAAAATGTGGTTGCTTTTTGCGTGTGGGTCTGCAATATTCGCAGGTGTTACCGCAATTTTAGCGAAAATCGGCATGCAACACATCAATTCTACGGTTGCAACTGCTTTGCGAACAGGCGTTGTTCTATTGTTCTCGTGGCTATTGGTGCTGCTGACTGGGGCAATTTCCGGAATTGGAGCAATTTCTGGGAAAACATTCTTATTTTTGATTCTGTCCGGCTGTGCAACGGGTGCAAGCTGGCTCTGCTACTTTCAAGCGTTGCAGCTGGGCGATGTCAATCAGGTTGCACCGATTGACAAATTCAGCACCATTTTAACGATGCTGTTGGCGTTTCTCTTTTTAGGAGAAGCTTTGACCATGCAAAAAATCATTTGTATGCTGTTGATTGGAGCAGGTACATTCTTGATGTTGCCCAAATGCACACAAGCCAAACCGCAATCCACAACGAAAAAAGGATGGCTATTTTACGCTATCCTTTCTGCCGTTTTTGCAAGTTTGACTTCTATTTTGGGAAAAGTAGGAATTCAGAACATTGATTCCAACTTAGGAACAGCCATCCGAACGTGTGTGGTTTTGGTTATGGCATGGGTAATGGTGTTTGTGACCGGACAGCAACACAACCTGCGAGCACTGAACCGAAAAGACTTGTTGTTTTTGGTGCTCTCCGGATTGACAACCGGACTTTCTTGGATGTGCTATTATCGAGCTTTGCAGGATGGGTTGGCAAGCGTGGTTGTGCCGATTGATAAGCTGAGCATTTTGGTTACCATTGCGTTTTCGTCTTTCGTTTTAAAGGAACGATTGAATCGCCGTTCTGGAATTGGTTTGGGATTGTTGACCATTGGAACGGTTTTATTGGTGTTATAATAGAAAATTACACAGAAAGCATTCTTGCAGAAAGTGAACTGTGAGAATGCTTTTTTATTTTTGATTTTTGTCGAATTTTGTCGAATCATGTCGAAACCGGTCGATAGAGAGAGTATAATTCCATAAAAAGTGGTTGCAAAAAGTAGAAAAATATGATAAAATAAAAATATGAAAAATCAATAAAGAGGATGATTGCAATGGAATATATCTCTCACATTCGGGAATGGGATGAGAAAGAGCAGACCGTTTCTGAACACTGCAACAATGTTGCAAAAATTGCGAGTGAATTTGGACAGGTTATTCAGATGCCTCATACCGCTTGGCTACAGGGAATCTTACATGATGCTGGAAAACTTTGCAACGATTTTACAGAATACATTCATGGGGAAAGTGATGCACAAAGAGGCGAAATTGACCATAGTTATATGGGAGCAAAATATCTTTTTGCTTTATCACAAATCTTGTGCAAAAAGAATGCCTTTCCTATGGATGCTGCTCTTTTGATCGGGAGAACGATTCTCTCTCACCACGGGTTGCATGATTGGATTGCAGAAAAGGGGGAGGATTATTTTCAGAAACGAATTTCTAATCGAAAGCATGATAAAGAAGTCATTTGTGCACTACCGGAAATCGTTTCAAATGAAACATTGCAAAAGTATTATCTGGAATCTGTGAAAGAGTATGCTGCTATGCAGCAGAAAATAAATGAACTTTACAAGGAAATGATTGCCAAAGGCGAAAAAGAGAAACGGGAACTTTCCGGAGATGCAAAATGTGTGATACCTGCATTTTATCAGGGCTTTTTAGAACGATTGATGCAGTCTATTCTAATGGATGCCGATCAGACAGATGCAGCGAATTTTAATGATGACATTGTATATACTTCTCCAAAAGAACCAACGGGAGTTTGGAATAATATGGAGAAGCAAATGCAGAAAAAATGCACCGCATTTCGGAAGAAAACCGATTTGATTTCTCGCCGAAGAATGAATATTTCCGACCGTTGTGCCGCATTTGCGAACCATGATGTAAAAATCTGTCGGTTAGTTGTTCCAACGGGCGGTGGAAAAACACTGTCTGCTCTGCGGTTTGCGATTGAATATAGCCAGAAGCATAATGTAAATCAGATTTTCTATATTGCACCATTCAATTCTATTTTGGAGCAGAATAGCGATGTGATTCGAGAAATTGCAGGGGAAGAAAACTTTTTGGAACATCATTCCAATGTCTTTTCTCGATTGGAAGAAAATGAAAATGAAACAGAAAAACTGTCTACTTATCAAATGCGAACAGAACGCTGGGATGTGCCCGTAATTGCAACCACGTTGGTGCAGTTTCTGAATGCTCTTTTTGATGGAAAATCCTCTTCTGTACGAAGAATGCACCATCTATGCCGTGCGGTGATGATCATAGACGAAGTGCAGGCGATTCCTGCAAAATGTATCCATCTGTTTAACTTGGCAATGAATTTTCTGACACATATCTGTGGGAGCACAGTTGTGCTCTGTTCTGCAACACAACCTTGTCTGGAACAAGCAGAATACCCAATTCTATTAGATGAACAAGAAAGCATGACGGCTGATTTTCAGGCGGATTTTGATGCATTTCGGCGAACGGTTTTGCATTCAGCTGGGAAAAAATCTTTTTCCTATGAGGAAGCAGCCAAATTTTGTACGCAACAGTATCAGGAAAACGGGAATCTGTTGCTGGTTGTCAACACCAAACAAGCAGCTTTGACAATGTTCCAAAAGTTAAAGGAACGGAATGGAGCGTCTGCAACGGTTCTGCACCTGAGCACGAATATGTGCCCAGTACACCGAAGAACGGTGATTCAACAGATGCGGGAACAGCTGGAAACGCAACAACCTTTGATTTGCGTAACAACGCAATTGATTGAAGCAGGTGTTGATATTTCTTTTCGTTGCGTGGTGCGGTCGATGTCGGGGTTGGATCATGCTGCACAGGCAGCTGGTCGCTGCAATCGAAATGGGGAGTATGATTGCTGTTCCGTTTATTTGATACAATTGGAAGAAGAAAAGTTGGCTGCTGCTTTGAAACAGATTGAAAAAGAGCAGGAGATTACGAAAAAAATCCTCTTCTTTCATGAAAAAGAGGACTTGCTGCATCCGCAAATCATGCAGAATTATTTTGAAGGTTATTTGACAACATTTCAAAATCAATTTTCTTATCCACTGCCGGATTCAGATCATGAAACGCTGCTGCGGTTATTGTCTACCAATTCCAACAATGCGAAACGAGCAGAAGCCCAAATGCATGGAAGCCTACCATTGAGGTTGAAAAATCATATGCAGGCATTTCGTACAGCTGGTAAAAGATTTCAAGTAATTGCAGAACAGACCACAGATATTTTAGTGCCCTATGGAGCAGGGGAAGAATTGATTCTGGACTTGAATGGAAAACTCTATGAAAATGCATTTCCGAAGTTGTTGCGAAAAGCACAGCAGTATTTGGTTTCTGTCTATAGTGGAACTTTAAAGGCTCTTGAAGCAAAAGATGCATTAATCCAATTGGAATCCGGTGTTCTTGCTTTGAAATCTGGATTTTATTCTTCTGAACAGGGCATTTGTGTAGATGGAATGATTTCTATGGATGCATGTTTCCTATAAAAATAAAAAGGAGTGAGAAGATGAGCAAACCGACTCATGAAAATATCGTTGAATTTAAAGTTTATGGTGCAGATGCGTTATTTTCAGATGTTTTGACTCGAACCGGAATGGAAAAATACAGCTATCCGATTCCAACTTACGAAGCACTGAAAGGCATTATGCACAGCATTTACTGGAAACCAACGATTGTTTGGTATATTGACGCTGTTCGAGTCATGAACCGTATTCAAACGCAACGGAGAGGAATTCGCCCCGTTTATTATCAAAGCGGAAAAAACGACTTGTCCTATTGTACGTATTTGCGAGATGTTTGTTATCATGTAAGGGCACATTTTGAGTGGAATGACAATCGCCCAGAGTTAGAGCACGACCGTAATGAAAACAAGCATCACAACATTGCAAAGCGAATGATTGAACGAGGCGGAAGACGAGATATTTTCCTTGGCACACGAGAATGCATGGGATATGTAGAACCCTGTGCATTTGAAGAAGGAATAGGCTTTTATGATGATTCCGGAGAAATTCCGTATGGCCTTTTTTATCATGGCATCACCTATGCAGACGAAGCAGTTTTACCAGAGGATAAGGGGCAAATGACGGTTCGGTTTTGGAATCCAATCATGAAAAATGGTGTGATTTCGTTCATTCGGCCGGAGGAATGCACCATCAAACGACATGTTCGGGAAATGGAAATCAAGCCGTTCGGGGAGGAACACGGAAATTTTCAAGGACTTTCTGAATTTTTAGGAGGTGATGGTGTTGCAGTGGACGAATGAACTTTATCGGATTTATGAGCGTTTTTGTGGACATCCCATTGATGGGGATACCGCAGTTTTGTTGCCGGTGGCACATTCTACAGCAAATGCACAGATTGAAGTGACTTTGTCAGAAGATGGCGTATTTCAAGCAGCAAAGAAAATTGAGGACAAAAAAGATGCTGTAACAATTATTCCAGTAACGGAAGATTCTGGTTCTCGTAGTTCTGGAATTACGCCGCATCCGTTGGCAGATAAATTGATTTACCTTGCTGGAGATTATGGGAATTATGTTCCTGAAAAAGCAGAAAAGGCATCAAAGTCATATGCTGCCTATCTGGAACAACTAAAATCGTGGGCAGAGGGAAAGCATTCCCATCCAGCAGTGCGAGCCATTTATACATATTTGCAAAAAGGCTGTTTGATACAAGATTTACTAGCAGCATCCGTTTTGAATTTGGATGAACAAACGGGAATGTTAGGAAAAGAAAAAATTTGTGATATTGTGCAATCAGATTGTATGGTACGGTTTCGAGTTTACCAGTCGAATCCAAACAGTAGAGATGAAACTTGGTTGGATTCGACTTTATACGAAAGCTGGATTGCACAGAACGAAGAACAGAATGCATCCCAGCAGGTTCAGCAATTGTGTTATGCAACCGGAGAAGTGACAGAATGTTCTTATAAGCATCCCAATAAAATCAGAAATGCAGGAGATAAAGCAAAGTTGTTTTCTGCAAATGATGAAAACGGTTTTTCTTACCGAGGCAGATTTCAGAACAAAGAGCAGGCGATTTCCATTGGCTATGATTTTTCGCAGAAAATGCATAACGCTTTGCGGTGGATGATTCAGCGGCAGGGAAATCCGATTGGAAAAACCATGATGTTGCTTGCATGGGAAAGCGACTTAAAAAAGTTGCCCAGTATTACCAATAGTTCCGCTGGAATTTTTTCTGACTTTGAAGAAGCCTTTGGAGAAACTTTTGATTTCAATCTATTTGATGACCAGACAAGCGATTTTAAACCAGAATCGTCACAGGAAAATACATTTACCAGTTATCGTTCGTATTTTAAAGATGTGCTGTTTGAATATGAAAGCAAATTAGAACCGCTTTCCAATGTCACGGTGATGGTGCTGGATTCTGCAACAACTGGACGACTTTCCATGACAATGTATACGCAGATGGAACATTCTGTTTTCTTTGAACGGCTTCAGGCATGGCATGAACAGACTGCATGGCGATATTGGAGAAAAAAGAAACTTTCGATTTTCTCATTTTCTCTGTATGATATTGCAAATTGTGCATACGGGACAGAGCAGACAAATGTTTTAAAGTGTGATGACAAGTTAAAGTCATTTGTTGTGAACCGTTTGCTTCCCTGCGTACTGGAAAAACAGGCATTTCCGATGGATTTGCTTCAGGCACTTTGTGACCGGGCAGCTTATCCGCAGGCATACGGACAGAAATACAACTGGGATTTGGTGGTTGCCTGTGCTTGCGGAATGCTGCGAAGAAAAATATGCGAACAAAAAGGAGAATGTAATATGGAACTGGATGAAACCTGTACCCGCAGAGATTATCTGTATGGCAGACTGCTGGCAGTTGCAGAAGTAGCGGAATCGGTTGCTCTGAACAAAAAAGAGGGCAACGATGCCAGAATTACCAATGCTCGCCGGTATTTTACAGCATTTGTGAATCAGCCATATCGGACTTGGAATGTCATTCGGCAGCGGTTAGAGCCTTATCTTTCTGCGATGCCAAAAACACAGCGAAATTATTACTGCACAATGATTGATGAAATTACCAGTCAGTTTGACCATACTGCATTCATGGATAATTCCAAGTTAGAGCCGGAATATTTGCATGCTTATAGCTGCCAGTTGCAGAAAATTTCTGCTGATAAAAAGCGTAAAAACCAAAACGATTCAAACAATGAGGAGGAAACAGAATCATGAGTACCCTTTCTAAAAAAATCGACTTTGCCATTTTAATTTCCGTAGAAAATGCAAACCCAAATGGTGACCCGTTGTGTGGAAACCGTCCAAGAGAAGACTATGACGGCTATGGAGAAATTTCGGATGTTTGTCTGAAGCGGAAGATTCGGAATCGACTGATTGATATGAATGAACCTGTTTTTGTCCAGTCGAATGACCATCGTGTGGATAGCTATAAGAGTTTGAAAACACGAGCAGAGGGCTGTGAAGAATTAAAAAAGGCAAGCAATGGAAAAGAAACCGACCAAGATCGATTTGCAGAAATTGCGTGTGAACAGTGGATTGATGTTAGAAGCTTTGGACAAGTATTTGCTTTTAAGGGCGACAAGGTTTCTGTTGGCGTAAGAGGTCCTGTTACCATCAGCATTGCAAAGAGTGTGAGTCCAGTGGATATTATCAGCATGCAGATTGTAAAGAGTGTCAATAGTGAAGATAAAACAGAAAGAGCATCTGATACCATGGGTATGAAGCATCGGGTTGCATTTGGTCTGTATCTGGCAAAGGGTAGCATCAATTGTCAGTTGGCGGAAAAGACTGGCTTTCGTGATGAAGACGCAGAAAAAATTAAGGAAGCAATGAGAACCCTGCTGGAAAACGATGCTTCTTCTGCTCGTCCAGAAGGCAGCATGGAAGTTTGTGCACTGTATTGGTGGGAACAAGAAGGAAAAACACCAAAATATTCTTCTGCGAAAGTACAGCGTTCTTTACAGGTCACCTTAAAAGAAGGTGTTACAAAGCCAAAGCGGTTTGAAGATTATGATGTACAGGTAACACCATTAGATGGTGTTACGCTGCAAATTTTATCATGAGTTATTCAGAAGATGAATATCTGATGCTTTCTGGAATTCAGCATTTTTGTTTTTGTCGCCGTCAGTGGGCGTTGATTCACCTGGAACAGCAATGGGCAGAAAATGTACGAACCGTAGACGGTGAAATTTTTCATAAGAATGCCCATGATAAGGAACGACATGAAACAAGAGGAAATCAAATCATTGTCCGGGGAATGCCAGTGTCCTCTGCAACGCTGGGCATTTCCGGAGAATGTGATGTTGTAGAATTTCATCGTTCAGAAACAGGCGTTTCCATTCATGGGAAACCAGGGACTTATGAAATCATTCCCATTGAATATAAGCGTGGAGAAGCAAAAAAAGATGATTGTGACCGTCTGCAACTTGCTGCACAGGCAATGTGTCTGGAAGAGATGTTGTGCTGTACCGTTCCAATCGGATATTTGTACTATGGAAAGGCAAAACGACGATCTAAAGTGGAAATTGATACACAATTGCGAGAAAAAACAATTGTAATGTTAACGGAAATGCATCAGTTATATCGGACACAACATACACCCAAAGTTCGGCGAACAAAGGCATGCAATGCATGTTCTTTGAAGCAGCTTTGTCTACCTGTTCTCTGTGGAACACAGTCGGCTGTTGCCTATATGCAAGCGATGTTAAAGCCGACAGAGGAGGTATCAGAATGAAACAGCTGCGACAAACATTGTATATTATGACACCAGAACGGTATTTGTCCTTGGATGGGGAAAATGTTGTGGTTCAGGAGAAGAAAATGATTCTTGCAAGACTTCCACTACACAACTTAGATGGAATCATTTGTTTTGGAGCAGCAGGAGCTAGTCCGCCGTTGATGGGAAAATGTGCGGAAATGGGTTTACCCATTTCGTTTTTGAGTCGTTCTGGAAAGTTTCTCTGTCGAACAGAAGGAACGACTAGCGGAAATGTATTGCTGCGTCGGCAGCAATACCGATTGGCTGACCAAGCATCAGAACGACTGAAAATTACAAAAAGTATGATTACTGGGAAGATTTTCAATAGTCGGTATGTATTGGAACGTGCAATTCGAGATCATGGTTTGCGAATGGATGTCGAAAAAATGCGGAAAAAATCGGAATTTTTACGAGCAGCAGCACAGCGAGCATGGGAAGCATCTGATTTGGATTCTTTGCGTGGAATAGAAGGAGAGGCAGCATCTGTTTATTTTTCTGTATGGGATGATTTGATTTTGCAGCAGAAAGAACATTTTTGCTTTTCTGTTCGTTCCAGAAGACCGCCGTTGGATCGAGTGAACGCATTACTTTCATTTGCCTATTCCTTTATGACTAGCATGTGCACAGCTGCTTTGGAAAGTGTTGGGCTAGATCCGTATATTGGATTTCTGCATACAGACCGACCAGGACGCCGTTCGCTTGCATTGGATTTGGTGGAAGAATTTCGAGCACCATTGTGTGACCGATTTGTATTGACATTGATTAATCGGCGAATGATTCAGGAAAAGCAATTTGAAAAGCAGGCAGATGGTGCTGTTTGGCTGAATGAAGAGGGAAGAAAGCTATTTTTAGAAGCTTGGCAAAAGAAAAAGGCAGAAGTGATTCCGCATCCTTTTCTAAAGGAAAAGGTGCAATATGGAATGTTACCCTACGCACAAGCCTTATTGTTGGCAAGATATATTCGTGGGGATTTGGATGACTATCCAGCGATGATGTGGAAGTGATCAGATTTGTTAATTTTAATTACTTACGATGTCAATACAGAAACCAAAGAAGGAAGACGTCGATTGCAGAGGGTTGCAAAACAGTGTGTTAATTATGGAACACGGGTGCAAAATTCTGTGTTTGAATGTGTGTTAGATGCTGCGGAATTTCGAAAGGTAAAGCAGATACTGATTGATTTGATTGACCCAGAAAAAGACAGTTTGCGTTTTTATCAGCTGGGAAATCATTATGAAAGTAAAGTAGAACACATTGGGATACGACCTTCTTTGCATGTAGAAGAACCGCTATTACTCTGATAGAACAACTGATTTTATGGCTGCGAACCGGAAGTGTACATAAAAATGCTGGGGGATTCGCAGGTGAAAACTAGTAAAATTTTGTCAGATACAACTTGCAAATTAAGCTATTTTTTGTTTTAAATCAGAAATTTTTATGTGTATATGTGAACGTGCATAAATTTAATCATGATTTCAGTTGTATTTTAGCTATATTTGCGGTCTCCCTCTTTACGAGGGAGTGGATTGAAATTTGTTGTACAGCAGATACGTACAGCGAGTACAAGCGGTCTCCCTCTTTACGAGGGAGTGGATTGAAATCCTGCTATCTGGATAATGGTGATTATGCCGAATATGTCTCCCTCTTTACGAGGGAGTGGATTGAAATGGTGGTATGTGTGTCCGGTCTGCCGAAATAAAAACAGTCTCCCTCTTTACGAGGGAGTGGATTGAAATATCATATAATGATGATAACACAAAAAGGAGTATTTGTCTCCCTCTTTACGAGGGAGTGGATTGAAATCGCCATTTTCCGTGGTACGTTTCGCAATCTCTGCCGTCTCCCTCTTTACGAGGGAGTGGATTGAAATAGAGCCGTAAAAGTCTGCCCAGTCAAATTCCTCTGGGTCTCCCTCTTTACGAGGGAGTGGATTGAAATGTTGTTTTACAATGTGAGTGCTTACAATTATCACGTCTCCCTCTTTACGAGGGAGTGGATTGAAATAGTTTCTTTCGCTTCTATCACTGCGATTAAAACGGTCTCCCTCTTTACGAGGGAGTGGATTGAAATAACTGACATAGCGAACATTATGAAGCTTGTCGAGTCTCCCTCTTTACGAGGGAGTGGATTGAAATAGCGTGTTTGCAATCTTGCCGCCTAAATCAGATAAGTCTCCCTCTTTACGAGGGAGTGGATTGAAATCCAAACGTGACAAAAACGGCAAGCTGGTCAAAAAGTCTCCCTCTTTACGAGGGAGTGGATTGAAATAGTATTATGAGGACAGTATCGACGAATTTAACATTCGGTCTCCCTCTTTACGAGGGAGTGGATTGAAATTGGACAGCCTGCAAAGGGCGACAAGGGAGAAACGGTCTCCCTCTTTACGAGGGAGTGGATTGAAATAGCCAGCTCTTTTACTGATAAGTAATCCAAAAGATTGTCTCCCTCTTTACGAGGGAGTGGATTGAAATCTCGAAATCATAAATCATGGAAAGAAGTTTGGTTCGGTCTCCCTCTTTACGAGGGAGTGGATTGAAATGTTACACGACTGTTACCACCAGCCGATTTGACAGTGGTCTCCCTCTTTACGAGGGAGTGGATTGAAATCGAAAAAATGAGAGGAAATGACGATGGATGATGTAATGTCTCCCTCTTTACGAGGGAGTGGATTGAAATTCCAACATATGGACTTCTATTTCTACGACTTTCACGTCTCCCTCTTTACGAGGGAGTGGATTGAAATAGTAATAATGTTTACGCAGGCATTAAGACGAACGCAGTCTCCCTCTTTACGAGGGAGTGGATTGAAATATCCATTTGCAAACACATTGCTCTGCGTATTCCTGTCTCCCTCTTTACGAGGGAGTGGATTGAAATTTTTTTGATGCCCCTAAAATATGGATCGTTACAGTCTCCCTCTTTACGAGGGAGTGGATTGAAATAATCCGCTCCGAGCTGTTTATCCCACGTTTTGCTATGTCTCCCTCTTTACGAGGGAGTGGATTGAAATACTATTACTATCGAAACTACGAAAGAGCGGTTGCAGTCTCCCTCTTTACGAGGGAGTGGATTGAAATTTCATTTGGATTTCCTCATCTCTTTGTTTAGGATTTGTCTCCCTCTTTACGAGGGAGTGGATTGAAATAGGTCTGCAAACGGGTCTGGGGCTGGATCTCTGCCGTCTCCCTCTTTACGAGGGAGTGGATTGAAATTGCATTGGCTATTACGATAGCTGAATTACAATCAGTCTCCCTCTTTACGAGGGAGTGGATTGAAATCTCTGTCTTGCTGTGCGGTGCAATTCCGTAGCATCGTCTCCCTCTTTACGAGGGAGTGGATTGAAATCTTGCTGTCGTCGTTTACCTCGTTGTTGCGGTCAGTCTCCCTCTTTACGAGGGAGTGGATTGAAATAGCACGAAAGAACGTGCCGAACAAGTTGCAAGGAGTCTCCCTCTTTACGAGGGAGTGGATTGAAATCGGCAAAGGACATAGACTTTTCCGGCAAAGGACGTCTCCCTCTTTACGAGGGAGTGGATTGAAATATGTCATTCAGAATTGAGTTAAGTTTCCTTGCACTGTCTCCCTCTTTACGAGGGAGTGGATTGAAATCACTCTGCAAACTCAAAGGCTGCATGGAATGGGCGTCTCCCTCTTTACGAGGGAGTGGATTGAAATTATTAGTTCTTTGCAAGTATCTCCGAAAAACGTACGGTCTCCCTCTTTACGAGGGAGTGGATTGAAATCCTATAGGAATATCACTACCTCTGTAAACTTTGGGTCTCCCTCTTTACGAGGGAGTGGATTGAAATTTCTGGGTCTTTTGCGATAATTTCTGGGGATAAAATAGTCTCCCTCTTTACGAGGGAGTGGATTGAAATTTTGGTTCACAATTAAATCTTCAAGACTGTTTACAGTCTCCCTCTTTACGAGGGAGTGGATTGAAATACAATAAAACACCGTTGAATGAAACCATTTCTGTAGTCTCCCTCTTTACGAGGGAGTGGATTGAAATAGCATGTTCAAGGAAAGTATAACAAAGAAGATTCGTCTCCCTCTTTACGAGGGAGTGGATTGAAATAAAATATTTTTTACCCTTACGGGCTGGGATGCCGCTGTCTCCCTCTTTACGAGGGAGTGGATTGAAATGCCAGCATCGGCATGAAGCAAAAGGGACAGGCTGCGTCTCCCTCTTTACGAGG
>ERZ1106951.1319-NODE-1319-length-22168-cov-4.025867_pt1 | contig 22168 bp, 25 predicted proteins | sample MGYA00403676_ERZ1106951 | MGnify/ENA primary metagenome ERZ1106951 (study PRJEB35170, sample SAMEA104062398) | human gut metagenome | biome: human gut; feature: human-associated habitat; material: faeces | place: Denmark | collected 2012-04-23 ...
TCTACAGCGGGGGGATTTTGTATTTATTTGTTTTAAAAAATATTTTTGCTCTTCTCCAGATCAGCAATCACGCTGAGTGGGACCCTGTAATTTCTTCCAACCTTATATGCAGGAAGCTGCCCATTCCGGATCATTCGGTAGGCAGTTGAGCTGCTGATCTGAATCCTTTCGCAGAATTCTCGTAATGTAATATACTCCTTATTCATCTATAAAAAACTCCTTTCGCATAAGAATTTATTTTGACAAGAGATTAGCAAATCTCTTTAAATAAGTGTTGTTGAGTACGTATGAATATTTAAATACGTCATCAGATCATTAAGACAAAATAAATATAAAAGGCAGCAGGAAATTGATCGGGTGATTAGCGATTAAATCTATGTTGGTGGTATTTGATAATCTATGAGTATTCATGAACGTAATAGAATTTAAAAGAAGCATAACATATCACTAAATCTACAGAAATGTAGAAATCGATCATGAAATCGATAATGCCCATATAGAGGATAAATCGTAGATGGTAGAAGAATACTTATTGATAGATATGGTATGGTATATAAAGAATGAGTAGTAACGTTATGCAACATCATTTCCGGCCATAGGCCTTAAAGAATAATACTTACGTCCAGCGTATTACCAATAAAATCCTCATATGGCAATTATCGGGATTGGAGCAATTATGAAAGAAAAGAATTTGACACCGATATCTGTAAAGATACCGAATAAACTAAAGGATCAGTTGGGGGAAAAAGCCCGTGAAGAGGGATACCAAAGCACGTCAGAGTTTGTTAGGGAAACCTTAGAAGAAAAGGTATTACCGGAGGCGGCAGTTGCGATAAATGAAAAGAAAATTTGCCAGAAGATGGTCAGACTATTGGTTAATCTGGAAACACAGGTGCAGCAGAATCATGTTGAAGATCCAAAGATTAGGAAGACCATTCAGGAATTGAAGAAAGAGGTAAAGGAACATGGCTGCTGTTAAGATTTTTGGGCGTAAAAGCTATAACGAGAATTACAAAACTCACTATTATACGAATCGTGATTCAACGGCGACAGTATTAAAGTACATATATAGAGTTGGAAGAGACAAGGGGGATTTAGTGGAAAACTGCATGGGCGGTTTTGGTGTGAATATGCACTCGGTCAAGGAGATTTGGAATGACATGGATATGGTTCGGGCTGTGTATAATAAAACAGATGGAAGACAGATCCGGCACTTTGGAATCTATCTCAATGATAAGGAGATGGAACAGATTGACGACTTTAATACCCTTGCAGTGGACATTGATAAATATTATAGTGATCGTTTCCAGATTGTTCATGCAGCACACTGGAAAAACGGAAAAATACATTTTCACATGTGTATGAACTCTGTGAGCTATGTAGACGGGAAAAAGTACACGGACAAAGATGGAGATTTGAAACGGCTTAAGAGTCATGTGGATCAGTGCGTTCAGAGACACATGGGAAAGATTTCATAGAATTAAGGTAGAAGCATGTCTTGACATATAGAAGAGGAGAGATTAAAATAAAAACAGAACAAATGTTCGATAGAAAGGAGAGCGCCATGAAACGAGTCATCTTCCATGTAGATGTAAATTCGGCATTCCTATCATGGGAGGCCTGCTATCGGATCCATCATTTAGGAGGGACTCAGGATCTGCGAAATCTGGTAAGTGCAGTGGGTGGAGATCAGGAAAAGCGTCATGGAATCATCCTTGCAAAGTCGATTCCGGCAAAGAAGTATAAGATCCAGACAGGTGAGACGGTGGTATCAGCAAAGCAGAAATGCCCGGGACTAATCCTTGTGCCGCCAAACTATGACCTGTATAACCGGTCCTCAAAGGCATTGCTCACGTTATTAGGAGAGTATTCCGACCGGATCGAGCAGTACAGCATTGACGAGGCATTCTTAGATATGACAGGGTGTTGTGCTGATCCGGTTCAGACAGCATACAAGATGAAAGACAGAGTTAGGCGGGAACTCGGTTTTACTGTAAATATCGGTATCTCAGAGAACAAACTTCTGGCAAAGATGGCATCGGACTTTGAAAAGCCGGACCGGGTTCACACCTTATGGAAGTCGGAGATCAGGGAAAAGATGTGGTCTCTTCCTGTAGGGGATCTGTTTTATGTGGGACACAGTTCCAAACGGCAATTACGCGATTTGGGGATCTTTACCATTGGAGAACTGGCGGCTATGGATTCTGTGATTCTCCGGTCCTTTATGAAATCACAGGGAGTGTTGATCTGGCAATATGCGAATGGGATTGATGAATCCGAGGTGATCAATGTGCCGCCCCCGGCTAAGGGATATGGAAATTCTCTTACAACACCAAGAGATGTTACGGACAGGGAGATAGCAAAGCAGTATTTATTATCACTCGCTGAAACTGTTTCCGCAAGGCTCCGGGCGGATGGGGTAAAGATCGGTGTCGTATCGATTAGTCTCCGTGACTGGAACTTGCAGTTTTGCGGACATCAAATCACTTTATCGGTGCCGACAGATCTGACATTAGAGATTTACGAGGCAGCTTGTAAGTGCTTTGATGAGCTATGGGATGGAACACCACTTCGACATCTTGGGATTCATACAAGCCGTGTATCGACAGATTCCTGCCGTCAAATTCAGATGTTCGAGCGGATTGATTATGAGAAAGTTCATAAAATGGAAGCAGCAGTAGATGGGATTCGCAGGAGATACGGAGCAGATAGTATTAAAAGAGCGTGCTTTTTGCCAGAATCAGGTAGAGAGTGGATCGATCACATGGGCGGTGGAGTAAGCCGGGAAAAACGAACCGTGGATTATTCCAGAGAGAAGATATTATAATAAAGGAGTTGATGTAGCGTGGCAGGGTTTGCGGATGCAACGAAATATGGAATCGAAACAGATAGCGGTGTACCGAAAGGAACCAGATATGAAATTGCGTGCATGACCTGGTTTACTTCGACCGGGAAAACTATGCCACGATACTTTAAGTTCGAGGATGACAGTGGTGCGATCCAGACAGTGACGGATATTGTGGTAAATTATACCGAAGAAAAGAATTACTGTGGGATTCCGAGTAGAGAATATGGCTGCAAGGCAATCATTGGCGGTCTGAACCGGGAGTTTCGTCTGATCTTTTATCAGGAGAATTGCAGATGGGTGATGCTTGTATGAGGAGGATATATGTGCGGACGGTATTTTGTAGATGATGGAATGGAAAGAGAGATAAAGAATGCGTTCCAGTCGGTTGATATTTCTAAGTTCCAGGCCAAGGCGGGAGATGTGTGTCCGACAGACTGGGCATTCATCTTGACTGGAACGAAAGAAATTTGTCTGACACAGATGAGATGGGGATTTCGGAAAAAGAACCAAAAAGATCTGCTCATCAATGCAAGAGTGGAGACGGTGAAGGATAAGCCCATGTTTAATGAGAGTATGCGGTACAATCGTTGTGTGATACCGGCATCGGGATTCTATGAGTGGAATCGAATCGGGGAGAAAGCTTCATTTGGTCTGCCGCACAGGAAGGTTCTGTATATGGCGGGGATCTGGCAGAAGGTAGAAGATGAGAATCAGTTTACGATTCTGACAACGGTTCCGAATGCTTCAGTGGCTCCAGTACATGATCGAATGCCGCTGGTGCTTGACAAAAATGAAGTTTCACAGTGGCTTACGGACTGGGAGCGAGCTGAGAAACTGCTAACAAAAAGACCTGCACTTTTGGAGCGCAGGCAGGAATTTGAACAATTATCTTTATTTGAGTGAGTCCAGCGATATATACTGGCAAAGTATAAAATCATTTATCAGATCTGAATCATTCTATAATCAAAGCTGATCGGTGATGTTGACCAGCGCTTCTACTAAGCGGATATACTTCTTATATTGCACATCACCGTATTTCTTTGCCTCAGAGATGGCATGGAGAACTGTATCATCCGTATCGGGCATCATATCTTTTAACAGATAATCTGCACTTACAGAGAAAGCTTGGCAGATCGAGACGAAGGTTTCAAGGGACATGATCTTGATGCCTCGTTCAATGTTGCTGTAAAAGGAAGGAGAAATACCACAGCGTTCAGCAGCCGCTTCCTGTGAGATTCCAAGTTCCTCGCGGCATCGTCGGATCCGTCTGCCAATTTCTATATAGTCCAGTTTGTTCAAGATAAAACTCCTTTGATAATGTTATATAATTATCATTTTAACGGAAATATTGTGCCTTTTTAACATTCTAATAGAATGATAGTTGTCCATAAGAATTTATAATGATATAATTGTTGTGCGAACTTCAATGATAAAAATTGCTCTATTGGAGTAAAAAAGCGATAAGATCAAGAAGTTTAGAAGAAATAAGCAGATAAATGTGAATTACGTAAATACAAAGCGGAGGATAATGAGAATGGAAAAGTTTCAGATCAATGACGCAGAAGTAAGACGAATTTATGAGAGCAAAGTACAAGAACTCAAACAACTGACAGCGGCTCCGGTAGATTCTAAGGATTATTTGTGGGATGAAGGGGTAGAGCGGTACGCAGTTACAATTGAAAAAGTAAAAAAGATGTTCGAGTCTGATATTTTAAAAAATCAGATTACATCTAAAATGATTAAAAATATGGATACGTTCCTAAAAAAATGTAAAGGGGCAGAATTCCATATTGCACTTGTTGGAGCCATTAAAGCGGGAAAATCAACATTGATCAATGCAATTTTGGGATATGATTATGCTTCCACCAAGGTAACTCCGGAAACTGCATCGCTGACAAAATTTAGAAAAGGGGATAGGAACTATGTAAAAGCCACTTTTTATTCAAAGAGCGAATGGGATCGCTTATGGAAGAGTGCGCAAAAAGCGAAAGCGGATGTCTTTTTAAATGAATATGCAGGCCTTAATGCAGATGCAGTCAAAGATACCTGGCTTGATCATGAGGAGGAAATAACGGAGTGTGAGACAAAAGAGAAAGTAGCTGAGGTCATTATGAGATGGACCTCATCGAAATCTCCGGAGCATTACTTTGTAAAAGAAGTTGAGGTAGGAATTACGGATCTGGATTTACCTGAAGGTGTTGTATTAGTCGATACTCCAGGCCTTGATGACGTAGTAGAATATCGTTCCAATATAACACGTAATTACATTGATCGTGCCAATGCTGTTCTTGTGTGTGTAAAGGCTGATGCCTTGACTGGACAGGAAATGGCAACAATTTACAGTGTATTTGCGAATTCCAGATATAACCCAGAGAAGGTTTATATTATTGCTACGCAGTTAGACACCCTGAATCAGCCGGAAAGAAACTGGATGCAGCAGAGAGAAGAGTGGTTGAAATATTTACGAGAGAAAAGTGCATATAACAGTGGCACATTAGCGGAAAAGAACTTAATACCAGTGTCAGCATATTTGTATTCTTTATTGCAGATAAGCGGGTCACTTACAGATGATGATGACAGACAATTTGATTTGGATTCTATACTGCTAAAGTTCCGAATTCGAAAGATGACCGCGGAGGATTATAAGAGACTTCTGGCATTTACGAACATTGATAATTTGAAGATTCGTCTTAATGAAAACATCATTAAGAACTATAAGAAGATATTAGTTAATGATATTAAGAATTCATACGATATATGCCGGGATGAGATACGAGATTGTATGGAAAAGCTTAAGGTTGCACAGGAGGATATTATAAAGACCAGCCAGGGCAGTTTAGAAGATATTCGTAAAAAGCAGCAGGAGTGCGTTGAAAAATATCAGGAGACAGAAAAAGACAAAAAAGAATTGGAAAGACTGATGAAACAGTTCAAGATGGCAACACAGCAGCGTGCAGATCAGCTTGAAGCATCTATTAAAGCTTTAGGAGGTAGATAGTATGATTTCAATCCCTGCAATTGGTGCATTTTTATCAGAAGTAGCAGTCCCTGCGTTTGTTGCAGCAGTTCCTCAGCTGATTAAAATGGCGAAAAACGTCATTGACCAAATAGGACAAGAATCAGCAAAGGAAGTGTCGGAGTTAAAGCCGGTTAGTTCTAGTTCTTCAGTAGATGATATTAAACAGACTTCCGAGGTGTTAGACACTTTCAGAAATCAAATTAAAACTGAGTCCCAGAAGGTACAGGAAGCGGCTACGAACGAGATAAAAGATTATTTAGATGAACTGAATATACTAATTCAAAAAAATGATGCTTTGATGTCAAAGTATCATATTAAGCCCAGGGGAATTGATCGGAAACTGGGGAAAATGCTTGATGCAATCGGACAGGATATGGATATCGCAGTTAGTCGGTCAATTGCATTTAACAATCCTGCTTGCAGAGAAATAATAGAAATGCTTCCGGGAACGAAAAAGGAAGAGAAGGCGGCATCATTTTTGCAAAATACCTTGTGCGATGCATTACAAACGGGCTGCGAGGATATAAAAAACATTCTTGATGACACATTTGGGGATCTTAACGAAGAGATTCCAGATGCCGTTGAGAAAGTCAGCGCAGAGTTAAAACAGGCTAATGAAGAATTGCAGAAATTATCTGCGGAATACTCTGAGGAAAATGTAAAGGCAACTACAGGAAATGCATTACAGAAAATTTCGGCATGTGATCTGGTATTGGGTTTATTGGAGGTGTCGTAAATGGGATTTTTTAGCTTTTTGGGAGGCGTTGTGAAAGGTGCCGGTCGTATGCTTGGAACTGTAGTAGAGAGCGTAGGAGAATTTACAGGTATTCAGGGAATAAAGAATTTTGGTCAGGGACTAAAAGATTTATGTGCTGATGAGATTTCGACAGAGAATACATTCAGAAAATCAAGTGCCAATATCAACACGACCCAGAGAATATCAGATATACTTACGGAATTTACGGCGCAAAATTTAAAAGAGGCGGAATCAATAGAAGAGCAGTGTATAAAAATCGTTGAAAACTATTATGACAGGTTAATATCCGTTCTGGAGTCGGCACAGGGAGAAATGCCCACCAGTGCTGGTCTTCGCAGATTAAAAAATGCACGCTCACGAATTCGCAGGACCATAGAAGGAAGTATCAAGGAACCTTTGGCGAAACGAATGTCTATTGATGATTCGGAGTGTCTGCGGATTTTAAAAATGAATGCTGGTCCAAACAAGAAACGCGCAATGGAAAACTTCTGTACGAAGGTAATCAACGAGGCATTGCGGAACACTGCTACAAATGTACGGAAAGCTTTGGATGATCAGTTGGAAGATATTCAAGATTATTTGGAGAATATTCAGGAGGAGCAGGAGCGTACTTTCGCAAATGCAAAGAGAGTGTATGAGCAGTTTATGAGCACAGGTAGTGCTGTAGGAAAAGAGCAGGAAAAGTTATGCTTAGAGCCTGTTGTAATTATGGAATCTATTCAGATGATAGAGGCGTTATTATAGGATAGGGGATGATATATATGAATAGATGGACATTAAAAAATTATTCTAGAAGAGAGGATGTCAGACGGATAGCTGAAATGCAAGAAAAATTATTTCAGGATGTCCAAAAAGAGCAGAAGCAGACTTTCAAAGAAATAAAAAATGGTCAGGAATCGCTTAGAAAAGATATAGAAAATAAGAAAGAAGAAGTTATTCAAAGCATGAAACAGATTCAGTCTGAATCGACAAATGCAATCATAAAGGAGCAGGATAGCATTGCTGAGAAACAGACAGAATGCGCGCAGATGTTTCAGAAAGAGCAGAAGCAGATTTTTCAAACAATAAAAAATGGTCAGGAATCACTTAGAGAAGATGTAAAGAAAGAGAGTGAGGGACTGCTTCAAAGTGTACATGAATTTCAAGCAGAGTCAACAGAGGCAGTTATCAAGGAGCAGAAAAGGATTGCAAAGGAACAAGCAAAAAATACTCAGATAGTTCAGAAAGAGCAACAAAATTTTTTCCAGGAAATCAGAGAGTCATATAAGGCAATGATTGACGAGGAACGTGAAAAATGTAGTGAGTTACTTCAAAACATAAAAAATATACAAGATAATCAGGAAGAAACTCTGAGAAAAATGGAAGAAAATCAGAATGAGATTATTGCTATTGCAAAGAAGGCTCAAGAAGCATTAGGAGCTCTGCGGAATCAGATAGGAAAAGACAGTAGGCAGAATGAACAGAATTTTGAAACTGTTGAAAAACTAATTAAAATTGTGCTGATGGACTCATTGATTGATGAGGTAAAGGGCGGATTGCCGAAAAAGTAAACTTCGAGGCTGATTCAATATGGAATGAGTCTTATTAACAGTGATTATTTTGCATTGTGGATTCAAGGTAAGACTTGATTCGGATGATGAAATAGTGGGAGGATAAAAGTTAACATGGAAGATATAATAATTAAGCTCTTGATTGTAACGGTTGTCACATATTTGGTTCTTCGTATTGTGGCGGCTATCGGTAAAATACCGGTTCACACATATGCGGAGAAATTAAAATGTGCGCGAGATAATAGAATTGTAAATAAAAATCTTGTACAGGTTCCTGATCTGCCGACAACAACGATCATGGAAAAACTGCGGGAGACGATTCCGTTTGCGAATAGTAAAATCGAAGAAAAAGATGGAATGCTTAAGATTACCTGCGTAGTTCCGGGAGTAAGAAAGAAGGTTATTATTGGTATCCAGCAGCAGGAGGGTTATTTTGTAGTTAAACCTATCTCTGATTTTGTATTGGGCGAAAATATTGCAGACCGTATTGAAGATGCTTTATCTATGGCCTGCTGGAATACTCACTTGAATATGGATATCAATTCGGCTTACGATTTTAATAAATGGAATCGTTGGTGGAAGACGATGGGAATTGTTCGATTCTTGGCAAATTTTTCAATAGTTGCATTGATCATAGCTATGCTTTATATGGCAGGTACATATGTGGATTATGCAGCTAATGTTCGGGAGTCAAAACTTGCGGATACTACGGGTACTATCGGGTATGTATTCGATGAATTCTTTGGAGACTCTAAATGGTCAAATGTAAAAGCCACAGATGATCGATACATGTTTGTAGAGATGACAGGTAAATGCTATTTTGTAGCAGATGCGTTCCCAGACAGTCGGAAAGAGGTAAATGCACAGGTTGATTTCCTTGTCACAAAGGAATCAGGAACTTTCATGATTCAGAGTGTGAAAATCGATGGTGTTGATCTGGATTATACATCAATGAATAGCTTTATTGATGATGTCTATAAGGATCATATGGCAGTGCATAATTATGATTCATTGGGAAGCATTCTGGAAGACTTTGGAAATGTGATTGGTGGTACAATCAGCGACAGTCTGTATGGACATTATGTGAGCTATTATTCCGATACAAGTTCTGCACAAACACCTACGACAGAGGCGGGACAGTCAGCAGCTACAACACCGGAGACCGTACCGCAAACAGCGCAGGAAACATCTCCTACAGAAGCATCAACAGTGGCTCAGCATACAGAGATTGCCAAAATCACAGATTACAGCGGACCATTTGATGTTAACAGCATCATTGATACTGAGTGGTCAAAAGCTGTAGATGATATGACAACAGCGGATATGATCATTACAGAAAATGATGATGGAAGTCTCCATTTAGAGATTACGTTGATTTCTGTGAGTGGTCCGGCGGAGATGTTTGAGGGCGATTCAAGAGAAATTTCTGGTACGGAAATGGCAGATCTGTATATCTTATTCAAGAATCCGGATTATGAAGATGTAAACATGGAAGTTTCATGGACGAGTATGGATGAACACGATACTGCGAACGTGTATGGATCAGGTCCAGATGATCCATATACTGGAGAGTATGAGATTGTAGAGTAACATCCGGAAAGAAAATCTATATACAAAGATACCGAGGACATGTCGATTTAGTCCTCGGTATCATTTTTTAGTTGAGTTATAGTGCTCCACGTGCTTCTAACTGCCAACGAATGACGCTATTTGTGTAATTACAAGCAGTTGAAAGGACATATTCATTCCAAATGTAGGCGATGATTTCATCTTCGCAATAAGGGAACCCTTTGAAATTGACAATATTTTTCCCCTTATAGATGCAATCACTATCTTCGTAAATACAATCGTTATTGTCAAGATGAGAATCACCAGAATGTAAAACATACTTCCACCATATTGCCATTTTTATATATTCAGGAAGGGGAGCTACAAGTTTGGCAATAATATCACCGCCATAGCTCTCATATAACCACATATCAGAAGTAGGATAATCTTGCATACTTACGCAAAGAATATTCCAAACATTCTTGCAGCATTGATCATCAATCAAGGTACCGATGTGATCGGTTCCTAAAGCTTGAAGTTGTTTAATGGCCGCATGGCAAATTCGGTTACATTCTTTATCGGCGTATTCGTAAATGATATCATCTTTAAATGTCCAATTAAATATATCCAATTCTATTTTCGTCCCCTTATGCGTTTAAATACTTCGTCTGCGGAATAGCGAACATCGGTGAAAGCCGCAGCACGATCCGCTTCATCTAGTTTAAATTCCACATCGTCAGTTAGAGAGGAATGCTGTTCAACACTAATGCTTTCAGTTCCTGGAAATTTATTCCGCAGATCCAAAACAGGTTTGATATTGATCATAAAAGCGTCTCCTTGTAGGGTGTTGGCTTATCATTATATTATCATGACTTTATTATAAAGACAATTGATGGTTCGAAATAGAATATTTCATGGCAGGAATCCTAAGATCGGAGTTTGTTTTATAAAGAGTTATGCATATATATTATATCCCTGAATAAACAATAAACCATATTTCAAGGAGGTAATGTATATGTCAGCAAACGTAGAAACCATGTTTTACACCAGAGAAAAGCCGTGGCACGGATTAGGAACCAGAGTAGAGAATGCTTTGGATTCAAAGGAAGCGCTTGTAGCGGCTGGTCTGGACTGGAAAGTCATTCAGAAACCAATTATGACGGATGATGGGAACCGGATTCCGGGATTCAAAGCAAATGTCCGGGATACGGATCAGCAGATCCTTGGAGTTGTCACAGACCGATATAAAGTAGTACAGAATGAAGACGCCTTCGCCTTTACAGATCAGCTGTTGGGCGAAGGCGTTTCTTATGAGACGGCGGGATCCCTGCAGAACGGACGGCGGATCTGGATGCTTGCAAAACTGCCGCAGAGATATATTATCAGCGGAGATGAGATCGAGCCGTATCTGGTATTCATGAATGCTCATGATGGAACAGGTGCAATCAAGGCGGCAATGACACCGATCCGGGTTGTCTGCCAGAACACCTTGAATCTTGCATTGAGTTCGGCAAAGCGTGTATGGTCCACGAACCATACAGGAGATATGAATGGGAAGATCATGGATGCCAGGGATTCGCTGCTCTATGCTGAAAAGTACATGACAGAGTTAGGAAAGACGATTGAGCGAATGAATCAGATCAAGCTTTCTGACCAAAAGGTCAAAGAGTATATTGATGCGCTGTTCCCGATTTATGAAGATCCGACTCCACAGCAGGTGAAGAATATCCGCCGGATGAAGGAGGACATGATGGCACGGTATTATGATGCACCGGATCTTAAAGATGTGGGGCAGAATGGCTATCGATTTATCAATGCGGTATCGGACTATGCAACTCATGCAAAGCCATTGCGGACAACGGCAAATTATAAGGAAAACCTTTTCGCCAGAACTGTTGAAGGAAATGCGATGATCGATAGAGCCTGTGAACTGTTAAAGGCAGCATGACGACAGGTCAGTGTGAATAGAAAATTACAAAATAATCTCCTGAATGATCTATCGAAAGGAGGTGAGACCGATGCCGTGGATTGTGATTGAGCTTATCATTAAGATTTTCAGACCATAAGAAATTGTAGAGGACAGGACGTGAGATACGTTCCTGTCCTTTATTTATTTGCGAGAACCCGAGATGCATTGGTTTAACAAAGAATATCGATGAAGCTAATCAGAGGTAAGCTAAAGAACTGGAGGAATATCATGAACGAAGAATTACAGAAGAGAACGATTGAAGATATGATGAAACGACCGATTCCGAGAAAAAGAGTAGAAATTGTAAAGCTTCAGATGGTTCGGGAGGGAAGTGTTTTATATGGGACAAGGCGCTTTACATCGGCGGAGGGGGCGGTTGAAGCAGTGCGCCCGATGCTTTCTAAGACAGACCGGGAGATGATGCTTGTCATGAGCGTAAATGCGAAGCTGGAGCCGATGGCAGTGGAGATTGTCGCAGTAGGCGGTGTGGATTCCTGTGCGGTAGATATAAAGAACATCTTTAAGCACGCATTATTGAATAATGCTTCATACATTATCTGCTTTCATAATCATCCATCGGGATATACGCTTCCGAGCAGGGAGGATGAAAAGTTTACAGAGCGTTTGGTGACGGCGGGGCGTATCCTGAATCTTCCGATGATAGACCATATTATCGTAGGAGATGATGACTTTTATAGTTTTAGAGAAAATGGAAAGCTTGAGATCTTTCCAGAAAGTGACGCAGTTGCTTGAGAGAGCGACTGAATGGGAACAGGAATCACCTGCCGCGCCGGAGTGCCTTGAAATTATCAGGGATCTTTCGCCCCATATATACATTGAATAAATTGCTCCAAAACGCAGATTTGCATAATTCCTTTTGGGGCGAAAGATAACTGGGAATTTCGAGAAGCGGAGGTGCGGCAGCCAAATATAGCAAGAGGAGAGATTTGATGGAGACAAAGATGTCATTACAGGGAATCGAGAGAACGGAGTGGTTACATTTAAGGAAAACGGGTCTTGGAGGATCTGATGCGGGAGCAGTGTGCGGGCTGAATCCATATTCCAGTCCGTTGCAGGTCTTTTATGACAAGACAAGTGAAGAGGTGCAGGATAAGGACAGTGAGTCAATGCGGCAGGGACGGGATCTGGAAGAGTATGTGGCACGGCGATTCATGGAAGAAACCGGAAAGAAGGTGCGGAGGTCAAATTTCATGTACCGTTCAGAAGAGCACCCGTTTATGCTTGCGGATGTGGACCGACTTGTGGTAGGAGAAGATGCAGGCCTGGAATGCAAGACGGCGAATGCTTATAACGCTGATAAGTGGAAGGATGGTAGGATCCCGGCGCACTATATGATCCAGTGTTACCACTATATGGCAGTAACCGGGAAGAAGAACTGGTATATTGCCGTTGTCATTCTGGGGCAGGAATTTAAGTACGCGAAGATCAGCTGGGATGAGGAGATGATCCAGAACCTGATCACAGTTGAGGAGAATTTCTGGAAGAACCATATTCTGACGGGAAAAGCGCCGCAGCCAAATGGATCTGAAGCAGATGATAAGTTCCTTTTGCAAAGGTTTCCGGAATCCAGCGTTGAAGAAGTTCTTCCGCTGAAATCTTTCGATGCAAAGCTGTGCCGGAGAGCAGAGATCCAGGAACAGATTAAGGATCTGGAGCAGGAACAGGGGAAGATCGATCAAGAGATCAAACTCTACATGGGAGATCATGCGACCGCTGTGAGTGAAAAGTTTCGGGTAATATGGCAGTCTGTAAAGTCAGAACGCTTGGACAGTAAGAAGTTAAAGCAGGAGAATCCAGAAATTTACCAGAAATATACAAAGACGATAGCCTCCAGACGGTTTGTAGTGAATCCGGCTGCATGATGAGGGGAGGATTTTATAATGGCAGATAAAGAGATACGTCTGCTTCATGCAGATGAAATTGAATGCAGAGTATCAATGGTTACGGAGACAGAAGTGTCCTTGTTACTGTATAAGGATGCCCGCGTGGATCAGCGGATTCTTGATGAAACATTCACGACGTTTGGCTGGAAGCGTAGCCATCAGGTGATTGACGGAAATCTTTACTGTACCGTCGAGGTATGGGATACAGAAAAGAGCCAGTGGATCGGGAAGCAGGATGTCGGCAAGGAAAGCTATGCGGAAAAAGAAAAGGGACAGGCATCGGACAGTTTTAAGAGAGCGTGTGTAAACTGGGGGATCGGAAGAGAGTTGTACTCTGCTCCGTTTATCTGGGTTCCCGTAGAGAAGGTAAATATTCAGAAAATCAAGGAGAAGTATGTTACCAAAGACCGTTTTCAGGTCACGGATATCAATTATAACGATAAGCGGGAGATTATTGGATTGCAGATCCAGAATCAGAGGGGTGAAATTATCTATTCGTACTATGCGGGGAAGAGAAAGGAGGAAGCGCAGAGCCGGTCAAAACAGACCAAAGGGAACCCAACGGAGGTCAGGACGAAACTGGCGGAGAAAGCGATGCAGAACCGCATAGACGAGTTACAGAGGGAACTGGACCGTACCGGGGTATCATGGCAGACCGTGTTAAGAAGATATGGCTTGTCTGATATCAATCAGATGACGCCGGAGCAATACCGGGACGCCATGTCAGGCCTTAAAAAGTCCAGATCAGCAGCTTAAGGAAGGAGACATAAGACAATGATATCATGCGATGGAATTTTGGAATTATTGAAAGAGGCAGCATCAAAGCGGATCGAACAGATCCTTCTTGCGGAATGGCGGGAGAAAAAGAATTTTTACCAGAGAGAAGGTCAGAGGCGGGATGAACTGCTTGAAAGATTGAATGATACAGAGAAGCAGCTTTTCGAGGAATATATGGAAACAATCCTTGAGGGGAATAACGAAAAGGAATTGGCAATCTATCAGAATGGATTCTTAGATGGACTCTATGCAGCGAATAAGATCCAGTACTTGGATAAAATTGAACGGAGGAAATAGAGATGGAAGTAAAGATCACAATGGAGAAGTTTATGGAATTGGTAAAACGGACTGCAAAGATAAAGCTTGGAAGTTCAGCAACGGTCGAAGCATCTACGATAGCTAAGAACAATGAACTGATTTATCAGGGGACAGAAGCAATGATACATGGAAACAGAATCCATCGAAGTGCCTATCTGGACCAGTTTTATGGGTTCTTTAAGCATGATGCTGATTTGCGGGAGTGCATTGGCAACATGATCCGGGTAGATGTGAAACCGGAAACGATTACAGAGCATGGATCCATGTTTGGAGATATGACTGACTGGGAGGCTCTGCGTCCAAGAGTACGCTGCCAGATCATCAACAGGGTAAGAAACCTAAAATTACTGCAAGAGGTTTCAAACACGGAATACCTGGATCTGGCAGTTGTCTATAGTCTGGAATTTCAAGAACATGGACCCTACATATATAGCGTCAGAATTACAAAAAAGATGTTGGAACAGATGAACGTATCAGTGGAAGAATTACATAAGCAGGCGCTTACCAATATGAAGAGGAAGTTCCCTTATAAGATCGAACCGTTGGAAGATATTATTTTAAATCAGACTGCTTTTGACAGGGAGCATATACCGGACGGAAATCAGCTGAATCTTCCGGTTTATGTGATCCAGAATCGATTGGAGGCAGATGGGGCGGCAGTGATTCTTGATCAGGAGCCGTTTGAGATGCTGGCACATCAGCTTGGCACAAATCTTCTCGTACTGCCGACATCGGTTCACGAACTGATGGCAATGCCAGAGATGCCGGATGAGACGGTTGAGAATATGAAAACACTGTTGATGAAAATAAATCTGGAGTGCGTAAAAACAGAGGAACAGTTGTCCCCGCATGTTTATCGGTATGACCGTGAAAAAAGAGAGCTGGAAATAGCAGATTAAATGATGTGAACCATAAAAACAAGCTGGGCTAATTCGATGATGGATTGATCGGATTGTATCAAATCAGAAATTTTATAAAAACTATGGAGGAACTGAATATGAAGACATTAAGAGAATTTGCAGAGGATATGTTAAATCAGGTAACCGCAGCTATGGGATATCAGGGAAAGATCGTAGAGAAGATAGAGAATAATGAAAAAATAACCGTATGCCTCTCAATTTGCAAAACAGGCAGTATGGTTGGTCCTCTGATCAAGTTAGACGGTTATTATGAAAAATATAAAGAAAGTCAGAGTGAAGAAACCTTATCTACAATGAGCCGGGAAATCGAGACCATAGCTTGCAAAGCGTGGGAGCAGGGGGACGAGTTAAGCAAACTGGGGAATGAAATCAAGAAAGGGTTTCCTGCGGTGAAAGGCAGGATTCATATGCGGTTAGTGAACGCAGAAGAAAATCAGAACCGATTGAAGAACATTCCGTGGATTCCGTATCTGGATCTGGCTGTAACATTTCATCTGAATTTTGACGGAAAGGATGATGAGCAGAGAGTAATCGAAGTAAATCATCCGCTTATGGCGAACTGGAATGTGACGACGGATGAGCTGTACCAGACAGCACTTGCCAACATGGAAAGAGATAATGACGGAACGTTTTTCAATTTATGGGACTATTTGACCAGTGGGTTAGGCGCAGCATTTGAAAGGAGCGATCCAGATATTGGATTTCAGATGTATATTATGACAAACAGAAAGTGCGCTTATGGGGCAACCGAGATCTTACGACCGGGAGAACTGAAAAGAAAAGCAGAGGAATTTAAGCGTGATCTGGTGGTACTGCCATCATCCGTGCATGAAGTGCTGGTTCTTCCGTATGATAGCAATATGGATTTGGAGGAGTTTCGCAGAATTGTGCGGGATGTAAATGATAGAGCAGTTATAAAGGAAGAACAGCTTTCAAATCAGGTGTATCTGTACCGGAGAGACAAGGACTGTTTAATGGTTGCATAAGTGGAAACCAATGAATATGAATGCCGACAGAGCAGCAAATGTGGATCTGTCGGCATTTTACATATTCATTGATGAGCTTAAAAGGAAACTGGTGGATCGGTCATACAGAAAGGAATAATATGGCATTTTTATTAAAGGAAACATTCAAGTTTCCAAAGGACAATTTCAAAAGTATGAAGTATCAGCCATATAAGCTGAAACCTTCATTTTCAATGTACCGGGTGTATGAATGGTATCAACACTGGAACGGAATGGTATATGTATCGTTTTCCGGGGGATTGGACAGTACAGTGCTGGCCTATTTGGTTTGCGAGGCATATAGAAAATACCATTTGAAAGGAAAACTTCCGTTGGTATTTGTTAATACAGGAACGGAATTTCCGGAAATTCAGGTATTTGTCCAGGAGTACACGGCGTGGTTAAAAAGGAGATTTCCAGAACTGGATATCGAACTGGTGACGTTATATCCTAAACATGGAATCCGATGGGTGATGGAACATAAAGGTTTCCCGATTATCAGTAAGGACACGGCGGGGAAGATTAAAAAGTTACGCTATGGAAAACTGAGCGCACGCTATCGGAATTATTTACTGAATGGAGATGAGAGAGGGCGTTTTGGTATGCTTGCGAAAAAGTGGCAGTATCTGACTGATATTGAGAAGGTGCCGGAAGATATTTCGGATGCTTGCTGTGAGATCCTAAAAAAGGAACCGCTTCGACGGTATGCGCGTAAGAGTAAGAGATATCCGATGATGGGGATTACGCAGGATGAGGGATTTAAAAGAGAAAACCAGTATAATCATACAGGGTGCAATGTCTATGATGGTCATACAATTAAGAGTCAGCCGATGGGGTTCTGGATAAGGGCAGACGTACTGCAATATAAAATGGATCATAGAATTCCCATCTGTTGCATATATGGAGAAGTGGTATGGGATAAAACGGGAGTATGGGTTACGACAGGCGAGAGCCGAACTGGCTGTGTGATGTGTGGATTTGGTTGTCATCTGGAGAAAGAGCCGAACCGAATTCAGAGGCTGCGGTGTTCAAAAAATCCGGTACATCGTCGGATGTGTAAAGGAATCTTAAAAATCAAGAATCATGGAGTTACATATGAGGAGGCGTTACAGAGGTGTCATATTGCGACAACGATAGAAGAGATTCTGCTGGATTCAGAGGATAAGGGGAGAGCTGCATAAACGAATATTTTTTACGGGTGATGATAGGAATTTTAAATGGAGTTTGCTATAATGATAACAACGATGGTTGAAGAGCAGGAAAGGAATCAGGGATGACTGGATTTGTACAGAGCAAAATCGAGTTAGAGCGGGATGTACAGAATGAGCTTCTGAACTGGAAGAATGAACGGCATCATACTGTATTACAAATAGAAGGACCATGGCATGTTGGAAAGACGCATGAGGTCAAGAAGTTTGTATATAGCCATTATAAACAGGTTGTCTATGTGAATCTCGTGCGTGATGAGTATGGATTTGAAGACCTTATGCCTACAGATCATTTTATGCAGGAGTATTGCAGGAACGCAGGAATTGGAGAATATGTGGATGACGAGAGTACAGTTCTGGTGATTGATGAAATTCAGGAACGTGCGAATGTCTATAATGCAATTCGTGATCTGCGGGAACAGCTTGGATGCGACATCATTGTCAGCGGCAGTTATCTTGCCAGAACTGTCAATTCCAGAGACTTCTTCCTTCCGGCAGGGATTGCGTACCTTCGTATGTACCCGCTGTCATTCAAAGAATTTTGCAGAGCATTGAATATAGAAGATATATTGGAAACGATCAGCTTGAATTCAGAATCCAAGGATGAAGATTATCAGAAACTTGAAGAGGCCTACCGGGTATATCGAAAAATTGGCGGATATCCGCAGGTTGTCACAACATTCATAGAATCCGGAGAGATTGATGACTGTGTGGTGGTTCTCGAAGATCTGATCCGTACCTTTACGGCAGAGTCGAGCCGATTCTTTGCCAACAGTACGGCGCTTAGTATCTTCCAGGAAGCGTATAAAGCAGTTCTGGTACAGATTGCGGAAGAGAAGAAGGGAACCGGAAAGACATTTCTGGAATTTGTCACGAACTTTGTGAAAGATACGGTAAAGGAACCAGTGAGCAGAAACGAGGTGCGCACAGCGGCTTCGTGGCTGTTATATTCTGGAATTATCGGCTACTGCGATCTTTATAATAATGGGGATGTGACAGATGTTGTCAGCAATCGAAGAGCATACTTTGCTGATCCGGGAATTGCAAATTATATTTCCAGTATGGTTACAGTTCCGAAAGACGCGATCGAGGGAATGTTGACAGAGACATTTGCGTATACAGAGCTTAGTCGCTTGTATCAGGCTGCTCCGGGGAAAAAGCGTGTTCGGGGTGACAAGCCGTGCTTTTCTACCTGTGGAGACTATGAACTGGATTTTGTGGTTGTCGATAAAGATGATGTTCGTTATGGACTTGAGGTAAAGAGCGGAAATAATCGTGCCAAATCTTTAGAGTATTATAGAGATAAGGGTATGGTTGATAAAGGGTTCCGGTGTGCACTTTCTCATGGAGGTCAGGGAGCACGCTTGGCAACGATACCGATTTATACGATCGGATGCCGTTTCCTGTATGAAACGGTATAAAATGGATGAATGAGTGGACGGGAGGACAAAATGCAGATTGAATTAGAAAGAAAAGCATATAGTAAATTGCTTGCATGGAAGAATGAGCCGAACCATTCTACACTTGAAGTATCAGGAGCAAGACAGGTTGGAAAGACTTATCTGGTTAATAAGTTTGCAGACCGGGAATATAAAAGAAAAATTTATGTAAATCTTCTGGAACTTTCTGGGGAATTACTGGTGAGTCATTACAGAGATCTCATTCAGGACATGAAACAGGGAGAACGGTATGAGAATCCTGTGTATGAGCTGATTAAACGATATGACCCTACATTTGTCGATGATTCAGACACGGTTGTGATCATTGATGAGATTCAGGAATCGGCAGATATTTATAACCGGATTCGGGAGTTTACGAGAAATCTGGCGTGCGATTTTATCATCACAGGAAGCTACCTTGGAAGAATCCTGAATGACGATTTTAAATATTCGGCTGGGGATCTGGACGCAATTGATATTCAGACTCTCAGCTTTGAAGAGTTTTTAATGGCATTAGGAAAGGAAAAGCTATACCAGCAGCTGGATTTATATGGAAACAGCAGTGAAAATACGTACCGGGAACTGGAAGAGCTATATCACACATACTGCACGATCGGCGGTTATCCGGCGGTTGTATTGAACTACATGGAGACAGGCAGTATCTCACAGTGCCAATTGACTCTTGAGAAGATCGTTCGCCTGTTCGCAAATGAGAGCCGGAGATATTTTAAAGACATCCTGGAATACGATAGCTATGAGAACCTGTTTACGAGTGTCGCAAGACTTCTTGTGAGGGAAAAAAAGGGATTCGAGGAAGACAGTTTCAGTGAAGAACTTCAAAGTCTTGTTGTACGGGAATACTCAAGCAATCTTTCAAAAGCTGCGGTAAACCGGGCAATTGACTGGCTCCACAGTGCAGGGATTATCGGATTTGCCGGAAAACTGACTGGATGTGATATCCTGTCTTACAAGGCAAAATCAAGAGCGTTCTTCATGGATCTGGGACTTACAACGTATTTCCTGACACAGACAGGATGTAGTGCAGGGGATATTCAGGGAGTGGTCAATGAAAACTTCGTGTATCTTGATCTGAAACGGAGAATTTCATTTCCAAGGGAAATTGCATTGGAAACCCCGGCGTTTTCTACATGGGGGAAATATGAGATTGATTTCTTCGTAAAGTCAGTTCATGCAGGCCAACACACATATGCTGTTGAGGTTAAGACCGGAAAAAACAGCGGAAAGACCGCAGAAGAAATCTTGGAAAAGAGAAAAGCGGATTATGTTCTGTATGCAAAGGGAAATACACATGGCGGAATCCATGGAAATACTTACACGATCCCGATCTATGGGATAGCGAAGTTTCAGTTTAAATAGAGGAAAGTCGGAAATTAAAACATTTTACAAATTTTGAGAGCAGAAGCTATGTGGATAGCCGCTGCTCTCATTTTTAGTTGGGGCAGCAGGTGAAAATTTATGCATTAGTTGCCTGCTGTAGGTCCTTGCGATATCTATAATAGGTGTTACGGCTGATGCCAATTACTTTCATACAGTCAGTCGGACATAGATCTCCACCAAAGAATTTATCTCGCTTGATGATGATATTTTTTGCCTTCCGTTCCTTTTCTGTAATACAGCGTCCATGTGGACGACCGAGTTTTTTCCCGGCTAAGCGGGCGGTTTGCAGACCCTCAATGGTACGCTGACGGAGATCGTCAACTTCTTTCTGTGCCTGGTCAAAGGCGATTTTAATTTGCTTCTCAGCCAATTTCATCAGATACTGCTCCACGCCTTTAAGAATCAGATCAGCATCAGTACCGGTCATTGGAATATCAATCTGAAGAGATTCGCGGTACACAGCAGTATCGATTTGTGGCTCATTTATAAATTCTAATGTAATGCCCCGCTGATAGAGCGCTTTATAGTCTGCAAATCCTTCATCTGAAGTACGGGACATTCGGGAGACAGAGTCGAAGACGATTTTGTCATTTTCTTTTACCATTGAGATCAGATTTACCCATTTAGGGCGGTCCTGCGTTCGCCCAGTATAAACTTCGATGATCATTATGGCATCTGGGTAGCGGGATTTAATATTGCGAATCTGGCGGTCGATGTTTTGGTGCTTGCTGGAAATTCTTGCGTATCCGTATATCAATGAGGTATCCTCCAAGGTGTATGATAAAAAGATTACGTTTATATTATACAATAAGTGCTCAGACAATGAAAGATATAAGTGTGCGAAAAAAACGGTCGTTTTTTATATACATGCATTCTATAAAGGTAGCCAAAAGCTACTATTCAATACCATATTATTACTCTGGAAACGCCCGACCATATATGATACGATGTAATCAATAAAACACAGGAGGAAAAAAATATGGACACTGAAATCTTATGGATCTTAATGATCACAAATATCCTTAACAACTACTCAAAACTGCTGAAGAAACTTGGTCTCTCACAAAATGAATTTCTAAAATATTCCAGTTATGCAGCAAAGTCCAGTTTGAAACGAGTGACTGAAGGGGATGGAAGATCTATTGCCGAAGTCACTCAGATCATCAAAAAAGAGCTGGATCAACGGGTGAAAGATGCATTTTCTAAGAAATCTATCACCGTTAATGAACAGACGGATGCGGAGATTCTAACATGTGCTACGTCGGATTACTACGTATTACGTGCTTGGGCAGAACTCGAAGAAAAGTTTGTCGAATCAATGGTGATTGCTATCGATTCATATATTTTCTTTAAGAAACCACCGAAGGACGTGATTGACGAAATTACGACATTAGCTCTGTATAATGATATAAGCATCAGTAATGAACAAATTTATTTAGCAGAACAGCATCGCTCTCATAAGTCTATTAGGAAATACGATGAAGAAGAGTCATGGAAAGAACGGGTTGC
>ERZ1106951.1324-NODE-1324-length-22123-cov-21.120219_pt1 | contig 22123 bp, 10 predicted proteins | sample MGYA00403676_ERZ1106951 | MGnify/ENA primary metagenome ERZ1106951 (study PRJEB35170, sample SAMEA104062398) | human gut metagenome | biome: human gut; feature: human-associated habitat; material: faeces | place: Denmark | collected 2012-04-23 ...
GCCGCACCTCGCTCGCCGTATCGGCACTTAGAATTATGCGGTATTGCCTTTACAACTTCACAAGTATCTCCCCTGCACCGGAATCCGATTGCCCTTCTCCCCTATTCCCCAACCGCGCGTACCGTTCATCTTCATCCGCTCCCCCACCCCAAAACAAAAGGCATGTGCCCCCTTATCTCTATCATAAGGTGGGCACATGCCGTTACATTATTATGATTTTATCACGCCAAAGTCATCAGGCAATGCAGCCATCGGCAAAGCTGTTGCGCTTGGCTTTCTCTTTCTGCTGGTTGCGCTTGGCGATGATTTCTTTGCTCAGGCCAATACGGTTGGTCTTGAAGTGGAAGAACGGGCGTTCCGGTACGGTGAAAATCTCCACCGGACGCATGTAACGTTCCGGCAGGCAGGCATTGATCTTATCGCGCACATCGTCCAAGGTGTAGCCATCTTTGAGCTGGACGTACAGGTACGGCAGGAAGCAGCCCTCGTGCTCATCATCCGGCACGATAACAAAGAACTCGTCCTTGATGCCCTTGATGTCGGCATCGGCCACGATGTTCTCCAGCGGCTGCACCATCAGGTCGCCGCCGCCAAAGCGCGGGGATGCGCCGCGGGTCATCGTGTAGAGCACACCGTCCTCGGACATATAGCCGATATCGCCGGTGTGCAGCCAGGTCTTGCCGTCTGCGTGGACCTGCAGTGCCTTGGCGGTTGCTTCGGGGCGGTCATAGCCCAGCATCACGCCGGGGCCCGTCATGCAGATCTCACCGGGGGTATTGTAGGTCAGCTCTTCCTGGGTGCCGGGCTTGAAGATGCTGATGACGCTGTGGATCATCGGCACACCAACGTTGCCGTCACGCACCGGGAACGGAGCCATGGGCAGAGTGGCGTTGGAGCCGGCCTCGCTGCTGCCGTAGCCGGCAGTAAAGCGCAGGTTGCAGTTATGCTGCTTGAGGAACTCCTCAACATTGCGCAGCTGCTTGTTGTTGAATGCCTCGCAGCCGGCGCCGATGGCCAGCATGTGGGACATATCATAGTCGGCCGGAAGACGCTTGCTGCGGCGGATAACCTCCACAAACATGGGGATCAGGGGCCAGTTGTTGGGGCGGTAGCGCATCATTTCCAGGTCAACATCGTACACATCCACAAACGGATCCAGAATGAGCAGCATACCGCCGGCCAGGGGCAGCAGCATCATGGAAACCACAACAGCGATCAGAGCCGGGGGCAGGATGGTCAGCAGCCAGGTGGGGCGGAATTTATCCGAAGAGCCATAGAAGTTCATCTGGGCCAGCACACCGATGATGCTGTGTGCAGAATGGATGACCTGCTTGGAAGGGCCGGTGGAACCGCTGGTGTAGGCGCGCAGCAGCGGGCGGTCAATGTTGACAGGAGCGGGCACAAAGCCGCGAAAACGCTGGCCCATGTTACAGAAATCAGCCCACATCATGGTATCAGAGCCACGGGCGGGAACATCCGGATACAGGGCATCCAGGGAATGCTGCAGGTAAACCGGCATAGCGGCGCGGTCGCCGCTTTCCAGAGCGGGAACGATAACATAGGTATTCACGTTGGTCTGCTCACGGTAGGCTTCGATTTCGGCCTTGGAGAAGAAGTCGTGAACAAAAATCACCTTGGCATTGGCTTTCTGAACAGCTTCAATGTTTTCTTCCAGGGTGTTGTCACGGCACAGCAGCGAAGCGCCGATGCGCTCGGCTGCCAGCAGCAGATAAATGAATTCCGGCACAGAACGCAGGAACACGGGGATCTGGTCCCCCTGCTTGATGCCAAGCACCTGCAGAGCGCGGGCGGTGGCGTCTACCTTACGGAACACGGTACCCCAGGTGATATCCACGCCATAGTAGTGCATGGCAACCACGTTAGGGTCTGCAGCGCGCACGGAGAGGTACTGCTCCACGGTGCAGGCCGGAACCTGGATACCGCGCAGAACATCCGGATAGAACTTCATCCAGGGGCGGTCAATGCTGGGCTTGCCAGTCAACATCGCGTTTTCATTCATTGCAATTTCCTCCAAATGTCTTTCCCTTATAGTTGCAGGGAATTAAATTATCCAAATCAAATCACGCCAAACCTTTATGGCGCTCTCCCCTGCTGTGCACATCGTTGCACAGCGTCGCCGAACCATAATGCTACAATTATCTTCGGTGCTGAACATAGTATACCATTCCTGTTTACGGAAAGCACGAGAATCCCATGGCACAAATTTCCAGAAATTGATTCCGCATGATTCACTTTTTTCACATGGATTTTCACGCTTTGGTATGGAGTTTTCTTGCAATTTCATTTTCCTTGGTGCAACAAAAGCCCCAGCTACCGCAGCAGCCAGGGCTTTATGTTTATGCGTATGTATGTTGTATTTTTAGATTTTGTTCATCCAGCTCTCTTGCAGTTCTTCCATTTCATCACTTTTGGCGCGGGTAATCAGATGGATTCCCTGCAGGACATGATGGATGTGCTCCGCAATGGCGTTGCGCTCTTTTGTCACGTTCTGGTCATCCAAATTCCAGACCTGATCAAAATATTCACTCAGGCGGTCTTCCATCACACTGTTGTTGACCATTGCAATCCGGTTGATGGGGCAGTTGTTATCCAGCCGAAGATACGATGCAGCGCCAGAAAGAAACACATTGGGGTCCGCCACATACTGGAAATCGTTCACAATGCGGCCGCTGATCAAGCGGAATTCAAGTTTTTCACGCTGCTTGCAAAGCTGCAGCACATAGCTGATGCACCGGCTGCGCTGATCCGGGGTAAGGCTGACCTTGTAACTGAAAAAGTCCAGCTCGCCGGAAACCGCCATGGAGGAAAATGCAGCTTCATAAATCAGGATGCGGATGTTTGTTTCCTCCACCACACCTTTGGCAAGGTTGTGTACGCTACGCAGCTCCGCAGGGGTAGCACCCAAAAAATCTTTCAGCTCGGCCTCGTGGGCGGTCAGGATCTCTTCAAACAAGTCATCCGGCAGCAGAAGCTCATTCAGGTGGCCGAACATCCACCGCAGATTGGAGGCCAGCAGCGTGTGCATATAGTCGTACTGGCTGATCAGCTGGCGCATGCTGGTATCGCGGAAAAGCTGGTCATCCCGCACGCAGAGCTTGGAGAAGTTATCATACAGGCTTTCGCAGTTCTGCGGGTCCTCGGTGGCGGTAACGGCAGCGCAGCGGCTGTGGCTAACCAGCAGGCCGGTAATGGCAAAATCGCCCTTGACCACAAACACCGCGCGCCCAGCAGCCGCGGTGCTGCCAAACAGCTTGAAATGAATATGGCTGAAGTTGGTCAACACGTTGATAATGAGCGCGGCATCATAGATGGGGTCCCATTTTTCGCGGCTGATATCGATCATCAGCTTGAAATAGACGTTATCATAGCTGCGCTGGTCCACCAGCTGGCCGTTTTGCAGGTTGGCAACTTTCAGGCGGTATTCGCGCGCCATTTCCATCAGGTCCATCACAGCCACAATGTCCAGCTGGCTGACGCGGCGCAGCACGGGGTGCGCCATTTTGGTCAGGTATTGCAGCATGTTCAGCTCGGCCCAAAAGTCCGTATAGGGGCCAATGCGCGCCTCGCCGCTGTCCAGCTCCTCTTGCAAATAATCATATTCAGCAATCAGGTTATCATAAATGGCGGCTTTCAGGTCACTGGGGATGCTAACGCTGTATTCCCGCAGCAGCAGGTCACGGCCATCATCGGTGGCTTCATCCACCACGCAGGCACTGATGCCCTCCATCACGCGCTTTTCAGTCTTTTTGGCAGGCAGCATGCGGCCGCTGACCCATTTGCTGATATAGGAAACATCGTATTGCAGGCGCTTGGCCAGGGTATAGTTCTTGACCTCCGCAACTTCCAGCAAATGCTCCAGCAGAATGCTGAATCTATTTTTATCTTCCATTGCACCAAATCCTCTTCACCCATTTAGTTTACACTTTTCTTTTATTCTATTATACAAGTTCCATATTTCGATTGCAAATTCAAATGATAACAGGTAAGGAGAAAACGAAGAAAATATATTAAAATCTTTCACAATTCGCGGCCGCATTCTTTGGCATTCATGCCAGTTTGTTGTTTTTTTGTTGTTTGAACTGACAAAGTTTGTTTGTTCTGCTTGTGATATCCTCCAAAAATTATACTTCGCGCGCCATATTTGCCAAATTTAGCCGCAGCTTTTTAGTAGGTTTTGCCCTTGCACCGGCCTGATGTGTTCGCCATGTTTTTGTGTGTTGCCTTTATTATGCGGGTAAGGTAAATTGCGATTTTTTAATCGTGTACTATTTCTAGCTTTCGGCGGGGTGGGGTTCCCCGCCCTACTGATTGTTTAAGGGTGTGCTGCCCATTATAATTTGTTCTGTAGGGAACGGTCTTGACCGTTCCGAGGCCTTGTCCGATTGGTCGTGATGGGATTTGTGGCAGGGCAAGGTGCCTGCGGGCGCAGTGACTGTTCCAAGGCGTTGGATTCGATTGCTTTAGGGCAATACCGCATAATTCTAAGCGCCGATACGGCGAGCGAGGTGCGGCAGATGCCAAGCCAAAAGCGCAGATAATACTGGATGTCTTATCGAGCATTTTGGCAACGCAGATGCCGTGCCGCAGCCGCCGGAGCGGTGCTTAAGCCGTCAGGCGGGAATTGTGCGGTATTGCCTTAGGTTTGCGGCAAGGAACCACCCCTCAGGCCGCTTCGCGTCCAGCTCCCCTCCAGGGGAGCCACCACAATCATGGGGTTCCCCGCCCTACTGGCCTGGCAAATATTTCACCGAACCTATGCCCACAAATACAAAAATGCCGCAGCAGACTGTTACATCTGCTGCGGCATTTTTATTTAGAGGTTAATGGGCTGGTTACAGCTCATTGTTCGGCTGTGGGATTACTGCAGAACGCCGGTGTTCTTATCAAAGTGATAAGTGCGGCCATCGATGACTGCATCGCCCTTAGCCATGGTGCCATAAATCGGGTCGAAATAGTAACGCTTGTCAGCGCTCCAGCCCTTGATCATGTGGCCCTGTGCATCGTAACGGACCCACTTGCCGGTACCATCGGCGCGGTCAGCCCACTGGCCAGCTTCGGATTCCTGATAGACATCCTTGCTGGTGGCTTTCTTGCCCTGGTCAACGGCATCCAGCCAGTACCAAGCGTCGGAAGCCGGGTCGTAGATTTCCTTGCCGCGGCCATCCAGGCCCTGGCGAACGCCCTTTTCGTACCAGAAGTCAGCGCCGTTGATGGTCAGCCACTGGCCGTCCAGAGCGATACCGGTGTACTCGTCAAATGCGCAAGGTACACCGTCAATATCGCCTGCGCCCTTAGCCATAGCGCCGGTGATCAGGTCAAAGTAGTAGGTGCCCTTATCGGTCGTCTGCCAGCCCTTGACCATGTGGCCGTTCTCATCGTAACGGACCCACTTGCCGGTGCCATCGGGCTTATCAGCCCACTGGCCGGCGGCGGATTCCTGGTAAACGTCCTTGCTGACGGTCATTGCGCCGCCCTGGACAGCATCCAGCCAGTACCAAGCGTCGGAATCGGGATCATAGATCTCTTTGCCGCGGCCGGTGGTACCCTGCTTCACGCCCTTTTCGTACCAGTACTTCTTGCCGTTTTCTTCAACCCAGCCGTTCTTCTCGCCGTACTTGGCGGTGTAGTCCTTGCCGTTGAAGTTGACAGCAGCGGTGGTAACGCCGCTGGTCTGCTTTACAGTTGCATCCACGAACTGTGCGCTTGCGCAGTTCTTATCGGTGCAGGTAAAGACAGCCATTGCGGTAATGGTGGTCTTTTCAGCAGCACCGTGAGCGGTGCGCGTTTCGGGTTCAGTAGACGGTGCCTCAGTCGGCTCCGGCACAGCAGTCGGCTCCGGCACAGCAGTCGGTTCCGGCACAGCAGTCGGCTCCGGCACAGCAGTCGGCTCTGCCGGCTTTGCGGTCGGAGTTGCAGTCGGAGTTGCAGTCGGAGTTGCAGTCGGAGTTGCAGTCGGAGTTGCAGTCGGAGTTGCGGTCGGAGTTGCAGTCGGAGTTGCAGTCAGTGCTTCAAACGCAGCGCTAACGGTAACATCAGCGGCAGGCATCTTGAAGGTTGCTTTGCCATCGGTCAGGGTCAGCTTTTCGGTCTTTTTATCTTCGCCGATCTGATAGCTGTAGGTCAGGCTGTCAGCCTTGAGCTGGTAGTTATCAGCTGCCTTAACGGTAACGGTAACGTCGGTGCCTTCAACAGCTGCGGCCGGGTCTACGGTAACAGTGCCGTTCTCAGCAGGAGCTGCGGTAACCTTGTATTCCTTAACAAACTCTGCGCTGACGTTGACAGGGTAAGCAGGCATTGCAAAGGTGTAGGTGTTGGCTTTTTCGGTATCAGGCTTCACTTCAACGGTCTTATCGGTGTTGTCAGCGTCTTTGTAGGTAACCTTCACGCTGCCAGCCTTCAGGGCATAGCCGGTCGCGGGCTTAGCAGTCAGGGTTACGGTTTCCTTCTCAGCTGCTTCTTTAGCGGAAGCAGTGATCTCACCATTGGTCAGGGTAGCAACATTGACCGCATAGGTCTTGGCGTCTTTGGTAACGCTGATGGTCACATCGCCGTCCGGCATGGTGAAGGTGTAAACCGTCTTCGCCTTTTCGGTGGTAGCCTGGGCTGCGGCTTCGTCCTGCGCTGCTTCCTGAACTTCAGTCAGAGCAACATCGGTATTGCCGTTCTTTGCGGTAACGGTAACGATATCGGTGCCTTCCTTTTCTACGGTCAGGGTAACGGTATCGTCCTTGATGTAGGTGTTGCTGGTGGTGCCCAGGGTCAGGGTAACGCCTTCAACTGGATCGGGCAGGGTAACGGTGTGGGGGGTGCTTTCGGTTGCGGTATGGCAATCAGAGCACAGGTACACATTGTTGCCAACGGACTTGGTTTCCAGCTCGTCCAGAGCCCAGGTATGGCCCTTGGGCAGTGCGTTGTCAGCGTACTTCTTTTCACCCTTGGTCAGGCCGTACTTGTTGGTGCGGGCCTGGGTGTAAGCGGGGGTATCGCACCATGCTTCAACGGAAACATCGGTGGTTGCGCCGCTGTTCAGGTCGCTGACCATGTCGGACATCGGCATGGTTTCAACCAGGTTAGCGCACCACATGAACTCTTCGTTCTTGTTCTTCTCGTCAGAGCTGCCCATGTTCTGGTTGTAACTCGGGTTGTAGTTCCAGGACTCGGTCTTGTAGCTCTTGCGCTGGTCATAGGAAAGGCCGGAATCATCGGTCTTAACAACCGGCTTGCCATCGGAACCCAGCTCGTCCAGGCTCTTGTAAGTGTTGGACAGGTTGGTGCCGACAGAAACGACCAGCTGATCCTTGGTGGTGTTGATGCCGGTGGCAATTCCCTGCTCATTCCGCACCATGCTGTAGCTGTCACGCAGGGTCAGGCCCGCCAGAGGATGGTTCATGAAGGTGTTCAGATACTTCACACTGCTGGTATCCTGGGCGCTATCCATGATAACCATGCTCATGCCGGGAAAGTGGGTATCGGGAACCATGTTGCCGTCCTTATCCTTGGTCAGCTTAATGCCGCCATAGACGGTGTTGTATTCCTTCACTTCTTCCACTGTGCCGGTGGTCGGGTCCATACGGTAGATGGCGTTGTTGACGTTGAAGTACAGCTTGCCATCATACAGTGCGGTAGAGTGTACCAGTGCGGGGTAGATCCGCTTTGCAGCAGCGTCTGCCAGGCACTCGGTGTTCAGGTTGTTTTCAACCTTGGCATGCTTATCTTTTGCACTGGTATCGATCTTATAGATGGTGCCAGCTTCGGCCAGGACCTTGGCATTGCTGTCGTCATCATTGAAGTTGCTGCTGGTTTCCTTCAGATCGTTGTAGTACATCAGGATGATATCAAACGGGTCATCCGTCTTGGTAAAGCTGCTCATGCTGAAGTTCATGCCGCCGGAGCTGCTGGAATCCTCTTTGCGGATATAGTAGTTCGCATTACGCGGACGTGCTTCCAGAGTATCGGGGCCCTGGTTCTGCATCTTCTTCATGAACTGCTGCATCTGGGAGTTGTTACCAGAGCTGCCGGAACCAGAGTTGCCGCTGTTGCCGTTCTCGGACTGCTGGCGGCGCATGTTGTTATACAGGTTCTGGTTGGTCGTGGTATCAACGTAATAGAAGTAATCATTGTCGAAGTAGATGGGGCTGCAGATAGAGGTGAACCAAGTATCCTCGTAGCAGGTATCGGTGTAACGGGTCTCGTTCTTGTTTTCCGCCTTGGTGTAAGAGTAATGCGGCTTGCCGTTGTTCAACACAACATTGCCGTCTTTATCCACATCGGGATTCTTGTTCTTGGTGTAGGTGTAGCCATCGTACAGCGAGTCAATGTAATCATAGTACTTGCTGTAACGGCCTTCCAGACCGGAGGGAGAAACCAGGAAGTTGACATGGCGCAGGTCGCCTGCGTTCTCAACGCGGGTCTGGGCCATGCACTCGGTGTTCACGTCATCATAGCAGACGTCAACATAGTACCAGTTCTTGTTGGCTTCGCCGGTGGTCATCGTAGCAGAGTTGCTGTCGCCCTGCAGCTTGTTGACCTTGACTGCGTTGAAGTAGTGGACGTTGTTGAACATGCCGCCGCCGAACGCATTACCGGCAACACTGGTATCAGAAGTATCGCAGTAATACAGGATCTGGGCAAAGTCAACAACAGCGTTATCGCCTACTTCATCGGGGGTCTTCCAGCTGCCGTCATCATTCTTATAGATGCTCTTGTTGTCAGGCAAATTCTGGACCATGTAGTTAAATGCAGCTGCATAGCCCAGGCAGATGCAGCCATACTCAACGCCCTTAGCGCCGATCTCGCCGCCCAGCAGGGCACCGAAAGCAGTCGTCTGGATGGGGTCGTTGTTGCCGCCGCCGGTGATATCGCCCATGGAGCCCATATCGAATTCTGCAACCTGGGAGATCCAGTCGTGCAGGATCAGCAGCTTGGTAACATAGTCAGCGCTGTCACCCAGCTCGGCAACCTGTTTCAAGCCTTCATTACGGATGGCTTTCAGAGCTTCGCCATAGTTCATGACGTAAGACATGAACGCCTGCGGCAGCATGTTCAGCATGAATGCCATGGTGGTCGGCGGGACATCATCGTTCGGATCAATGCTGCACAATACCTTGATTGCGCCCATGGTGCCGGTGATGCTGCCATCCTCGCCCTGCTTCTGAACGCCCTTGGAGGTCCAGAACGGGGCAACCACGCCGAAGTACTCTGCTTCGTCCTGGTTGAACTGCGACAGCTGGAAGTAGTAGTAGTTCATCTGCGCAGTCGAGACATCATAAGTATTGGTGACCTGGTTGCCCTGGTCGTCCACATACACGGCAGTCTTCTGGCTGTCGTACAGCAGCAGGCTGTTCTTGCCCTTATTGTCGCCGCTCTGATAGGTGAAGTTCACCTTGCTTGCGTCAACCGGGTTGTTCTGCATATCGTACCAGTTGCCGTCCTTCATTGCGGACACCAGGGTAACGCCGGTGCCGCCGGAGGTGGTATCCAGGGTCGGGGTGCCGCCCACGTTGATGTAGACGGAATTGTTATTCTGGTCTACCACAACGCTGACCGGCATGGTCATTACCGGCTGGGTTTTGATTTCTTCGCCGCAGACAGCGCACTTGAAGGTGACGCCGGTGCATTCCCAGTCAATGGTAACGGGAGCGCCGGCAGAAATTTTGCCGGTTTCGCTGTCATAGAACAGCTGGGCGTTGCTGTAGTCAGCGGCCAGCTCGCCCTCGACCTTCTTCATTTCCCAGTTGAAGGTAGCAACAAAGTTGCCATCTGCATCCTTGGACACGACATGGCTCTGGCAGGGCAGGGCGGCAATGTCGTCGGTGCGGGTGGTGGGTTCCTTGTATTCCTTCTTAACCGGGCTCTTGTCAGCGGGCACGCTGGCAGAGTAAACGGTCTTGCCGGCAACGCCGGGCTTCGCCTCGGTGGTATCCTTGGTTACGGTGCCTTCTACCTTCTGGTAGGCATCGTCCTTTTCACAGGTATACACAGCGGTGTAAGCCCAGCCGTCATCGGTCTTGGTCCAGTAACCATCGGGGGTTTCCTTCCAGGTATGGGTGTGGCCATCCTCCGGGTTGGTGTCATTCCAGTACCATTTCGGCTCGCCATAGGTATGGCCGTCTGCAGCGGCGCTGGCAGCAAAGGTATCGGAGTTTTCAGCAACGTAAGCCTGTGCGTAGCTGTCAGCCTGCTGCGCAATCACTTCATCATCGCTGTTGGTCATGGACTCCATCGCAGAGGTCATGCCGGAGCTGCCGGTAAAGGTAACGGCGGTCACAACGCCTGCGGCGTTCGTCTCATAGCCCAGGTCGGTAACGGCGCTGGACAGATGATACGTTTTGATGGTGGCAGCCATCACCGATGCCATCTCGTCCTTGTTCAGGCCATAGGCTTCGGTGTTGATCTTGCCGGCTGCGGCGTTGGCGTACATGGCATCGGCCAGTGCATTTTCCAACGCTGCAAGGCTCATGCCCGCCTTGCTCTGTGCAGTCGCTTCCAGCTTGGCATCGTCCTGCTCCAGTTCATGCACTTCGCCCTGGGCAGCCAGCGTTTGGGCTGTCTGCTTGATCAGGTCTGCGGTGCTAGTGAACTTGGGCAGGGACTGCACAGCGCTGGCCGCGCTTGCTGCGCTAGCTGCAACAGACTGCGCTACCGAAGAATCAATCTTGGTAGTTTCGGCTGCTGCGGGAAGCGCCACGCTCTGGGCAACCATGGCTGCTGCCAGCACGGATGCACCAAAACGCTGAAGGTTTTTCTTCATAGTTTTATCCTCCCTTAAGTGTTACTACTTTCCCCTTTTGTGTGAAAAGTGGTACGGCAGATGTGCGGCACTTTGCAGGTGTTGATTGCAAAACGCCTGGTTGTGCTCCCTCGGTCTGGCGATCCCTTGCCGGGCTGCGGCCTGCTTTTGGGGCTTTTGGCCCCGGCACAGCGGCTGACAAAACGTTGTACCGGCTGCATGCCTTGATCCCGCAAATGATAACCATTCCGACACATCTAGGTATATACATTATATCACAGTTGCCAGAATTTGCATAGTTAATTAGAGCGGTTTCTATGTAAATTTTTGTCCTTGAATCAACTGAAACCTGTTTTTCGCACATTATTTGCGCTGCGGTGCGGTGACCCTTTGGCGGTATTTATTAACATTTTTGAATGGTTTATTCCTGATTTTATCAAATGATTAAACATTTACCCCGATAATGTTCTTTGCAATCTCTTAATCCAATCACCCGGTATTGTGACCGCGCATTTTTTGCCATTTCGGTTTGGCTTGTTGAGAGATTTGGCAGAGATCGGAGGAAACTTGAAGGGAAAATTGGAGGTTGAGAATTGCCCATTATAAATTGTACTGTAGAGAGCGTTCCTGACCGTTCCGAAAACTTAGGGATAGATCAACCCTTGCCCCTTAACCGCGACCTGAAATACAACTTCCCAAGGTAGGGCGGTGTGAGTGCCCCCTTCTGCTCCACTTTTTCAAAGTTCCGAATGGTGTCCTCTCCCCTATCTACAATTCCTGATGTTTTCATGATGCCTTCCTTGGTCTTCCACACCCGGCCTTTGCCCCCTCCCCGCCCCATAAGTCGTACACAACAAAAAGGCCCCTGCCTTAACAGCAGGAGCCTTGAAAGCTATATCACAAGCCGAAAATTACTTCTCGATCTTGGAAACAACGCCGGAACCAACAGTGTGGCCGCCTTCGCGGATAGCGAAACGCATGCCTTCTTCCATGGCAACCGGGGTGATCAGCTCAACGTGCATATCAACGTTGTCGCCGGGCATGCACATCTCAGTGCCTTCGGGCAGGGTGATGATGCCGGTAACGTCGGTGGTACGGAAGTAGAACTGAGGACGATAGTTGTTGAAGAACGGGGTATGACGGCCGCCTTCTTCCTTCTTCAGGACGTAAACATGGCCATCGAAAGTGGTGTGGGGATGAACAGAGCCGGGAACAGCCAGAACCTGGCCACGCTCGATCTGGTCACGGTCAATACCACGCAGCAGAGCGCCGATGTTGTCGCCAGCCTGAGCGAACTCAAGGCTCTTGCGGAACATTTCCAGACCAGTGATGGTGGTGGTCAGCTTCTCTTCCTTCAGACCAACGATTTCCATCTGATCGCCGACATGAGCAGTACCACGCTCAACACGACCGGTAGCAACGGTGCCACGGCCGGAGATGGTCATAACGTCCTCAACGGGCATCAGGAACGGCTTATCAGCAGCACGGTCCGGGGTCGGGATGTAGCTGTCAACAGCGTCCATCAGCTCCCAAATGCACTTGTATTCCGGAGCATCGGGATCCTTGGAAGTGCTCTCCAGAGCCTTCAGAGCGGAACCACGGATGATCGGGGTGTTGTCGCCGTCGAAATCCTGGCTGTCCAGCAGTTCGCGAACTTCCATTTCGACCAGGTCGAGCAGCTCTTCGTCGTCAACCATATCGCACTTGTTCAGGAACACAACGATCTTGGGCACGCCAACCTGACGAGCCAGCAGGATGTGCTCACGGGTCTGCGGCATCGGGCCATCGGTTGCAGCAACAACCAGGATAGCGCCGTCCATCTGAGCAGCACCGGTGATCATGTTCTTGATGTAGTCAGCATGGCCCGGGCAGTCAACGTGGGCATAGTGACGCTTCGCGGTGTGGTACTCAACGTGAGCGGTGTTGATCGTGATACCACGAGCCTTCTCTTCAGGAGCCTTATCGATGCTGGAGTAATCCATGAAATCGGCGTCGCCCTTCAGAGCCAGAACCTTGGTGATAGCGGCAGTCAAAGTGGTCTTGCCGTGGTCAACGTGACCGATGGTACCGATGTTGACATGCTCCAAAGAGCGGTCAAATTTTTCCTTTTCAGCCATTGGAAGTATCCTCCTTTAATTCAAACAGATAAAATAGCCTGTTGTAAGGCTATCATACTAGATTTTTCAAGAAAAATCAAGTATTTTGCGCGAATTTGTGCAGAATCAGCCCTTATTGCGCTCGGTCATGATCTTATCTGCAACACTCTTGGGAACCTGCTGGTAATCAGCCGGCTCCATGGAGTACTGGCCACGGCCCTGGGTCTTGGAACGCAGGTCAGTAGCGTAACCGAACATCTCGGACAGAGGAACCATAGCGGTGACACGGGCAGTGCCATCGGTGGATTCCTGGTTCTGGATTGCGCCGCGGCGGCTGTTCAAGTCGCCAATGACGTTGCCCATATACTCGTCAGGAACAACAACGTCAACCTTCATGATGGGCTCCATAATGACGGGATCAGCCTTCTTCATAGCATCCTTGAATGCCATGGAGCCGGCGATGGAGAACGCCATTTCAGAGGAGTCAACTTCATGATAGGAGCCGTCCCACAGAGTGACCTTGACATCCACGACGGGATAGCCAGCCAGAATGCCGGACTTCATCGCGCCCTGGATACCGTTGTCAACAGCGGGGATGTATTCCTTCGGGATAGCGCCGCCAACAATACCGTTGACAAACTCATAACCCTTACCCGGGTTGGGCTCAATCTTGATCTTAACGTGACCATACTGGCCCTTACCACCGGACTGACGTGCGTACTTGGTTTCCTGGTTAGCATCCTTGCGGATGGTTTCACGGTAGGCAACCTGAGGTGCGCCAACGTTAGCTTCGACCTTAAACTCGCGGAGCAGACGGTCCACGATGATTTCCAGGTGGAGCTCGCCCATGCCGGCGATGATGGTCTGACCGGTTTCTTCATCGGTCCAGGTACGGAAAGTCGGGTCCTCTTCAGCCAGCTTAGACAGGGCAATACCCATCTTCTCGCTGCCAGCCTTGGTCTTGGGCTCGATGGCAACGCGGATAACCGGCTCGGGGAAGTTCATGGACTCGAGGATGATGGGATGCTTCTCATCGCACAGGGTATCACCAGTGGTGGTGTTCTTCAGACCAACAGCAGCGGCGATATCGCCAGCGTAGCAGATGTCGATATCCTTACGGTTGTTTGCATGCATCTGCAGGATACGGCCGATACGCTCGTCCTGATCCTTAACAGAGTTGTAAACAGTGGTGCCAGCCTCAACGGTACCAGAGTACACGCGGAAGAAGCACAGCTTACCGACATACGGGTCAGTCATAATCTTGAATGCCAGTGCAGAGAACGGCTGATCATCGGAAGAAGTGCGATCTTCTTCCTCGCCAGTCTCCGGGTTGGTGCCCTTGATGGCCGCAACGTCGGTCGGAGCAGGCATATAATCAACGATTGCATCCAACAGTTTCTGAACGCCACGGTTCTTGTAAGAAGAGCCGCAGACAACAGGAACGATCTCGTTGGAAATAGTAGCCTTACGCAGAGCAGCCTTGATTTCTCCCTTGGTCAGCTCTTCGCCTTCCAGGTACTTCATCATCAGCTCTTCGTCGGTCTCAGCAACAGCTTCGATCAGCTTGTCATGATATTCCTGAGCCTGTTCTTTCATGTCTTCAGGAATTTCCTCAACGCGCACATCATTGCCCATATCATCATAGTAGATATCGGCTTTCATGTCGATCAGATCGATGATGCCGCGGAAAGTGTCTTCCTGGCCGACAGGCAGCTGGATAGGCACACCGTTGGCATGCAGACGATCATGCATCATCTGTACGCAGCGGAAGAAGTCAGCACCCATGGTATCCATCTTGTTGACGTAAACCATGCGGGGAACCTTGTACTCGTCAGCCTGGCGCCAAACGGTTTCAGACTGAGGCTCAACGCCACCCTTTGCGGCCAGAACGGTAACAGAACCGTCCAGAACACGCAGAGAACGCTGAACTTCAACAGTAAAGTCAACGTGGCCCGGGGTGTCGATGATGTTGATACGATGACGGTTCTTTTTGAACAGAGCCGGATCGTGCTGGGTCTCGGTGTGGCTCCAGTAGCAGGTGGTTGCAGCGGAAGTGATGGTAATACCACGTTCCTGTTCCTGCTCCATCCAGTCCATCGTGGCAGCGCCGTCATGAACTTCGCCGATCTTATGGTTAATACCGGTGTAGTACAGAATGCGCTCGGTGGTGGTGGTCTTGCCTGCGTCGATGTGGGCCATGATACCGATATTTCGGGTCATTTGCAGGGATACGTCTCTCGGCGTTGCCATGGCTTAAACCTCCTCAGTAAGCAGATCAATAACGGTAATGCGCGAAAGCCTTGTTGGCTTCTGCCATCTTGTGGGTATCTTCGCGCTTCTTGACAGCGCCGCCAACGTTGTTGGTAGCGTCAATGATCTCGGCGGCCAGGCGAGCGGACATGGTCTTTTCACCACGGCTGCGGCTGTACAGAGTCAGCCAGCGCAGGCCGAGGGTCTCGCGGCGGGCGGGGCTGACCTCCAGGGGAACCTGGTAGGTGGAGCCGCCGACACGGCGGGCCTTAACTTCGAGGCTGGGCATGATGTTTTCCATGGCCTTCTCGAACATTTCGAGAGGATCGTTGCCGGTCTTCTCTTTGACAGTCTCAAAAGCTTCGTAAACGATCTTCTGAGCGACGCCCTTCTTGCCATCCAGCATGATGCTGTTGACCAGACGGGTGACGAGCTTGGAATTGTAAATAGGATCAGCCAGAACTTCGCGCTTTGCGATTTTACCTCTTCTGGGCATCTTTCTTCCCTCCTTCACATTAATGATATCATCGGTACTCGAAAGTTAAAGAAAACTCCCGTTATGCCACAAAAGGGTCAGCTGACCATTTTATGGCGAAAAGATGTTTCCTTACTTCTTGGCACCGGCCTTGGGACGCTTTGCGCCGTATTTGCTGCGAGCCTGGTTACGGTTTGCAACACCCTGAGTATCCAGAGTACCACGGATGATGTGGTAACGGACACCGGGCAGGTCCTTAACACGACCGCCACGGATCAGGACAACGCTGTGCTCCTGCAGGTTATGGCCGATACCAGGAATGTAGGAGGTGACCTCGATACCATTCGTCAGGCGGACACGGGCAACTTTACGCAGAGCAGAGTTGGGCTTTTTGGGGGTCATGGTACGAACAGCGGTGCAAACACCACGCTTCTGGGGGCTGTTCATGGTGGTGTACTGCTTCTTCTGGGAGTTGTAGCTCTTCTGAAGGGCAGGAGCAGTGCTCTTGGTTACCAGGACCTCACGGCCTTTGCGTACGAGCTGGTTAAAAGTAGGCATTTCTTTTCTCCTTTCTTGATTATTCCGCGCAGTTTTTTGCGGGGGTTGTGCTTCCATTTTGGCCGCACTTGACCCCTTAACTCACGCATTTATTATAATAGCGGATAAACCACGCTCTGTCAAGAGTATTCACAAAAAATATTTCAAATAATCGTGCAAGATGCTGATTTTCTGCACCGTGGGTTCTAAGGCAATACCGCACAATTCCTGCCTAACGGCTCAAGCACCGCTCCGGCGGCTGCGGCACGGCATCTGCGTTGCCAAAATGCTCGATAAGACATCCAGTATTATCTGCGCTTTTGGCTTAGCATCTGCCGCACCTCGCTCGCCGTATCGGCACTTAGAATTATGCGGTATTGCCCTAATTTTGCGCTTAAGGTGTATCTGAAAACAAAGAAAATGACGGATATTTCGCAAACGCAAGCAGGATGTAAGGCAAAGAGCCATAGGAATCCTTTGCGGATTCCAAGGCTTTTTAACGCAAAATCCCGCTGTGTTTGCAGAAACAGACTAAATTTTCGAATTTTTCAGATACACTCTAGGACTTTCCCCTGCTTATTTTGCAGCTTCCAGCTGTGCCACGCAGGCTTCGGCTTCGTCCAGAATGCGGCCGAACTTATCCAGGGCAGCATCCACCGGGGCGGGGGTGGTCAGGTCCACACCGGCATGGCGCAGCTCATCCAGCGGGTAAGCGCTGCCGCCCATGTGCAGGAACTCCAGGTACTTCTTAACAGCCGGTTCGCCGTTCTTCAGGATGCCCTCGGACAATGCCACGGCAGTGGAATAGCCGGTTGCATACTTATAAACATAGAACGGGCGGTAGAAGTGCGGGATGCGTGCCCACTCGTACTGTACCTCGTCATCCACAACCAGCTCCGGTCCAAAGTAGTCCACAATGAGCTTCTTGTACAGATTGTTCAGGGCGGCGGGGTTCAGGGCTTCGCCGCGCTCGGCCATGGCGTGGGCATCGCGCTCAAACTCGGCAAACATCGTCTGGCGGTAGACGGTTCCCTTGAAATTTTCGAGGTACTGATTCAGCAGGGCCAGGCGGGTTGCGGGATCCTGGTTCTTTTCTGCCAGCAGGTGCTCAATGAGCAGGTTCTCGTTGACGGTGGAAGCGACCTCTGCGACAAACAGGGTATAGTCGGCATACTGGGCAGGCTGGGTATGGCGGCTGAACCAGCTGTGCATGCTGTGGCCCATCTCATGCGCAATGGTGGAAACGCTGTCCAACGTACCAGTAAAGTTGCACATGATATAGGGGTTGGAATCATAGCTGCCGCCGGAGTAAGCGCCGCCGCTCTTGCCCTTGTTGGGGAACACATCGATCCAGCGTTCGGCAAAGCCCTTGCGAACGATGGTGCCGTACTCTTCGCCCAGCGGTGCAACGGCATCCAGAACCATCTGCTTGGCCTGGTCATAGGTGTAATGGGCGCTGACGCCCTTGGTCAGCGGGGCGTACACATCATGGTAGTGCAGCTCGTCCACACCCAGGATGCGCTTGCGCAGAGCAACATAGCGGTACATATCTGGCAGGTGCTTGCGCACAGTAGCCACCAGGTTATCATAGACCTGGCCGGGCACGTTCTCCCCTGCCATGGACATGGCGCGGGAAGATTCATAATGACGGACGGAGGCTTCGGCGGTAGCGGTCTTGACAGCGCCGGAGTAAGAGGCAGCCAGCGTGTTGATGTGCTGGCGAAAGCTCTTGTAGTAGCTTTCAAAGGCATTCTTGCGCAGCACGCGGTCATTGGAGGTTTGCAGCAGGATGTAGTTGGAAGCGGTCAGCTCCACATCGTTGCCCTCGCCATCCTTGACGGAATCGAACACCATGTCGGCGTCTTCCAGGTTATCGGCAACATTTTTCGGGGTGCCGAATGCCTCACCGAAAGCAGCCAGCAGCTTTTCTTCCGGGGCGGTCAGGGTGTGAGGCTTTGCACGCAGCAGGTCTTCCAGAGCAAAACGATAGGGGGCAACCTGCTCGTCAGCCATGATGGCATCCAGGGTTTCCTGCGGCAGTGCCAGGATTTCCGGCTGAGCATAGGCAATGGTACCGACAGCCTTTACATATTTGGCGGTAGCGCGGGCATCCATGCTCTGGGCGTCATCAGCACGGGTATCCTCGCTCAGACGCAGGCTGGTGTAGACAGCCAGGTTTTCCAGTTCACGGAACACGCCGATTTCTGCATCATAAAATTCACGAATGCTGGCAGCGTTGTTCAGCTTGCCCTCCCAGGCAGCCAAAGCTTCAATTTTGGGGTCAATGGCGGCAAAAGCCTTTTCCCATTCCGCATCGCTGGCGTACATTTTGGTCAGGTCCCACTGGTACTGCGGGTCCATCTCTTTGCGTTCTTTCAATGCTTCCGACATGGCGGATTCTCCTTTTCTATATGGTGTCTTTCTGAGCCTGTCAGGGAAGCGTTCTCCCCTGCCCTCCATGCAGGCACCATTCATCCTGCACAGACAAACCCAGTATAAAAGTATTATACACCAAATGTTAGAAAAAACAAATCCGTTTTTATTTAACAAAAAGCCTGCGCAGAAACAGTGTTTATGCACGGTTCCTGCACAGGCTCATTTCTCTAACTTTCTTTATTTGTCATTTGCCCGGCTTTCCAGCAGACTTCTTCCTTCTCCTGCCAACGCTTCGCTTCCATTTGTCGTAAAGATACATTCAGACTGCTCTTTCCCGATTCTGAAAAACACCTGATAGTCCTTATTTCCGCAGAACGTCAGCACATCCAGCATGGGCTCGCTCTCTCCTGCCTGATAAGTAACCCAGAAGCGCAGCCGCAGTGGATTGGGGGTGATTTTTCCGTTCCCGTTGTCCCTTCTAAATCAGTCGCTTCCATATCCGCTGCTTCCAACGGAATTCCCAGCAGCTGCCGCAGCATAAACAGGTTGGCTGTGCCGGGCAGAGTTTTCCCTGTTTCCCACCTTGCCACAGCCTGCCGTGTTACCCCCAGCTGCTCTGCCAGCATTTCCTGGGTCATGCCTTTTTCTTTCCGGGCGGATGCAATTTTCTCTCCCAATGTCATGGTGCTATCCCCCTTTCTTTGGGGCCAGCATAGCACAGCTGTACTACTATTTTCAAGCAACTTTGTATCACTTTTCTGCCACTTTTCCGCAATAAGCAGTTTCATTTCCTGCAAAGCAGCATAAAAAATCCCCCACAGTACCCTTTCCGTTCGCAGTTGCCCGTGCGGAGAATGCTGTGGGGGATGTTATGTTTTATTGTCAGGCTAAGCTTATCAGATAAGAAAAGTCTTACTTTTCAGCGTGGTCGTAAGCGCTGCCTTCGGCATCGCGGATTTCCTCGGCGCGAGCCAGCTCTTCTTCAACCTCCGGCAAACCGGTTCCGGCGGGGATCAGCTTACCGATGATGACGTTCTCCTTCAGACCGGCCAGCGGGTCAACCTTGCCCTTGATGGCGGCTTCGGTCAGAACGCGGGTGGTTTCCTGGAAGGATGCAGCGGACAGGAAGCTGTCGGTTGCCAGGCTGGACTTGGTGATACCAAGCAGGATCTGACTGGCCTGGACCAGCTTCAGGTCGGTTTCGCCTGCATCAATGCGTTCCTGAATCTTCTCGTTCTCGATCATCACATCGCGGCGGTTGACAACGCTGCCCATGATGAACTCGCTGGAACCTGCATCGTCAATGCGAACCTTACGCATCATCTGGCGGACGATAACTTCGATATGCTTATCGTTGATTTCAACGCCCTGCAGACGGTAAACCTTCTGGACTTCGCTGATCAGGTAGTTCTGGGTAGCAATGCGGCCCTTGACAGCCAGGATATCCTGCGGATAAGCATGGCCTTCGGTCAACAGTGCGCCCTTGACGAGCACATCGCCCTCCATCACCTTCAGGCGGTGGCCGAACGGGATCAGGTAGCTCTTGGTAACCGGTGCGCCGTTATCGTCAACACCGGTCACTTCAACGTGGCGGCTCTTCTTGGTATCGTCAATATGGACGGTACCGGCGATCTCGGACATGATAGCCATTGCCTTCGGGCGGCGGCTCTCGAACAGTTCTTCAACACGCGGAAGACCCTGAGTAATATCTTCAGCAGATGCGATACCGCCAGTATGGAAGGTACGCATGGTCAGCTGAGTACCGGGTTCGCCGATGGACTGTGCCGCAATGATACCGACGGATTCACCGACCTTAACGCACTGGCCGTTGGACATGTTGGAGCCGTAGCAGCGGGCACAGACGCCAACGTGAGCACGGCAGGTCATCACGCTGCGGATCTCCAGCTCGGTAATACCGGCAGCTTTGATCTTTTCAGCGTCGAACATATCCATCATCTTGTCCTTGGACACAATGAGTTCGCCGGTCTTGGGATCTTTCACGTCATTCAGAGCATAACGGCCAATCAGACGCTCGGAGAAGCTTTCGATGGTAGCGTTGCCTTCGCTGATCTCGCTGACGAGGATACCCTCGGTAGCGTGGCAGTCTTCCTCGCGGATGATGACTTCCTGAGAAACGTCAACCAGACGGCGGGTCAGGTAGCCAGAGTCAGCCGTACGCAGTGCGGTATCGGTCAAACCTTTACGAGCGCCTCGAGAAGAGATGAAGTACTCCAAGATGTTCAGGCCTTCGCGGTAGTTTGCACGGATAGGCATTTCCAGGGTTTTACCTGCGGTGTTAGCCAGCAGGCCGCGCATGCCGGCCAGCTGCTTGATCTGGTCCATAGAACCACGAGCACCAGAGTCGGACATCATATAGATGGGGTTGCGCTGGTGGTGGGTCTTCAGGTTGGTAGACAGAGCGTTGGAAACTTCCTCGGTAGCTGCCTGCCAGATCTCAACGGTGTTCTTATAGCGCTCTTCATCAGAGATAAGACCACGGTTGAAGTTCTTCATGACCTTTTCAACCTTCTTGTCAGCCGCAGCCAGGATCTCCGGCTTCTCTTCGGGGATGATAGCGTCAGGCACGGCAACGGTGATGGCAGAAAGGGTGGAATACTTATAGCCCTGTGCCTTGATGTGGTCCAGCATGATAGCGCAGCGCTTGGTGCCATGCTTTGTCAGGCAGCGGCTGATGATGTCGGGCAGCTTCTTCTTGGTGACCTGGAAATCGACTTCGTAATCGAACTTATGTTCGGGGTCGTTGCGATCCACATAGCCCAGATCCTGCGGGATGGGGGTGTTGAAGATGATCTTGCCGACAGTGGTGGTGACAAGGGCGGTTTCGGGGCCGTTGCCAAAGTCCATGGTGCGGCGCACCTTAACGGGAGCCTGCAGGGTGACGATATGCTCGGCGTAAGCCATCAGGGCTTCGTCCTCATCGCGGAACACCTTGTCGTGGCCGGGGTCTTCGGGGTTGACCATGGTCAGGTAGTAAGAGCCCAGGATCATATCCTGCGTGGGCACGGTGACAGGTTCGCCGTCAGACGGCTTCAGCAGGTTGCCGGAAGCCAGCATCAGCATCTTGGCTTCGCGCTGTGCTTCGGTGGACAGCGGCAGATGGACAGCCATCTGGTCGCCGTCGAAGTCAGCGTTGAAGGGGGTGCAGACCAGCGGGTGCAGCTTGATGGCGTGGCCTTCGACCAGAACGGGCTCAAATGCCTGAATGCCCAGGCGGTGCAGGGTAGGTGCACGGTTCAGCAGAACGGGATGGCCCTTGATGACGGTTTCGAGAGAGTCCCACACCTCGGTGGAAGCACGCTCGACCTTTTTGCGGGCAGCCTTGATGTTGGAGGCAATGCCCTTCTGGACCAGGTCCTTCATAACGAAGGGTTTGAACAGCTCCAGAGCCATCTCTTTGGGCAGACCGCACTGGTACATCTTCAGCTCAGGGCCGACAACGATAACGGAACGGCCAGAGTAGTCAACACGTTTGCCCAGCAGGTTCTGGCGGAAGCGGCCCTGCTTGCCCTTCAGCATATCGGAAAGGCTCTTGAGGGCGCGGTTGTTGGGGCCAGTGACCGGGCGGCCGCGGCGGCCGTTATCGATCAGGGCGTCAACTGCTTCCTGCAGCATGCGCTT
>ERZ1106951.1344-NODE-1344-length-21842-cov-6.111947_pt1 | contig 21842 bp, 23 predicted proteins | sample MGYA00403676_ERZ1106951 | MGnify/ENA primary metagenome ERZ1106951 (study PRJEB35170, sample SAMEA104062398) | human gut metagenome | biome: human gut; feature: human-associated habitat; material: faeces | place: Denmark | collected 2012-04-23 ...
GGATGATAAATTATTGGAGCCGTTAAAAAATGGTCATCTGATGATAAGTCCAAGAATAGGGGATGCGGCAGGCGGGCTGTGTGAGCAGCTTGCTGATATATATATGGAAAAAAAAGAAGGAGCCGGGGCGGATATAGCCACACAGATAAGGGTAAAGATAGTCCTTTTGCAGTTTATTTTTGAAATGTGGAATAAGGGGCTGGTGGTGGAAAATGATACAAGCGGCAGGAACACCGTGGAAAAGGAGATGGTTTCGTACATACAGCAGAACTATACGGGTACGATATCGTTAAAGGAATTCGGGGAACAGTTCCATCTTTCGGAAAAATACATATCGCGGTATTTTAAGGAGCATTTTCACATTACGCTGTCGCAATATGTAACCTATTTAAGACTGGAGCACGCAAAGCAGCTGCTGCAGGACACAGATATTCCTATAACGGAGATAGCGCTGCAGAGCGGGTATCAGAATGTGAGCTATTTTATCAGAAGCTTCAAGAAGACATACGAGGTGTCCCCGCTGAAGTACAGGAAAAACAGGCTTACTATAATAAAGTGAGGACAGATTCATAACAGACCTGTCTGATGTACAGGCATTTAGAGCATGCTCTGAAAAAAACATAAAATAACTGCAATATCGCGCCACGGCTTCAGTAAACGGTGGCTTTTTTATGTATTTTGCAGTGACTCAAATAGTAATGAAAAACGTGCTTTTTACGTTTTTCACACTAAGCTCCGCATAGATGCACACTTCGGCGTACAATATAGATGTCGCAGTCGGCCGCCGCAGGTTTGTTCTGTTATTTACTGCGGAATGAAGAGGACTTCACGGCTGTGGGGAAAATATGGAAATTTAATATATTTTTAATTGATTTTTTAATAAAAGCATGGTATCATCATTTGACTTAGAGATAAATAACCATAGACTTTTTTGAGTTATTAAGGCTGAAGCCCTGTGGCATTTAATCTTAAAACTCAAATCGAAGGAAAAAACGAAGGAAGGGAAAGTTATTATGGAAAAGCTCAAAAAATTTATAGTTAACCTGAAGGTAGCAGGAAAGTTGAAAGCATACCGGGTGACGGTGCTCACTATGACCGTATTCTTAGTGGCGGTGGCGCTTATCTCAACCTTGGTGATACGCTCCAACGTAAAGAGGATTACGGCTGTATGGTCCCAGGCAATAGGATATATACAGGAGCTGGAGACACTGACCACGGAGTACAGAGTTAAGCAGTATCAGCACCTTGTCGAATCAGATGCCGCTGTCATGGCTGCCTGTGAGAAGGAGATTGAGAGCATAGCAGGACAGATTACGGAGAATTGCAAGGCATTAAGTGAAATAATCAATGCGGATGCAGATGCACGAAAAGGGCAGGCCGATTACGATAAGGCAATCGCCGCATGGGAGGACTATAAGTCCTTCTCGGAAGAGATAATACGGCTGAGCACCGCCGGAAAACAGGCTGAGGCATCAGATATTATGACGGGAAGCGCGTATGAAAAGTATACATCATTCAGAAACGTGTTCAGCACGCTTAGGGATGAATTCCAGGTTGAACTGGATAGCTCTAAGCTTGCTGCCAATGTGTGTACGGTAATTATTTTTATAGTGATATCTGCGGCAGGAATTGCGATTGCGGCAGCGACAACCTTTATCGGGAAGGTAATCACAGATTCGATTATAGAGCCGGTAGCACAGATAGATACAGCGGTAGCCAGCTTAAGAAAGGGTGAGCTGTCCAACGTGGATATGCTCACATATGAGTCGGAGGATGAGTTCGGCGACACTGTGAGAAATCTGAAAGAGGCCATGAATATTCTTTCGGATTATGTCCGTGAGATTTCGGATGAGGTTAAATATATTGCACAGGGCGATTTGACAAGAAATGGCGATGACATTACGGATTTCCTGGGTGATTTTTCAGAATTGAAGCACTCACTCCTGTTTATTTTAAAGAGGTTTAACAGCACACTGTCAGAGATTACCAATATTGCGGAGAAGGTATCCTCGAATGCCAAGGATGTCGAGGAGGCGTCTAAATCCCTGTCCGATGGTGCGACAGAGCAGGCGGGAGTAATTGAGGAGCTGAACGCTACAATAGATACTGTTGTCAGCCTTGCCGCAGATACGGCAAAGGAGACAAAGAGTGCATCCGAGAGGGTGAAGGCTTCTGCAAGCAAAGCCAACGAAGAGAGGGAAAAGATGAACGGGCTGCTCACAGAGATGGAGCGTATTACGGAGATTTCCAAGGAAATCGGCAATATTATCACGGATATTGAAGATATCGCGTCCCAGACCAATCTTTTATCACTCAATGCTTCGATTGAGGCGGCGAGGGCAGGCGAAGCCGGAAGAGGCTTTGCGGTGGTTGCCGACCAGATAGGCAAGCTCGCATCAGATAGTGCGAAGTCGGTTATAAATACAAGAGAGCTGATTGATAAGACTCTGGTTGAGATTGGAAAGGGAAATGCCATTACAAGAACAACGGCAGATGCATTCAACCAGATTATTGCGGATATGGAGTCCTTTGCGGAAATGGCGCAGAATACAATGGAGAAGGCTAATTCCCAGGCTGATTCGTTAGAGCAGATCGGACAGGGTATCGAACAGCTTTCCGGTGTTGTACAGGGTACAGCGGCTTCCTCAGAGGAAAATACGGCAATCAGTGTCAACCTGGCAGACGAGGCAGCCAAGATGCAGGACCGCGTGAATACATTCAAGCTATTCTAAGGGTGAGATGAATATTCTAATCTGTTAGAAGGAAGGTCCTTGCTGTGATAGATGATATGTTTAAAGTACTTGGAGAGCACGCTGCAGAAATCTTATTTGAAATAATTACGGAATCCATGGATGATTACCTGTATATATTTGATCTGCAGGACAATACAATGGAGATTTCACAGTCGGCTACAGATAGGTTTATGATATCACAGTGTATCATGAACGATGCACTCACTGCTGTTATGAAGGTGGTATATGAAGATGACCGCAGGATGCTGGAGAAGCATCTTGCGGATATAAGAGAAGGAAAAGAGAAGGTTCATAATCTTCACTATAGGTGGCTTGACAAAAACGGTCTGCCGATATGGGTTGCCTGCCGCGGCATCGTGATTGATGATAATGAAGGACATGCGAAGTATCTGGTTGGCTGCATGAACGAGACCGGAAATAAGAGAAGGGCGGATAATGTCACGGGACTGCTGGGTGGTCCGGAATTTATTGCTTATCTGCGCTCGCAGGCGGAGAACCTTTCTAAGGGCTTTTTAGTACATATAGGCATCGATGATTTCGGCTCAATCAACAGCACCAGAGGAGCAGCTTACGGTGATTATATCTTACGAAGCGTAGCCGGCTGTATGAAGAAATGTCTTTCCGGCAGTCAGAGAATTTACCACCTTGTGGCTGACCAGTATGTTATTGTGGATCTGGAAGCAGCCTCGAAGGAGGATATGCTAAAGCTGAAGGAGAGGATTACGGATAAGCTCTATAAATTTATAGTAGCTGAGAACTATGAAGCTGTATTTTCGGTTTCTGTAGGTGTTATAGCAGCGGCGACCTTTTATGAGGGAGTCGAGGAATGCCGCAGGAAATTTGAATTTGCCCTCAAGCAGGCAAAGAGCATGGGAAAAAACGGCTTCTATTTCTTCAATGAGAAAGACTATGAAGCCTTTCAGAGAAAGGGAAGAATAATAGCGGCACTACGTAATTCTATTGTAAACGGCTGTAAGGGCTTTGAAGTGTATTATCAGCCGATAGTGGACTGCCGCTCGGAGAAAATCATCGGTGCGGAGGCTCTTATGCGCTTTTCCATGATGGCTGAGGATGAGCAGGTGTCTGTTTCACCGGTGGAGTTCATTCCGCTGCTCGAGGAGACAGGATTGATTATTCCTGCCGGAAGATATGTCCTGAACGAAGCGGCAGAAATGTGCAGTGAAATGCAGCAGTATATTCCCGGTTTCAAGATGAATGTAAATGTTTCGTATGTCCAGATTATTCAGGGCAAGGTTGAGCATGATATATTAACTGCAATACGGAACAACTCTTTAAAGCCGGAGTCCATCTGCATCGAAATGACGGAAAGCGGCTTTATGGATATGACGCCATCGTTCTGCAGGTTCCGAAAGACATTGGATGACAACAATATCAATTTTGTAATTGATGATTTTGGAACAGGATATTCCAATTTTCATTGTATACGCGATATGAATCCAAGCTATGTGAAAATGGATAAGGATTTTACCGCTAAGGCAATGAACGATGCCAGAGATAATGAATTGTACAGGAATATCATTCCGCTGGTACACAGTATTGATGTCAGGATATGTGCAGAAGGCATCGAGGAAAGAGACTGGTACCTTAAAATGAAAGAAATGCAGGTCGATTATCTACAAGGATATTATTTTGGCAGACCTTGCAGAAAAGAACAATTTATACAGCAATATACCGCAGTATCGGAATAAGACAGGGGAGCGTGAAAATTCACGCTCCTTTATCTGTGTGTAGGTGAAGCTTCAAGCTAAGCGTTTGTTTTTGGCGTGGACATATCGCCTGCTGCTTTAAGTCCCATAAAGAAAAGTGTACAATGTATCTACCTTACATCGCCATAAAGTATTCATGCACCGAGGTGTCGTCCGTAAGCTCCGGATGAAACGCAGTTACAAGCTGTCTGTCCTGACGGGCTGCCACGATGCGCCCGTCGACGGTCGCAAGAACCCTTGCATTGTCGTAGACCTCTTCGGCGAAAGGTGCACGGATAAAGGTCATCGGGACTGTCCCTATGCCGTCAAAGCATTCCTCAGTGTAGAAGCTTCCAAGCTGTCTGCCGTAGGCATTTCGGCGGACACGGATATCCATGGTGCCGAAGCAGGGCTTTCCGTCCTCGACATCGCGAGACAGAAGAATCATTCCGGCGCAGGTGCCGAACACAGGCATGCCGTCATTAATCAGTTTTTTTATCGGTTCATACAGACCAAGCTCGTGTAAGAGCTTATTCATCACAGTGCTCTCGCCGCCGGGAAGTATAAGCCTGTCGGTCTTTTTATCCAGGTCGCGAAGCTGCCTTATCTCAAAATGTTCTACTCCAAGCCTGTCAAGCATCTGTCCATGCTCCGCAAATGCACCTTGAAGTGCCAATATACCAACTGCCATATATAATCCTCGTTTCCGCTATTTTCTCTCTCTGCCATCAGCAGGGCAATTTGTTTCCATTATTTTCCTCGTTTCCCCTATTTTCCTCTCTCTGCCATCAGCAGGGCAATCTCATTTTCATTTATTCCAACCATTGCCTCTCCCAGGTCTGCCGACAGCTCGGCGATAAGCCTGGCATCGGTGTAGTTGGTGACAGCCTGGACAATCGCAGCGGCACGTTTCGCAGGATTTCCTGACTTAAATATTCCTGAGCCGACGAACACACCCTCTGCGCCGAGCTGCATCATAAGTGCTGCATCGGCAGGGGTTGCGACACCGCCGGCGGCAAAGTTTACAACAGGGAGTCTGCCGTGGTCATGAACATATCTGACAAGCACAACAGGAACCTGCAGCTGCTTGGCAGCCTCGTATAATTCGTCATCGCGCAGGTTCTGGACACGCCGTATTTCGGCGTTCATGGCTCTCATGTGGCGAACTGCCTGAACCACGTCGCCGGTTCCCGGCTCGCCCTTGGTCCTTATCATCGAGGCTCCCTCGCTTATGCGCCTGAGCGCCTCGCCCAGGTCGCGCGCACCGCAGACAAACGGAACCTTGAATTGTGTCTTGTCGATATGGTACACATCGTCGGCAGGGGAGAGAACCTCGCTCTCATCTATGTAGTCAATCTCTATAGCTTCGAGTATCTGAGCCTCGACAAAGTGTCCGATACGGCATTTTGCCATGACAGGAATAGACACTGCCTCCTGAATACCTTTAATCATCTTAGGGTCGCTCATTCTTGATACGCCGCCGGCGGCTCTTATATCTGCCGGAATCCGCTCAAGTGCCATTACCGCACAGGCACCTGCAGCCTCCGCAATCTTAGCCTGCTCCGGTGTGGTCACATCCATGATTACACCGCCCTTTAACATCTGTGCAAGTTCTTTGTTAAGTTCATATCTTGTTGCCATAATAATCTCCGTTTCCGGACAGTCTGCCTTATTGTGTAGGGACTGCCGCTGATTTTTATTTTGTATTTTGTCATGTAATGCGCCGCTTCATGAATTTAGCGTTATGATACAGTAAAGATGGCTTGATTAAAACATCCAGTTTGAATAAAAATAAGCAGTCCAGTTGTGCAGAGCATGGAAAAATAACAATAAAGAGTCTGCAGGCTTTGATGTAAAGTGGACATTCGCAATCCGCTTTCGCTTAAAGTTTAAGTGGAGGATAAGATACTTATGTGTTATAATTATTCTAAAACATTCGTAATCCGCTGCTTCCACATGTTTTGCGGGTTCCAGGTTTAAATGCCTGATCGTGCAGGCGGCAATGGCGGAATGGAGATTAAAATGAAAAAGCTGATACAATTATTTCTCACGTTTCTGAAAATAGGTGCGTTCACCTTTGGCGGTGGCTATGCGATGATTGCGCTTTTAGAAAATGAGTTTATCGAAAAAAAGAAGTGGATTGACAGAGAAGAATTTTTGAACATGGTGGCGATTGCGGAGTCGACACCGGGACCCGTGGCAGTCAACAGTGCGACCTATCTGGGCTACAGAGTGGGCGGTGTCGCGGGAGCCGCGCTGTCAACGCTTGCCGTGAGCATACCTTCGTTTGTGATAATATATCTGATATCGCTTTTCTTTGATAAGTTTTTAAGTCTGACCTATGTGGCGTATGCGTTCAAGGGGATACAGGTGTGCGTCGTGTACCTCATCGCGTCTGCCGGTGTGAGAATGTTCAAGGGACTTGAGAAAAACGTGTTCAACTATGTGATTTTGGGATTAGTGATTGTCGTGATGACGGTGTTTTCGATAACGGCAGTGTCGTTCTCGTCAATATTCTATATTGTGATAAGCGGCGTAGCAGGCTGGGCTGTGTACATGCTTCGAAAGTATGTGGGTAATTCCGGTAAAATATGTTCTGACACAGATGAAAAGCATAAAATTTGAAAATAAAATTTTCAAACTATTTATTGGTGGCAGTACTGCAAGAAATGCTTGCAGTATGCGGAGGTATAAAATGATATATATTGAACTTTTTCTGAATTTTCTTGTTATTGGTGCGGTTTCCTTTGGCGGTGGCTACGGCATGATTTCGCTTGTCAGGGAGACGGTTTTGTCAAGGGGGTGGCTTACCGAGAGCGAATTTATGAGCTTTATTGCCGTATCGGAGTCAACGCCGGGACCGCTCGCGGTGAATATGGCGACTTTTATCGGTTCTTCGCAGGGGGGAATGTTAGGTGCGTTTATGGCAACTCTCGGAGTTGTGCTGCCGTCATTTGTCATAATACTAATCATTGCTGCCGTGCTGAAAAATCTCCTGAAATATGCAGGTGTGAATGCGGTTCTGTCCGGAATACGACCATGCATAGTCGCCATGATAATTGCCACGGCAATCAGTATGGGGCTTAACACTCTGTTTGGTATTGTGGATTACACAAGCAGCATAGCGCCTGATTTAAGGTCGATAATAATATTTATGATACTTTTTGCGGTATCTTTTTTGCTGAAAAAAATATGGAAAAAGAAGTTGTCGCCAATTCTTATGATTGTGCTGTCGGCGGTGCTCGGGATAGTGTTCTGGGGCTTTTGAGAAAATCTTTAAAAGGTTGTTGATGCGGACAATTATACCGTAACCGAGGTCACGACTTTTGGGAGAAGCTTAGTTGTTCTTAGGACTCTGCTCATCACACAGCCACAGACGGCATGGATGTCGGATGAGTTGTAAACAGCCATGGATGGCTGGAAGCCTGTCAAAAAGGAGAAGCTGTTCGAGGTGCTTGACAGGGCGGCAGAGAAGCTATCAAAGAATGAAAAGGTAATAGATATAGAACTTGCGGGCGAGCTGATCCGTGTGCCTGTATACCGTATAAGATACGCGGACATGCTGGAAAACTATGTGACAATCCATGCCGCACAGGATTACACCTTTAAAATGATGCTCGGTGACCTGCAAAATGAGCTTGACGACGGTACGGAGATACTTCTGCCGCAGGTGTGAGGGACTAATTATGTAAATTACAAGTTGTCTTTTTTACAACCATCGTTTATAATGGTATCAGGCTTGGGGGAGCCTTTGTGTGTTTGTGTCATACAAAGGGAGGGCTTTTTTGAAAACAGAATTAAGCAATGCGATGGCGGTAGCGGGGGATAAGGCACAGTATGATATTCGAGCTAAGCGGCTGCTGGCACAGAAGAGTATTTTGGCGCGTATTCTTTTAAAGACGGTTGATGCGTTTAAGGGAATGAGCCCCGAAGATGTGGCGGATAGCATTGAGGGCGAGCCTGTGATCGGAATGGTGCCGATTGAGCCAGGAAGTACTAATGCTGAGAGGACTGACGGTTCGGTACAGAGAATCAGAGGGTTCAACACGGAGAACTCGGAAATTAACGAGGGAATGATAAGATTTGATATTGTTTTTTATGTGAGGTTACCGTTTGGCAATGTACATATAAAAGATAATGTCAGATTGACAGAAAATGAGACAAATCATAAACTGACACAGATTATCGTGAATGTCGAGGCACAGAAGGATGAACCTGCCGCATATAAGATATTGAACAGGTCAATCTTTTATGTGAGCCGTCTCGTGTCATCGCAAAAGGAAAGAGATTTTGTTAATTCCAATTACGACGATATTAAGCAGGTTTACAGCATTTGGATATGTATGAACATGAAGTGCAACAGTATGAGTCATATCCATCTTACCAAGGACGAGATGCTTGAGCCGTATGAATGGAAGGGCAATATTAATCTGCTCAACATTATCCTTATAGGAATTACGGATGAGCTTCCCGTACACGATGAGAGATATGAGCTTCATCGCCTGATAGGGGCACTTCTGTCAAGCAGTATTGAGCTTGATGAGAAGCTTGAGATAATGGAAAAGGAATATAATCTTCCGCTTAACAGTGATTTCAGAAGGGATGTGAATGTTATGTGTAATCTCAGTGATGGCATTGAGGAAAAGGCAGCAGAGAAAGCGACAGAGAAAACGACGAGAGAAATAAATGAAAAAGTTATTAAAAACATGCACAAAAATGGTTACACAGCCGCACAGATAGCTGAGATTGTTGAGGTGAGTGAGTCGGAGGTTGAGGCGGTTATAAAGGAGTGCAAAATAGTTTAGAAAAATATAATAAGTCATAACTAATTGTGGTTGCATATTTCTAACCACGGTGCTATATTCATGTTGTAAAGCAATAACATGAAGGAGGAGATTACTGTGGCTAAGATAGTTGAACTTAAAAATGTTACCAAGGTGTACAAGACAGGGGAGCGTGAGTTTCGCGCGCTTGACGGAGTTGATTTGAGTATTGAGAAGGGAAAGTTCGTTGTCATACTCGGCCCGTCGGGAGCGGGCAAATCCACGCTCCTCAATTTAATTGGCGGAATGGATATTCCGACAACAGGACAGGTGATTGTAGATGGCGAGGATATTTCAAAATATAATGAGGACAAATTGAGCCGCTACAGAGCAGCGACAGTGGGCTTCATTTTTCAGTTTTATAATATACTGCCGACACTCACGGTGCTTGAGAATGTGGAGCTTGTGAAGGATATAGTGAGGAATCCGCTTGATGCGCATGAGGCACTCGCGAAGGTCGGACTCACGGAGCATGAGAACAAGTTCCCGAACCAGCTCTCAGGAGGCGAGCAGCAGCGTATCTCAATCGCGAGAGCGGTTGCTAAGAATCCGAAGGTGCTTCTGTGCGATGAGCCGACGGGTGCTCTTGATTCTGCAACAGGAGTTGAGGTATTGAAGCTTCTCATGGAGCAGTGCAGAAAGGGAGAAAATACGGTTATCATCGTTACCCATAACAGCCTGATTGCTGACATTGCAGACATTGTGGTGCGCGTAAAGAACGGAAAAATCAAGTCCGTTGTCGATAACCTTTCACCGAAGAATATTGAGGAGGTGGAGTGGTAATGCTTAGAAAAAAGATGATGAGGGATATACGGAGAAATTTCTCGTCTTTTATCACTATATTTATAATGACCTTCCTCGGTGTGTTCGTATTCTCGGGAATCCATGCCTACATGGATGGTATGGACTACAGTGGACAGAGATACTATGAGGAGAATAATCTGCAGGATTTGTGGATGCTTGGGGAGAATTTTTCCGATGAGGACATGAAGGATATTCTTGCCACGGACGGTGTGAAGGCTGCAGAGCGCGCACTGGTTATCAATACCGATTTGAAAAATTATAAGGATGTTGTGCTTGAGACGAATTTTGTTGAGAGTAAGAATATCTCGAGCATGCATGTGGTTGACGGAGAGAGCTTTGATTATGACAGCGACGGAATGTGGCTTGACAGCTACCTTGCGGACAATCTCGGCATCAAGGTCGGCGATGAGCTGACGCTCGCATACAAGGATTATGAGATTACTGGCAGGGTGATAGGACTTGTAACCACACCTGACCATGTGTATTCAATCAAGGATGAGTCTGCGATTTTTCCGACACATGATGACTACGGCTATGTGTATCTGTCCATGAAATCGTTTCCTGAGGATTACATAAAGGATGAACTTAAGGCTGCCGCCGCCGAAAAGCTTGGCATGAATGCAGGGGATGTGACGGATGAAATATTCGACATGGCTTTCCCTGATTATAAGGCAAGCGATTATTATGTGTATAATTATGCCTACGTCACATTGAAGGATGATGCGGATGAGCAGGCTGTAAAGGCACTTTTACAGAACAATATCAAGTCGGCGGTGGCTGTGACGGGAAGAGATGCGAGTGCGTCGGTGGAGGCTTATCAGAGTGAGGTTGAGGAGGGTGCAAGCTATTCGGGGATATTTACCTTCCTGTTTCTTTTCATAGCGGTGCTCTCGGTTGTCACGACAATGCATCGTTTTGTCAAGAAACAGAGGACACAGATAGGAACCCTGAAGGCACTTGGCTTCAGCAGAAAAAGGATAGAGAGACATTATCTGGGCTATGGGTTTTATGTGAGTGTCATCGCCGCAATTCTGGGGCTGATTGGCGGAAGATTCATTATAGGAAATATTTTTGTAAATATGGAGGCAAGCTATTTTGAAGTGCCGGATATGGTTGTAGTCACAAAACCGATTGTCTATGCTGTGGCGGCAGGAGTTGTGCTGTTAGTCACGGCAGCTACATATTTCACCTGCCACGGGCTTTTGAAGGAGTCGGCTGCACAGACGCTGAGACTTGAGGTGCCGAAGGTGAAGGCTGGCGAGTTAAAGCCTGCCGGAAGCTTTGCAAAGAGATTTTCAGTGGGTGTGCGCTGGAATCTGCGCGATATCGGAAGAAACAAGGGAAGAACGATAACCGGTATTGTGGGAATCGTGGGCTGTACGATGCTTATAGTCTGTGCTTTTGGCATGAGGGACACAATTAAGTTCTTTATAAAGTGGCAGTTTGAAGATTTATATAATTTTGAGTATAAGCTTGATGTGGAGAGTACAATATCTGATGAGGCGTATAAGGAGCTGACAGACAGATACGGTGATGCGACGAGCATGACGCTTGCCGTCGAGGCTTTTGATGCGTCGGGAAATACCTCAACCAGACAGATTGTCGTGGCGGATGCAGGAGATAAGGTGAGATATACCGACCATAAGGCAAGAGACTTCGAGCTGTCAGATGACGGAATATATGTATCGGAAAAGCTATTGTCAATCCTTGACTTAAAGGTTGGGGATAATGTGAGCTGGTCGGTGTACGGCGAGGAAAAAACATATACAACCAGGATTGCCGGAACCTTCCGGGAGCCGCAGGGACAGAAGCTTGCGATGACAAGAGCCTATGCACAGAGCATCGGCATTGAATACAAGGCGGACTGCATTTATACAGATCAAGATTTAAGTGAAGTAAAAAATATCGCAGGGGTATCGCTCATAACCGGAATTGCTGCCCTGAAGGACGGAATGATGTCCATGATCAGCATGATGGACACGGTTATATTGCTGCTTATGGTGGTATCCGTAGTTCTTGCTGTTGTGATTATCTACAATCTCGGAATACTGTCCTTTTCCGAGAAGCAGTACCAGTTCGCAACCATGAAGGTGTTGGGCTTCAGAAGCAGACAGATAAGAAAGATATATGTCATGCAGAATCTCTGGGTCTGCATCGTGGCAGTCATAATAGGGCTTCCTCTCGGCGAGTACATGACAGCGCTTATCTACAAGCTGGCGATGGGTGATAACTATGATATGCTGGTACGTGTAGAACCAATCACCTATGTTGTCGGTGCCGTAGGTGTGTTCGCGGTGGCTTATCTGGTAAATCTCCTGCTTGGACGCAAGGTAAAGACAATCGATATGGTTACGAGCCTGAAGGCAAATGAGTAGAAGTGCAGGATTGCCAATGATCTTTCCAATGCGCAGATAAGCATTTCGGATATATCTGCGACCATGGAGGAGATGAGTGCATCCATGGAGGAGATGAGTGCCTCGCTGAGCCGGATTAATGAGTCGGTTAATGAGACCTTTGAAGCTGTGGAGGATATCAGCAGGCATAAGGCGGAAATGATAAGTCCCGGAGAATAATGGAGAATGTGCAGTGAATATAGCGGTAGATGAGAGCGCAAAGGGAATAACCAATGTCACGGAAAAGGCTGTTGAACTTACACAGGAAGTGAACGATATTGGTCAGGAGTCACATAACAATGTCATTATATCGGATAAGCTTAATGCGGAGATAAAGAAATTCAAGCTGAGCCGGGAATAGTAAAAACATATACTAGGGCATACGGAGAAATTTTCGTATGCCTTATTTTTTATGTAATAGGAAACTTCGTTCCTATTACACAAAAACGCTCCGCGGGGATGCGCACTGCGGCGTACAATGCAGATGTCGCAAGCGACTGCTGCAGGCGCAAGAATGTGCCAAGGCACATTCTTTGTTCTGGTAAATTGCAGAATAACTGAAAAAATATATTGCATAATAACCAATGACGTGATAATATTAACTAGGTTAGATATAACTAACATAAGTTACACGCGTAATACTGCATAAAAGTACGAAGCGGAGGTTGATATGTCAGTACAGGAGTTTATGGCTTACAGACAGGGAGCAAGCTTCAGAATGAAGGTGTCTATGGAGCTGGTGCTGCACTGCGCCCCTATACTAAAGGATGTGAAGCCCGCCAACATTGTGGCTGTGACACCGGAACAGTTCAGGCTGTATGTGCGGCTTCTGTCAGGCACGGAAATTTCGTGGCTGCTGCTTAACGTCAATAAACAGAGAGCGATACTGTATCTGTACAGACGTGACAGGCTCGAAGCCTATCTTTCCGATAAGGACATTGAGGATTTTCTTGCAGGATATGGCTATCGGCGCGGAAAGCTTGAGGAGAAGCTTGCAAGGCTCGCAAAGAGAGTTGAGTGCTTTGGCGGCGGCAAGGTGAGTTTTCCACATGAGATAGGCATATTTCTGGGATATCCGCTGTGGGACGTTGAGGGGTTTTTGAAAAATAACGGGGAGAACAGTATCGGAAACGGCTACTGGAAGGTGTATGATGACCTTGCGGGTGCGCTCCGCACGTTTGCAAGCTTTGACCGAAGCAGGGAAAGGGCGATGGAGGAGCTTGTACAGGGAAAGAGTATTCGTGAGATAGCAGTGTGAGGATAGAAATTGCGGGATTCAATGAGCCCAGGCAATTATCTGAAATTATGAAAAGAAAGAGAGGACAAGATGAATGGGAAAGGTTAGTATTGTATATTGGAGCGGAACAGGCAACACGGAGGCCATGGCTGCCGCGATGGCAGAGGGAGCGAAGGACGCGGGCGCAGAGGTTGAGCTTCTGACAGTTGACAAGGCAGATGCTGCGGCTCTTTCGGAGGCTAAGGCTTTTGCACTCGGCTGTCCTGCGATGGGAGCAGAGGTGCTTGAGGAGGGCGAGATGGAGCCTTTCATGGCAGAGCTTGACAGTCAGATTGCCGGTAAGACGATTGCACTTTTCGGTTCCTATGGCTGGGGCGGCGGCGAGTGGATGCGCGACTGGGAGTCCAGAGTTGTTTCCGACGGAGCTGCTGTTTTATCCGGCGAGGGAATAATCGCCGACAACGTACCGGACGATGATGTGCTCGCGGAGTGCAGGGCAGCGGGCGCGAAGCTGGCGGCACTGGTGTAGTCTGTTATATAAGTGGCAGCAAAGTAATTTAATAAGTGGATTTTTATAGCTGAAATTAAAAAAGTCTTACGGGCAGCATGGAAAAGCGATGAGCCTCTCAAAAGTCTGAACTTTTGGGGTACATCAGTACAAGGTTGTCTGTGAGACTTTTTTTAATATCTTCAATTAGGCATAGTTTATGCTATGGTTTGGGTTATCTTAAAATATATTTAATTTACTTCTTTTGTTATCTGATTTATAATTTTAAATATAATTCACATTGTCTGGAAATTCAATGCTTCTAAGAGTGTGATGAACACAAGGATTTTTATTCTCAATATTTCGGTTGTCGGAAAATCTCCGCAATATACCACATTACAAAATTGTATTTAAAATTTTTGGGGTTGTGTTATAATAATAGAAAGGAACAGATATGATATTTGAATGGGACGAAGATAAAAATGCGATAAATAAACAAAAGCATAAAATTTCTTTTGAAACTGCGTTACATGTGTTTGATGACCTTGACTATATTGAAATATATGATTTTGAACATAGCAGTGATGAGGACAGATATATTGCAATAGGTAGAGTTGGAGATATATTGTTTGTTGTATTTACGGAGAGAGGCGAGAACATTCGCATAATATCGGCGAGACTGGCGACTGAGGCAGAGAGGAGGCTTTATTATGATAAAGAGATTAGCAGTTACTAAGGGTCAGGAACCCACCTTGGAACAGTTAAAGGAAGTAGAGGAAGCGAAGAAATATCCTATCGAATTTGATGAAGATTGCCCGGAGCTGTCACCTGCACTTATGGAAGTATTCAAGAGTGCCGTGGTTCGGCGAAATCGTCATAAAAATGCGTAATGTATCATAGAAACTATCGAATTTATCAGCCGGTAGAAAAAGTTGAACAGCAGTGTTATAATTCTTTATAGAGGAAATTTAAAATTATACTAATTTCTCATGGAGGATTATTTGTTATACGGGATTTGAAGGTATTATTGTTACTTTATAAGATAGAGTGAAAAATTTATTGACATTTTTTCACTGATATATTATAGTTCAGATAGTATTTGGATAAATAACAGATGCAGACCACCGGACGGATTTAGGACATGTATTCAGCGGATGAATACATGATGTGGCTCATATTTTTATGTGATGAGAGACATATATCCGGTCTGGTTAAGCCATGCGGACAGGCGGGTCGGTTGCCGAAGTGTGACTAGGGCACACATTATTGATTGGGTTAGAAGCCCGAATTTTATAAGTTGATTTACTGAATATCATGCGTATGCACATCATCTTGTGAAACAGTCAATAAGAGCGGTAACGGTACTCTGCCAGGATAAACTCTGAGATAGTTTTTATCATATAGGGATAATGATTTTTTGCACAGGCGTGAATATTCACGCCTGTTTTTTGTGTGAAAATGTCTAAAATCAGGCGCGGTCAGGACATGACTAACTAAAAATGTATGTGCGGAGGTTGCCATGGATTTAAAGAGACAAGCCTCTGCGCCGCTTTATGAGGCGCTTGAGAGGTTTAGAAAAGCAAGAATTGTTCCGTTCGATGTTCCGGGGCATAAGAGAGGAAGAGGTAATCCAGAGCTGGTTGACCTGCTTGGCGAGAGGTGTGTCGGGATAGATGTCAACTCCATGAAGCCGCTTGACAATCTGTGTCATCCGGTGTCGGTGATTAAGGAGGCTGAGGAGCTTGCCGCCGATGCGTTTGGCGCTGAGCACGCGTTTTTCATGGTCGGAGGGACTACATCGGCAGTTCAGAACATGGTGCTGTCCGTGTGCAAGGCGGGCGATGAGATTATCGTGCCGCGAAACGTCCATAAGAGTGTAATCAATGTGATGATACTCTGCGGCGCAATTCCGGTGTATATAAATGCCGAGGTAAATACCAGAATAGGTATAATGCTCGGTATAACCAAGGAGCAGGTTGAGGAGGCGATACTCGCACACCCGCGGGCAGTTGCCGTGCTGGTGAACAATCCGACCTACTATGGAGTCTGTTCGGATATCAAGGGAATCTGTGAGCTGGCACATTCCTATGGGCTCAAGGTGCTTGCGGACGAGGCTCACGGAACACATCTGTACTTTGGAAATAATCTTCCGATATCGGGCATTGCGGCGGGGGCTGATATGGCGGCGGTGTCCATGCACAAGTCGGGCGGTTCGCTCACACAGAGTTCAATTCTTCTCACCAACAACGGAATGAATGCAGACTATGTGAGAACGATTATAAATCTCACGCAGACCACGAGCGCATCGTATCTTCTGATGGCAAGCCTTGACATTTCCAGAAGAAATCTTGCACTCCGCGGAAGGCAGTCATTCCAGAAGGTGATGGAGTGGGCTGAGTATGCGAGGGAGGAAATCAACTCCATAGGCGGCTATTACGCCTACGGAAAGGAGCTGATAAACGGCAGCTCTGTGTATGATTTTGACGTGACGAAGCTGTGCGTGTTCACAAGAGATATAGGTCTTGACGGAATCGAGGTGTATGACATTCTCCGCGATGAGTACGATATACAGATTGAGTTCGGCGATATAGGAAATATACTGGCATACATCTCAATAGGTGACAGAATACAGGATATCGAGCGTCTCATGGGGGCACTTGCCGATATAAGCCGCCTCTACAAAAAGGAGGAGAAGCGCTTTGAGGTCGACAGGGAGATGCTTCTTCCAAGGGTGCTTGCTTCGCCGCAGGAGGCTTTCTATGCGAATAAGGAAAAGGTTCCGATAAGGGAGGCGGCAGGACGGATATCGGGAGAATTTGTGATGGCATATCCGCCGGGAATACCTATCGTTGCGCCGGGTGAGGAGATAACGGAGGACATTATTGATTATATACTCTATTCAATAGAGAAGGGCTGCTCCATGCAGGGTATGGAGGACCCGGAGGTTAAGTATCTTAATGTGCTGGTGTTTTAGGATGTTATGGAAAAAGCAGATATTTGTAAAACATATTATGCAGGAAGTTTGTTTTGTGAATATAAATAGTTTACAGTGACTTGTGAACGTATAAAATTTTTCCGGGTTTTATAACTAAAAAATGCATATTTTTATTATTCCGCTAAATATAAGTTATGCGGCATAGTTATAAGCAATAGTTATTAGTAATAATTATCAGGAGTGTATCGGTTATGGAAATTTGGTTTTCGGAAAATCATTCGCCGCATGTGCGTTTTGATATCCGCGTGGAGAGACAGCTCTATTCGGCTGAGAGCGAATATCAGAGAATAGATGTCTTTGCTTCGCCTGAGTTCGGGAAGTTTCTTACACTTGACGGAAGTGTTATTTTTTCCGAGCAGGATTGTTTTATTTACAATGAGATGGTGGTGCATGTGCCGATGTCGGTGCACCCGCATGTCGAGAAGGTGCTTATTATCGGTGGAGGTGACGGAGGAGTCGCCAAAGAGCTTATCAACTACGATACAGTAAAATGCATAGATATCGTTGAGCAGGATGCCATGTTCATTGAGGCATGCAAGGAGTTCTTTCCGGAGACGGCAAAGGGGCTGGACGATGAGAGAGTACACGTCTACAACACAGATGCGCTGCGCTTTTTACGCTCCCAGACGGATGTGTATGACCTTATTATAAATGATGCCACAGACCCGTTCGGTGCGTCGGAGGGCTTCTTCACAAGGGAGTTTTACGGCAACTGTTATAAGGCACTCAAGGATGACGGAATACTTGTCTATCAGCATGGAAGCCCTTTCTATGATGAGGACGAGCAGGCATGCAGGCGGATGCACAAGAAGGTGTTCAACACCTTCCCGATAAGCAGGGTATATCAGGCGCATATACCGACCAGCCCTTCGGGCTACTGGCTTTTTGGCTTTGCGTCGAAAAAATATCACCCACTGGCTGATTTTAAGCCGGAGGAGTGGAAAAAGCTGCAGATACCTACGGAATACTATACCTGTAATCTGCACACCGGAGCGTTTATGCTTCCGAAATATGTTGAGGAATTGTTAGAAGAGGAGGAAAAAAGATGAGTCGTTTATTGGTAATTGGATGTGGTGGAGTTGCTTCAGTGGCAATTCATAAGTGCTGTCAGCTTAGTGAGGTGTTCACGGAGCTGTGTATAGCGAGCAGAACCAAAAGTAAGTGTGATGCGTTAAAGAAGGAGTTAGAGACAAAGACGAGTACAAAGATAACAACAGCACAGCTTGACGCGGACCATGTTGATGAGATAATTGCTCTTATCAACAGCTACAAGCCGGATGCAGTACTCAATGTAGCACTTCCGTATCAGGATTTGACAATTATGGATGCATGCCTTGCAACCAAGGTTTCCTACATTGATACAGCAAATTATGAGTGTGAGAACACGGATGACCCGGAGTGGAGAAAGGTGTACGAGGAGCGCTGCAAGAGACTTGGCTTCACGGCTTATTTTGACTATTCCTGGCAGTGGGCGTACAGAGAGCGTTTCAAGGAGGCAGGAATCACGGGACTTTTAGGAAGCGGCTTTGACCCGGGTGTTACGAGTGTGTTCACAGCTTATGCCCTCAAGCATTATTTTGACGAAATCCACACAATAGATATATTGGACTGCAACGGCGGCGACCATGGCTATCCGTTCGCAACCAACTTCAATCCTGAGATTAATCTTCGCGAGGTATCCGCACCAGGCTCATACTGGGAGAACGGAAAGTGGATTGAGACAAAGCCTATGGAGATAAAGAGGGAGTACGATTTCCCGGAGGTAGGAATGAAGGATATGTACCTCCTTCACCATGAGGAGATTGAGTCACTTGCCGCTAACATTCCGGGTGTAAAGAGAATCCGTTTCTTCATGACCTTCGGACAGAGCTATCTCACACATATGAAGTGCCTTGAGAATGTCGGAATGTTGTCTACAACACCAATCAATTTTGACGGCAAGGAGATTGTACCTATCCAGTTTTTGAAGGCACTTTTACCTGACCCTGCTTCCCTCGGACCTAGAACTGTCGGCAAGACCAATATCGGCTGCATCTATACAGGAATCAAGGACGGCAAGGAAAAGACACTCTACATCTACAATGTATGCGACCATCAGGAGTGCTACCGCGAGGTAGGTTCACAGGCAATCTCCTACACAACAGGCGTTCCGGCTATGATTGGTGCGATGATGGTTGTAAAGGGCATATGGAATAAGCCGGGTGTGTTCACTGTCGAGGAGTTCGACCCGGACCCATTCATGGATGCCCTTAACAAGTATGGACTTCCTTGGGTTGTGTGCGAGAATCCGGTGCTGGTGGAGTAGGCTGTTGCCGCTGATGGCACACATGGTAGTAAAGCGGACATTCGCAATCCGCTTTCGCTACTTGCTCATGAACGCAGTCGCTTTGCGAACTGTCAGTGGGAGCTAAAAGCTCCCACTGACATAAGCATCCCCTTACCCCCGCTTAGTGCTCTACACACTTGAAGCGGGGGACTGCTTATTCTGCGTTCAATCTGCAGATATATGGCGAGTATCTGCCTAAAGGCTGTGAAATTAACCTCTTGGGCAGAAAAATTGATTGATGTTATAAGGCATATCAGTCCATGGATGACATTATAGTGTCTGTTAGGCAGAGAAAAACACTGTAAGACTGTAAAAAATCAGTCCAAGGCAGGCAGTGTATGAGCACATGGGCAGAGAAAATTCATAAAAATAGAATTTTACAAGGATTTTCTCTGCCCATAAGTGTTATATTGGATATGAATGGACAGAAAATATAAGACAATGACATGGGGAAATGCATGATGAATACAGAATTAAATATAAATTTGCAGGATACCCAATGGCAATTTGAGTATGTTGATCATGATAGAAATATTGCCAGAGCAATCGTTTATGATGAAAGTGGACAATTCTATTTTGTAAGAGCTGAGCGGGATGATGATTTTGGAAAAGCAATAACAATCGAAACTGCCGGCGGTGGTGTCGAGGATGGTGAAGATTTGATAACTGCCATTCGGAGGGAACTCAAAGAAGAATTAGGCGTACAGGTAGAAGTGGTTTGCAAAATTGGGGTAGTAAGTGATTATTACAATCTGATTCACAGACATAATATTAATAATTATTTTTTATGTAAAATAGAATCGTTTGGAGAAAAGAATTTAACGCAGGATGAGATAGGAAGATTTCATCTATCAACATTGAAATTGTCATATGAGGAAGCGGTCAGGGAGTATGAAGATAGAGCGAATACAAGTTTAGGAAAGCTCATTGCAAACAGGGAAATGCCTATTTTACATCGTGCAAAAGAAATAATTGAAGCCGGCTTTTAGGCATGAGTAGGAGAAACTGATGAATAAATATGACAAATGCATTGAATTGTGGGACGACATTTTTTCAAAACAAGAATCTGTACTTCCTAAGAAAAAAGAATCCGGAAATGTGGAGTTTGATAAAGGCTTAGCATGGTTGACAGATAACGCTTTATCGGTGCTTGATTTTGGATGTGGAAGTGGCACAGCATTGTTTTTGTGTAATAAGTATGGTACCGATACACATATTGGGATAGATTTGTCACCGCAAGCGATAAAGAGTGCTATAGAGAAAAGTAAAATGATTGAAAACGGGAATTTTCAGTTTTTATGCGGAGGAATTGAGGCATTAAAGGGAATACAGGATGAGTCTATGGATTCTGCCATTTTATCTAATATTATTGATAACCTGTATCCGGACGATGCAATCAGTGTTTTAGAAGAAATCAAGCGTATCCTGAGAAAGAACGGAAAACTTCTCGTAAAGTTAAACCCATTCATTTCTGATGAACAGATTGAGAAATATGGGATTAAAAAGATTAGTGGTAATCTATTAGATGACGGAATGGTTCTTTGGAACAATACTAATGAAGAATGGGAAGATATCCTTGGGGCAAGATATTCGATAAGTGACTATGTAGAAATATATTATGAAGAATACGGACAGATTAATAGGATGTATTTATTGACTAAATAGATAAAACAATATGTGCTGGTATCCTTGCCATTTTTTGTACTATTTTGTTTGTTGTTTTAATCATTATCAGCATTATAAGATATGTTATGAAAAAACTATGCAAGCAGGTGGTTATTGCAGCTTTGTGTTTTGTGGCGTTAGAGCATGACAGGATTCTTATATTTTTACATTGGATATGTTTGTGTTTCCGGGACAGCAATAAATGCAGTATGTGGAGGTTATGAACATGGAATTGCATGACATGATAGCTGATGAGTTGTTTCATAAGAAGTCGATATCAGCACTTATATGGTTGATTTCACAAGGGCGTGAATTGGAAGCGGCTTATCAAAATGAATCAATTTTTATTTCTGAGGATAATTCGAAAAACAAAGTATCAATATGGATAAACAGGCAGGAAAGCTCATTTGATTCAATGGAAGAATTACTTCAATCTGCCGAAATAAAAGGACATAAGTTAATTGATGTTTGGGATGAAATACATTTAGATACATTATTTTAGAAGGTAAATTTGAATTGACCGAGCTCTTAGAGCGAGGGATGATTCTTGTCCGAGAGGCAGGAAGATGGAGTTTAGAAAGAGTTTAACAACTCGGGATTGAACAAAATCGCTGCGCGATGGCCTGCCAAGGCTGTGGCGCAGCTTTCTTTTT
>ERZ1106951.1356-NODE-1356-length-21727-cov-6.922434_pt1 | contig 21727 bp, 20 predicted proteins | sample MGYA00403676_ERZ1106951 | MGnify/ENA primary metagenome ERZ1106951 (study PRJEB35170, sample SAMEA104062398) | human gut metagenome | biome: human gut; feature: human-associated habitat; material: faeces | place: Denmark | collected 2012-04-23 ...
ACGCTTTGCAAAATGGTTTCAAGAGTATTCTCGATAAATACAAAGTGTCAAATTCCAGCTTGTGGGGATACTCACATTTTTTCCCGCCTATAGCCCCCTTTAAAAACAGATTGGCATCGCAAGGCAGTACGCCCCTTGCGGCGGCCAGAGGGCTGGCCGCCCTACACTCTACCCCCGAAACGTCCATACATAAACCAAAACCGGGCGGCTGCCGTAAAGATGGCAGCTGCCCGGTTCTATGATTGTATTGGTTTGGAATTTCTTTGGTTCTTTCTTTGTAAAGAAAGAACACCCGCCCCTTACTTTGCTCTTGCCTCGTGCATCGCGTTGATGCGCTTGCGCCAGAGGCGCGGGGCAAAAAGGGCCAGCATCGGGTAGAGCTCCAGACGGCCCGCCAGCATGTCAAAGGCCAGCAGCAGCTTGGCCGGAGCGGAGAAATCCGCAAAGCTGCCCATCGGGCCGACCATCTCAAGACCGGGACCGACGTTGTTCAGGCAGGTCGCGACGGATGTAAACGTCGTCACCAGATCGAACCCGTCCAGCGAGAGGAGCAGCACCGACAGCGTCAGCAGCAGCATATAAATGTTGAAATAGTTGTGCACACCGCGCAGCGTCTTTTCGTCCAGCGGTTTGCCCTCAAAGCGGACCGTCGTCACGGCATGGCTGTGCAGCATCTTGTTCAGGTCCTGCCGTGCCGCCTTGAAAAGGATGATGACGCGCGATACTTTCAAGCCGCCCGCCGTCGAGCCCGCGCATGCGCCCACAAACGTCAGGATCACGATCACGATGCGGGAGTAGGTCGGCCAGAGGTTGAAGTCCGCCGTGGCGTAGCCGGTGGTCGTGACGATGGACGACACCTGGAAGAACGCCGTGCGCAGCGCCGTGCCGACACTGTCGTACATACTCGCGATGTTCGCCGTGATCGTCAGCGTCGAGAACGCGACGATGCCTAAGTAGACGTGCATCTCCTCGGAGGCGAACGCCTCACGGAAATGACGCAGCAGCAGGAAATAATACAGGTTAAAGTTAATGCCGAACAGCAGCATGAACACGCCGATGACGATCTCAAAATACGGGCTGTTGTACGCGCCGACGCTCAGCGCCTTGTTGCTGAAGCCGCCCGTGCCCGCCGTGCCGAACGCATGAATGAGCGCGTCAAACAGCGGCATACCGCCCGCGCAGAGCAGAATCGTCTCGATGACGGTCATGACCAGATAAATGGCATACAAAATCTTTGCGCTGTCGCTCAGCTTGCTGGAAATTTTTCCGCAGGTCGGGCCGGGGACCTCGGCGCGCATCAGGTGCATGGCACGGCCATCGGTCATGGGCAGCACGGCCATGGCAAAGACCAGCACGCCCATGCCGCCGATCCAGTGGGAAAAGCTGCGCCAGAACAGCGTGCCGTGGCTCAGCGCCTCGACGTCGGTCAGAATTGTCGAGCCTGTCGTCGTAAAGCCCGAGACCGTCTCAAAAAAAGCATCGGCAAAGGACGGTATCTCGCCGGAGATGACAAACGGCAGTGCGCCGAAAACCGACATCAGCACCCAGACAAGCGCTACGATGGCCAGGCCGTCACGGGCGTAGATTTTCGTGTTTTGGGGGGTGCGCAGGCTGGTTATCAGGCCCAGCGCCAGCACGATCAGCGTCGGCCACAGGAAGGAAAGCACAACGCTCCACTCGCCGTAGATGGCGGCGCAGCCCATGGGAAAGAGCATGAGGGCTGCTTCGATCAGGAAGATGCGCCCCAGCACAAACCCTACCATTTTATAGTTCATGGCTGCGTCCTCACTTTACAATGTCGCGCAGCGAGTGCAGCGTTGTGTCGGTGGTGACGATGACGACATCGTCGCCCTCCTGCAGGGCATCGTTGCCGGACGGGATGACCGTCTGGCCATTGCGGCGCACGATGCCCGCCACCAGCAGCCCCTTGCGCAGGGTCAGATCCTTCAGCGGTACGCCGATGAACGGCAAACCCGGCGCAACGTTGAATTCCAGCGCCTCCACGCGCCCGCCCACCAGACGGTGCAGCGTCTTGATGTTCTCCGACTCAAAGCTGTTCTGCATGGCGCGGACGTACATGGCAATGGACTCCGACGTGACCGACGCCGTGGAGACGACGCTGTCCACCATCCCCTTGGCAGCGGCCAGCTCGGCGAAGGACTCGCGGTTGATCTTGGCCACGACCTTGCAGGAGTTTATCTGGGAGGCGTACATCGCCAGAATGATGTTTGTTTCGTCCAGGCCGGTCAGCGCCACAAAGGCGTCCATATCGGTGATGCGCTCCTCACTCAGCAGCTCGGCATCCGCACCGTCGCCGTGGATGACCAGCACGCCGGGGAACTTCTCGCTCATCTCCTGGCAGCGGGCCGCATCGCTGTCGATGACGGTCACCCGCTTCTGGATGTCCTGCAGCTCCTTGACCAGATAGTAGGTCATCCGGCTTGCACCGACGATCATGACGTTGCTGGCCTTGGCCTTGAACAGGTTCAGCTTGCGGAAGAAGGATTCCAGATCCCGGGCCGAGGCCGTCAGGTAGATCTTGTCCCCGGCCCGCAGCGTAAACATACCCGTGGGGATGATCGTCTCGCTGCCGCGGGCGACGGCGCAGATCAGAATTTTGACCCGGATGTTGCGGTACAGGTCCGACAGCTGCAAGCCCACCAGCGGGTTGTCGTCGGCCAGGCGGTACTCGATCAGCTCAAACCGCTGGCGGCAGAACTGCTCACGCTTGATGGCAGACGGGAAACGCAGCACGCGGGCGATCTCACGCGCCGTGGCTTTTTCCGGGTTGACGAACATCGACAGACCAAGGTCATCGCGCATAAAGCGCAGCTGCTTCTCATACTCCGGGTTGCGGATACGCGCAATCGTGTGCTGCGTGCCCAGCTTTTTGGCGACGAGGCAGGCCAGGATGTTGATCTCATCACTGGACGTTGTGGCGATCAGCAGGTCTGCGCCGTCCTCAAACGCCTCCCTCTGCACGTCATAGCAGCCGCCGTTGCCGACCAGACCGCGCACGTCATAGATATTGACAATGTCCTCGATCAGGTCAGGGTTTTGGTCGATGACGACGATGTCGTTATTTTCCGCCGTAAGCTGGGCGGTCAGGGCACGGCCAACCTTGCCGAGGCCGACGACCACGATTCTCATACGAACGCTCCATTCTCTTCAGCCCCTTGCCTCCCTCTGGGAGGGAGGTGGCCCCGCAGGGCCGGAGGGAGAGAGGCGTACCATGGCCCGAAGCGCTCCGGGCCATGGCAAGGCTCTCTCCCCCACCCGCTGCGGCGGGAGCCCCCTCCCAGAGGGGGCCAAGGGAGTATCCACAAGCAAGACTTGTACATTATTAAGCCCATTATAGCAAAGCGGGCAGAAAAAGCAATAGGACACTTTTACGGAACGTCCAGGTTTTTTTAAAAAATCAGCAATTTTGTGCTGTGCAGGGCAAATTTTGCGTTGACAAACGCGGATTTACTTGTTATAATTAGATGCTGTGTGAAATCACACGGTTATCCTTGTCTTTTCCGTTAAAAGAGAAGGCCTAATGTCCAAAAGGAGGTGCACAGAATATGGCTAAGTACGAAACCATGATGGTTACCACCGCGAACCTCGACGAAGAGGCTTCCAACGCTCTGATCAACAAGTTCAAGAACCTGATCGCAGCGAATGGTACGATCGATTCTGTTGATGATTGGGGCAAGAAGCGTCTTGCTTACCCCATCAACGATGAGACCGAGGGTGTGTACACGGTGATCAGCTTCACCAGCGAGCCCGATTTCCCGGCTGAGCTGGACCGCGTTTTCAAGATCACCGAGGGCGTTCTTCGCAGCATGACTCTTGCTGTTGAGGAGTAAGGAGTAAATCAATGCTGAATGTTGTTGCAATCATGGGCCGCCTTGCCGCGGACCCGCAGCTGCGCCAGACCACGACGGGCAAGAACGTTGCGTCGTTCCGCATCGCCTGTGATCGCGGACGCCGTGACGCCAACGGCCAGAGTCAGGCTGACTGGCTGGATGTTGTCGCCTGGGACCGCACGGCAGAGTTTGTCTGCAAGTATTTCCAGAAGGGTTCTCTGATCGCCATTGACGGCCGTCTGCAGAGCCGCAGCTATCAGGACAAGAACGGCAACAACCGCACCGCGATTGAGATCGTGGCCAACAACGTCAACTTTGCCGCTCCCAAATCCGCAAACGCCGCACCAATGGGTGATGCCGGTTACGGCGCACCCACGGCAGCCCCCGCTCCCCGTCCCGCTGCACAGGCCGCCCCTGCGCCGAGCTATTCTGCCGGCAGCAATGACGACTTTGCACTGATCGAGGATGAGGGCGACCTGCCGTTCTAAAATCGAAAGTATCATTCTAACAAGGAGGTTTCCACAATGGCTATGGATCGTTCTTCTCGTCCGATGCATCGTGGCCGCAAGAAGGTTTGCTCCTTCTGCGTTGACCGCGTCGAGCACATCGATTACAAGGATCTGCCCCGCCTGCGCAAGTACGTGAGCGAGCGCGCCAAGATCATTCCCCGCCGTGTTACCGGTACCTGCGCTTTCCATCAGCGTGAGCTGACGGTTGCCATCAAGCGTGCCCGCTACATGGCTCTGATGCCCTACGTCAGCGACTAATCTCGCCGCGTCGGCATTGCCTGAAATGCACTGAAAAAGAGCAGTCTCTTGCGAGACTGCTCTTTTTTGTTTTGCTTTGCCTTCCCCCTTGGGGCTGCGCCCGCAGGCGCGTGTCGGAGCGCAACCGCCGAAGGCGGCTCTTAGCGCGTAGACTGAAAGGTGGCCCCGCAGGGCCGGATGAGGGGCGGCGTTCCTGTGGTCACCCGTTAGCGGGGTATCACGGAAAACCTGCCCCTCATCAGTCACCTTCGGTGACAGCTTCCCCCTCAGGGGAAGCCGAATTGCTTTCTGCCGCATTCCCCGTCTGCGCCACCAGCGTGTCATCCCGCTCCCCGGCGATGCTGACGATGACAGTCACATTCTCGGTGTTTATCTTCGTTCCGGCCTTGTAGTCGGTGCTCGCCACACAGCCCGCGGCCATCGTACCGTCGTTATCCACCATGACCATCTTGTACTGGATGCCCAGCGCGTCCAGCTTTTTGCTGGCATTGGCCTGGGTAAAGCCGATGATGTCCGGCATCTCCACAAGGCTCGGGCCGCTGCTGACCGTGATCTGGATGATTTGGTCGTCCATCAGCTTCTCACTGCCCGCCGGCGGATCCTGGCTGATGACCACGCCCTGCGCCACCGTGTCGGAGCTTTGCTCCACCATCACGATGCGGTAGTCGTCGTAGGCGCTGTTGCCCTTGATGTCAGTTGTGTAGCGCAGGCCGACCAGATTCGGCACAGTCTCGGCGGTGGTCTCCCCCGCCGTGCCGGCTGCTGTCGGCTGCGGCGTTGAGACAGGGGTGCTGTCAGCCTTGCTGCCGCCGATCAGGCTCCAGAGCAGCAGCACGACCAGCACAAAGATGACGACGAGCGACACGGCCATGATCTTGCGGGTGCTGATCTGGTTGTCGCCCTTCTCAAACATCGCGTTTGCGACATTCGGGTCGGTCAGGGCACTCATCAGCTCGGGCACGGTCTGCATCCGCTTGGCGGGGTCCAGCCGCAGCGCGCAGGCCAGCACCTGCGAGAACCATGTAGGCACACCCGCCTCGAGGCTGTGCGCCGACTCGAGGCTGTCCCGCACCTTGCGCTGGGGCGCGGCGACGGGCGTCTGCCCTGTGACCATCCTGTAGCAGACCGCGGCCAGCGCGTAAACATCGGTGTAGCGCCCGCTGAACTCGGCGGCAGAGTACTGCTCCGGCGCGGCGTAGCCCGGGTAGAGCTGGCTCTTCAGCTCGCTGCCGCCGGTGCGCAGCGCCAGCGTGCCGTAACCGGTCAGGCGGGCCGTGCCGTCGATGGGCAGCACGATGTTGTCCGGGCAGATGCCGCGGTGGATCAGCCCCGACTTGTGCAGCAGGGCCACGCCCTCCATGATGGGCTGCAGCAGCGTGCGGGCCTCGGCGGGGGTCAGCGTGCGGCTGCGCAGGTGCAGGTAATGCGACAGGGTCATGCCCTTCTCGCTCTCCTCCACGGCGTAGACCGTGTTGTTTTCCTCCATAACGTCCAGAATCGTGGACAGGCCGGTGGCCGGGGTCAGGTTTTTCAGGTCGTCGTACAGGTCCTTGAAGTCCATCCGGCTCGTCTTGAACAGGACCTCCTTCTCCTCCTTGGGCATCAGCGCACCGTCGGCGCTGCGGCCATTGCAGAGTGTGACCGGGAAATATTCCTTGATGAGGACGAATTTCTTTTCGTCGTTCAGCACGCCGCGATAGGCAAGACCGTCACCGTCGGCGCTCAAATAGGTGCCCACCGTGTACCTGCCGCCCAGCTGGGTGCCCAGAGGCAGCGCGCCCTCGGGGTTGCGGTTTTCCAGCGAGCGCCCGCAGTGGGGGCACTCGCCGCGGTACCCGCCATCCAGCGGCTGCAGGCAGTGCGGGCAAAGGAGTTTTGGCATAATAACGCTCCTTTTCAATTAAAAACATGCTTGTAGGGGCCGGACATGTCCGGCCCTGAACTTTGCGGCAGCCCGAAAATCTCGGGTCATTTCTACGCTGCGGGCCGGGCATGCCCGGCCCCTACCGTTCTGCCGTACAAAAAAAGAGAGCAAAAGTCGCCCTTCACTCTCTTTTGGCATTCTTGTGGTTTAGCGATCCAGGTCTTCCTCGTTCTCGAGGGTGTGCCAGGCGTTCTGGACATCATCATCGTCGTCCAAGGCGTCCAGCAGCTTGCCCATCTGGACGAGCTGATCGGGGTCGGTCAGCGCGGTGGTGGTGGAAGGCACCTGCGCCACGTCGGCGGAGATGAACTTGTAGCCCTTCTTTTCCAGCGCGTCGCAGACGGCGGTGAAGTTTTCGGGGCTGGTGGTGACCTCGGCGGCCTCCTCGCCTGCATCGAAGTCATCGGCACCGGCGTCCAGCGCATCCATCATCAGCTCATCGGGGTCCTTGTCCTCGAGATCGACGACGATGACGCCCTTCTGGGTGAACATGAAGCCGACGCAGCCCATCTGGCCCAGGTTGCCGCCGAACTTGTCAAAGTAATGGCGCATATTGGCCGCGGTGCGGTTGCGGTTGTCGGTCAGGGTCTCGACCATGACGGCGATGCCGCCGGGGCCGTAACCCTCATAGGTGATTGCCTCATACTCGGTCTTGTCGCCGCCCTCGGCGCGCTTGATAATGCGCTGGATGTTATCGTTGGGCACGCTGTTGGCCTTGGCCTTGGCAATCAGAGCCGCCAGCTTGGAGTTGGAAGCGGGGTTGCCGCCGCCCTCCTTAACGGCCACGGCGATCTCGCGACCGATCTTAGTGAAAACCTTGGCGCGGGCGCCGTCGGTCTTTTCCTTTTTACGCTTGATGTTATTCCATTTGCTATGTCCGGACATGGAAAAATCCCCCTAATTTGTATTCACACAGGCAGCGGCATTACAGCCGATAATTACCAGTAAACTATTATAGCACAATAAATCGTTCTTTTCAAGAGGGGCCGCCCGCTTTATTGCAGATTGCGCAGGCCCTTCGGGTAATGGTTTTTGATGCGTCCGCCGCTGACCTTGCCGCCGCCGAGCGGGAACCCGTCTACGAGCACGGCGCACCAGCCGTTTTGCGCGGTGGCGGCGTCGATCTCCTCGCCCCGCAGCCAGGCGGCGGTGCGCGGGTCGGTCAGCGTCAGTTCCTCGCGGTTCGTGCACTGTGCGCCGTAGGCCATGAAAAGCGCATGGGCGGGCTGAAACCGCTTTTTCAGCACGCTGCCCGCCAGAACGCCGCCGCGCACGACGCGCAGCTTCGCGGTGTTCAGCGCCTCGCTGCCCGGCGCGGTCAGCAGCAGCCACTCCCCCGCCCCGGCCAGCGGGCGGGAAGCCAGCGCCGGGAAATAGGTTTTGGCAAAATCGAGCCACTCCGCCGGGGCTTTCGGCACCTTGGGCGGCTTGCCCTTCGGCGGGGTGGGCGCGTCGGCGTCGGCTGCCTTTTGCAGCTTCGCCATAAAGTGGCCCTCGCCGCCGTCGGCGGGCCAGATGCGGCGGGGGTATCCGGCGCGGAAATCCGGGTAGTCAGGGGCGCGGTTGGCCTCGCCCGGGCGGCCAAAGCCGCAGCCGGACAGGTCGCAGAGCGTGAACGCGGGGTGCTTTGCGAGGAAGGTCGCGATCTGTCCCTCGTCCTCCGCCGGGGCAAATGTGCAGGTCGAATAGACGAGCACGCCGCCCGGAGCCAGCAGCGCCGCCGCGTTTTCGAGAATTTCGGCCCCCAGCTCCGCACAGTGCGCCACTAAGGCGTTGTTGTGCTGGGCGGCGGCGACGGCCTCCTTGCGGAACATACCCTCGCCCGAGCAGGGCGCGTCGACGAGCACCCGGTCAAACTGCCCGGGCATCGCCGCGGCCAGGCGGGCGGTGTCCTCGTTCGTGATGACGGCGTTCGTCACGCCCATTCGCTCGAGATTCTGGCGCAGAATTTCAGCGCGGGCGGCGACGAATTCATTGGCCAGCAGCAGGCCCTGCCCCTGCAGAGCCGCCGCCAGTTGGCTGGTCTTGCCTCCCGGCGCGGCGCAGAGGTCGGCCACCCGCATACCGGGCTGCACGTCCAGCAACGCAGCGGGGGCCGAGGCACTCGGCTCCTGTGCATAGAGCACGCCCGCGTGGTGCCAGGCGTGCCGCCCCGGGCGGAAGTCTGCCGCCGTTGTAAAGGCCGTGGGGCAGAATGGGGACGGCTTTGCATCAAAGTCCGCATGCTGCGCGAACCATTCCGGCGTGCAGCGCAGCGCGTTGACCGTTACGCCGCGGGCAGGCTGCGGCGTGGCGTAGGCGTACAGCTCGTCAAAGCGCGCCCCCAGCAGTGCCCGCTCCCGCGCGGTAAAATCCTGTGGAAATTCCATAGCAGCCCCCTCTGCATAAAAAAGCCATGGGCGGGCAAACTACCTTTGCAGTCCGAAAACGACTGTAGATCGTTTTTACTTGCGAAAGGAGCTTACCACCTATGGCTAAGAATCAGACTAACAATTCGACGAACCGCACAACCAATCGCACGACGGACACGACCCAGAAAACCACGAACCGTACCCAGCAGAAAACCACCAACCGCACCACCAACACCACCGACAGCAAGAACTACAAGTGAGGCGGCACCGCGCCCCGGGCGGGGTGCGGTACATAATCTGTAACGGAAAACGGCCACGGGCGCATATAGAATGCGCCCCTACGGTCCCGACATTGTAGGGGCGGATTCCATATCCGCCCGCACCTTTTTACTCCGGCTTATACCCGTCCCACATCGCGTTGAACAATTCCTCAATGCGGTCGTTCTTGCCTTGCAGGTACAGCCAGCCCAGCAGGCACTCAAAGCCGGTGGAGGCGCGGTACTCCTGCACGGTGGCGTGCTTGGCGACAGTGGCCTTGCTGGCGTTTTTGCCGCGGCGCAGCACGGCGGCCTCGGCGTCGGTCAGCATCGGCTCGATGATGTCCAGCTCCAGATTCTGCGCGTGGGCGCTGACGTAATGCGTCGCCACGGTATGCAGACGATTGGGCTGCAAGCGCGTCGTGCCCACCAGGCGGGCACGGACGAGCAGCTCCAGCACGGCGTCGCCCACAAAGGCCAGCGCCAGCGGCGACATTTCGTGAATGTCGACTTCGGATTTTTGTGTAAACAGCATATTTTCTACTACTTAGTACAGATAATCGAATTCGTACTCGCCGATCTTGATCGTGTCCTCTTCCTCAACGCCCTGGGCGACCAGCTCGTCCAGAATGCCGGAATCCCCCAGCTGCGTCTGGAAATATTGCAGGCTCTCGTAGTCCTCGACGTTCGTACCGGCGAGGATACGCTCCAGCCACGGGGCATCGACGGTGAACTCGTGGTCGCCGGTGCGCTCCACCGTGAACGGACGGGTCGGCTGGGCGTTCTTGTCGGGGCGCTTGTACTCGGCCTCATAGACCTTGACCGGGGGCAGATCCTTCAGGCGGTTGTAGACCAGCGCGGGCAGGTTGTCCACACCCTGACGGGTCGCCGCGGAGATGGGCAGGAAGGTCAGACCTTTGGCCTCGACGTACTGCTTGAACTCCTCGACCTGCTCGGGACTTGCAATGTCGCACTTGTTGCCCAGCACGATCTGCGGACGGTCCGCCAGCTCGGCACTGAACCCGGCCAGCTCGTGGTTGATCTGCTCAAAGTCCGCCTTGGGGTCGCGGCCCTCGCAGCCGGAGACGTCAACGACGTGCAGCAGCAGGCGGCAGCGCTCCACATGGCGCAGGAAGTCGTGGCCGAGGCCGACGCCCTCCGCAGCACCCTCGATCAGACCGGGGATGTCGGCGCAGACAAAGCTCTGCTCCGGGCCGACGCGGACGACGCCCAGCACGGGGGTCAGCGTCGTGAAGTGGTAGTTGGCGATCTTGGGACGCGCAGCAGAAATAATGCTGATGAGCGTCGATTTGCCGACGTTCGGGAAGCCGATCAGGCCCACGTCCGCAATGACCTTCAGCTCGAGCTTGAGGTGCATATCCTCGCCGGGCAGACCGGGCTTGGCAAACTTGGGGATCTGGCGGGTCGGGGTCGCAAAATGGCTGTTGCCCCAGCCGCCGCGGCCGCCCTTGGCGACGACGACAGGCTCACTGCCCGTCAGATCGGCCACGACGAGGTCGGTCTCGGCCTCCTTCAGCACGGTGCCGCGGGGCACGCGGATGACCAGGTCGTCACCGTCTGCGCCGCTCATCCGCTTGGCGCGGCCATTCTCGCCGTCGGGCGCGGTGTACTTGCGCTTGTAGCGGAAGTCCATCAGGGTGGACAGGTTGTCGTCGGCCACAAAGATGATGTCGCCGCCGCGCCCGCCGTCACCGCCGTCGGGGCCGCCCGCCGCCACGAATTTTTCGCGGTGGAACGTCACCGCACCGTCGCCGCCCTTGCCAGCGTGCAGCCAGATCGTGGCGGTATCAATAAAATTACTGGTTGCCATGTGGTACCTCATTTACAAAAAATCACAAAAAACGAGCGAGCCGCAAAGGCCCGCCCGTACCGGTTTTTTTACTGCTTGACCGTGCAGCGCTTGCGGTCACGGCCCATGCGCTCGAAGTGAACGCGGCCATCGACCAGAGCGAACAGGGTGTCATCGCTGCCGATGCCGACGCCCTCACCCGCATGGATGTGGGTGCCGCGCTGACGGACCAGGATGTTGCCGGCCAGAACAAACTGACCGTCGCCGCGCTTGACGCCGAGGCGCTTGGACTCGGAATCACGACCGTTCTTGGTAGAACCTACGCCTTTTTTATGTGCCATTGTGATTTACCTCCTTAGCCGTTGATCGCGGTGATTTCCACCTTGGTGTAAGGCTGACGATGACCCTTGCGGACCATGCTGCCCTTCTTGGGACGATAGGTCAGGATGTTGAGCTTCTTGCCCTTGCCGGTCTTGACGACCTTGGCAACAACGGAAGCGCCCTCAACAACGGGAGCGCCGACCTTGACAGAGCCCTCCTCGCCAACGGCGAGAACCTGATCGAAGGTGACTTCGCTGTTGTCCTCAGCGTTCAGCTTCTCGACGTAGACGATGTCGCCGACCTTAACGCTGTACTGCTTGCCACCGGTTTTGATAACTGCGTACATAGTGGATAACCTCTTTCAATAAGTCTCGCTGGTCTGTAGGGCGTTGCACCGATAAAAGCACACACTTATAGAGCCCATACCATGCGGCTCTAGTATCATACCATATAGGAGCAGGGCTTGTCAAGGGGTTTTCAGGCGTGGGAAGGTTAAAATTTCAGAATTTCTTTTGCCTTCCCCCAAGGGGCTGCGCCCGCTGGCGCGTGTCGGAGCGCAACCGCCGTAGGCGGCTCTTAGCGCGTAGACTGAAGGTGGCCCCGCAGGGCCGGATGAGGGGCAAGTCTGCGGTTGTATCCCATCAGTGGGCTGCAATGGCAAGGTTGCCCCTCATCAGTCCGCTTCGCGGACAGCTTTCCCCAAGGGGAAAGCCTTTATTAGCGGCCCTGCCGCTCTGCCGCCTCCACCGTGTTCAGCATGAGCATGGCGCGGGTCATGGGGCCGACGCCGCCGGGGACGGGGGTGATGTAGGCGGCCTTTTCGGCGGCCTCGGCAAAGTTCACGTCACCGTGCAGCTTGCCGTCCGCACCGCGGTTGATGCCCACATCAATGACGACGGCACCGGGCTTGACCATGTCGCCGGTCACAAAGCCCTCGCGGCCCACGGCGGCCACGAGAATATCCGCGGCGGCGCAGACTTCTTTCAGGTTCTTCGTCCTGGAATGGCAGATCGTGACCGTGGCATTCTTCGCCAGCAGCAGCAGCGCCGCGGGCTTGCCCACGATGTTCGAGCGGCCAATGACGACGGCGTTCTTGCCCGCAATGTCGGTGCCCGTGGACTCGATCATGCGGATGCAGCCCGCCGGGGTGCAGGGCAGGTAGCACGGCTCGCCGATCTGCATACAGCCCACGTTGACGGGCGAGAAGCCGTCCACGTCCTTCTCGGGCGGGATGGCGTCGATGACAGCCTTCTCGTCGATCTGGGCGGGCAGCGGCAGCTGCACCAGAATGCCGTGCACAGCGGAGTCATCCGCCAGCTTCTTCACCTCGGCCAGCAGGGTGTCCTGCGTGGTGTCGGCGGGCAGGTTGATGCTGCGGCTCTCGATGCCGCACTGCGCACAGTCGTTGATCTTGCCGCGGACGTAGACCTGGCTGGCGGGGTTCTCGCCCACCAGAATGACCGCCAGGCAGGGGTTGATGCCCCTGCTTTTCAGCTCCCTGACCTTTTCTGCGGCCTCGGCCTTCGTGGCGGCGGCCAATGCCTTGCCGTCAATGACAGTTGCTGGCATATAGGTTCTCCTCTCTATGTTAGGGTAGATTTCGGGTTTTGGTGAGGTTTTCTCCCGCATCCGCTGCGGCGGGAGAGAGCCTTGCCATTATCCGAAACAGTTCCTTTTTTACTCCTTCGGGTCCTCAATCTCCTCGATCTCGACCTCGCTCAAATCCAGCGCATCCAGACGCGCATTCATGGCATCGGTGGCCTTGACAAACTCGGCGTGGGGTGCGCCGGCGGGCAGGATGTCCGGCGTGAAGCGGTCCCCTGCCTCGGCCTGCTTTTTCAGGTCCTTCACAGCCAGCGGCACCATGAGCGGCTTGCCCTTGGCATTGCGCAGACCGATGGCCATAAGCGTGGCGGCCACGATGACCGACCCAATCGCCACCAGCTGGCTGGCGCGCAGACCGGTATTGCCGATCAGCAGCGAGTCGGTGCGCAGCCCCTCGATCCAGGCGCGGCCCAGGCCGTACCAGATGATATAGCCCAGGAAGATTTGTCCGTTGAACCGCCGTTTTTTGTAAAGCGAAGCCAGCACGGCGAAGCCAACCAGACACCAGATGCTCTCATACAAAAACGTCGGGTGCACCGGCGCGGCGGGGTCTACGGTCACGCCCGCGGGCAGCGTGACCTGCACGGATTTGAGATACGCCTCCGTGCCCTCGCTGTACATGCCCCAGGGCAGCGTCGTGTTTGTACCGAAGGCCTCCTGATTGACGAAGTTGCCCCAGCGGCCAATGCCCTGCCCGATCAGAAAGCCCAGCGACACCAGATCAAACAGCGGCAGCAGCGGCACCTTGCGCCATTTGGCGGCCAGCCCGCCGAACACAAACGCGCCGATGACCGCGCCATAGATGGCGATGCCGCCCTTGCGGATGTCGATCATCTCCCAGAGGCTTTGATACGCAAAGGGTGCCATAGCTACGTAATAAACGCGCGCACAGACGATGGCCATGACCGTGCCGATGGCCACAACGTCCACCAGACGGTCCGAGTCGATGCCGTAGTCCACAGCATTGCGGAAGGCGTAGAGCATCGCCAGCAGCATGCCCGCCGCGATGATGACGCCGTACCAGTAAATGTTGAACCCGCCGATGGCCAGCGCCACGCGGTTGACCGTCAGATCCAGGCCCAACCCGGGAAATTGCACATGATAGACCATTTTCAACTTAACCTCGTTATTTTTCTGCCGGGTCGATCTGCACGTAGGCGCGGTTTTCCTCCCGCAGGGCCGTCTGCAGCAGGGCGTTGGCGTCCTCCACGGTCAGCGCGGCCAGCGCGGCGATCTCGTCCGCCAGCGTGCGGCCCTTCAGGCAGGCCGCGGCGGCTTCCTCGGCGGCATCGTCCACGGCCTCCACGTCGCCCAGCAGCTCGCCGTACATCTGGTTTTTCACAAGCATAAAGACCTCGGGGTCAACGCCCTCGCGGCGCATCCGCTCGATCTCCTCCTGTAAAAGGTCCACGACCTGGCGCGGGGTGTCGCTCTCGCCGGTAAAGGCCACGGTGCAGGCGCCGCGCACGGCGATAAAGTCACCGGAGAACTCGGGGTTGACCAGCGCTTCATCGTACAGACGGCGGTAGAGCTTCGTCAGGCCGCCGACGACCAGATCGCCCAGCATGTCCAGCAGCAGCTCGCGCTTCAGGTCACCCTCGGCCAGCGGCTCCTCGCGGTAGGCCACGCCGAAGCAGGGCTTCGTGACAGGCATCGTGAAGAACGCTTCCTTGTGGGGCAGCGGGCCGGTCTGCGCCGGGATGTCCCACTCGACCTCATGCGGGGCGCGGGCGCGGTACAGGCCGTTGCGCTTGCAGGCGTCCACAGCCTGCGCCAGCGTGATCTTGCCCGCGACGCTCAGCACCATATTGGACGGCGCGTAGAACCCCCTGGTGCAGCTGTAGAGCATCTGGGGCGTCAGCTCGGCAATGCTCTCCACCGTGCCCGCGATGTCGTCGCGCAGCGGGTGGTCGGCGTAGAGACAGCGGAACAGCGCGTTCAGCAGCCGCCAGTCGGGGCTGTCGTCGTACATTTTGATCTCCTGCCCGATGATGCCCTGCTCCTTGGCAATCGTGGCCTTGGTGAACCACGGCTTGCCGACCATGCCCAGCAGAATGTCAAGGTTCTCGTCAATTTTCTGGGTCGCCGAGAACAGGTAGCAGGTGCGGTCATAGCTGGTAAAGGCGTTGGCCGACGCGCCGGTCTTGGCGTAGAAGGTGAAGGAGTCGCCCTTGGGCGTCTCGCACATTTTGTGCTCCAGGAAATGCGCCGTACCGGCGGGCAGTGTGACCTGTTTGCCGTCCAGCCTGAACGCGCGGTGGACGGAGCCAAAGCCCGTGGCGTAAATCGCGTGGACGCTGCTGTAGCCCGGCATCGTGCGGCAGAGCACGGTCAGGCCGCTGGGCAGCACGACGCTTTCACAGCTGACGGCGGCAGCGGCGCGCGCCTGGGCAGCGGCGAAGTTCTCGTGATCGTTATTCAACATCCTCGCTGCCTCCTTTCCCCTGCGTGCCCGGCTCGGCGGTCACGGCGTAGCAGACCGAATAGCTGTAGCTCTGCAGCGTCTGGCGCACCTCGTCCAAGCTGACGGCGCTGGTCAGCACCTTGCCGTACTCCGGCGGGTAGAGCGGCTCGCCGCGTGTGATCTGGCCGTAGTACCAGTTTTCCAGCGCGGCCAGGCTGTCGCCGAGGGCGTCCATGCTGGACAAAAGACCGCGGCGGCAGTCGTCAACTTCTTCCTGGGTGATGGGGCCGTTTTTCAGGCCCTCCAGCTCGGCAATGATGGCGGCCTCGGCCTGCTGCTCCTTGCCCGGCTCAACGCCGGAGTCGATCATCATGACGCCGGTGGCGCGCTGGGCGGCAGAACCGCAGTAGTAGCAAAGGGACTGCTTCTCGCGCACGTTGCGGAACAAACGGCTGGTGGCAGAGCCGCCCAGCACGCTCATGGCGACGCGCAGGATGCTGACACTGGGCGGGTTGGGGTTGGCTTCGCCCGTGGTGAACAGCATACAGAGCTTGGCCTGGGTCAGGCCGGGGATCTCCTCTTTAAAATGGCGCAGCGGCGTGGCGGGCATGGCAACGGGCGCGGCAAACGGGCGCGGGTCACGGCGGATACCGTCGAGCTTTTTCAGCAGCATATCGGCCACGCGGGCCTCATCGACGCCCTGCACCATCACGTCGATGTACGCGGTGGAGAGGATGCGGTCATACTCGGCCTTGAGGCTCTGCGGCGTCACATTGACGAGCTCGCCGGGGTAGCCGCCCAGCTCGATGCCCGCGGGGGTGTCGCCGTAGAATTTGCGGCGAGCCTGCCGCACGCAGTAGAGACGCTTCGAGTTGAACTCGGCCTCAAGGCGGCGGGCCTGGGTCTCGGTCTCGATGCGCACGGCCTCGGGGTCGAACGCGCCGTCCACGAGATACGGGTCAAAGATCGTGCCGAACACAATGTCGGCGTAGGCGGCGGTCAGGTTCTCCCCCGCCAGCGCGTAAGCGTCCTTGATGCCGCAGATATCGGCGGAGAGCACGCGGTCCGTGCCCGCGCTGGCCAGGTCAACGCCGAGGTCCGCACCGTACAGCTCGGCCAGGCGGCGGGACAGCGCGGTCATATCGGGGCAGGCCGCGTAGCCGCGTTCCAGCACAAGGGCCAGCACCGCGGCGTCGGTGGCAGATTCCCGCTTTGCCGGAAAGCGCAGATGCAGCGTGATGCGGCAGCGGTTGAATTTAGAAGCATCCAGCGTTGTAATGCAAACGCCGGGCGCGAGTTGTTTACGTTCCAAATCGTTATTCCTTTCAAACATCAATAGATATTAGTATTATACCGCTTTAGCGACGTAAAGTAAATAAAAAACTTGCAACAGATGGGGTAGATTGTTTATAATAGAGTCTGGAATCGCCGCTTTGTAGGGGGCGGCGTCCCCGACGCCCCGCGGGTGGGCAGACATCTGCCGTAAACTTGCGGGCCGGGCATGCCCGGCCCCTACAGAGCAATTCTATATAAAGAGGTATACTATATGAACACTTTCACCCTGAAAGGCACCTTCCTCGACACCCCCGCCCCGGACACCCTCCGCATCCGCGAGGGCTATCTGCTGTGTGAAAACGGCCTGTGCGCCGGATTCAGCGAGACTGCCCCTGCCGGGGTGGAAGTTCTCGACTATACGGGTAAAATCATCACGCCGGGTCTTGTGGACCTGCATCTGCACGCGCCGCAGTACAGCTATTGCGGCACGGCAATGGATCTGGAGCTGCTGGACTGGCTGCAGCAGTACACCTACCCCGAGGAAGCCCACTACGCCGACCCGGCCTACGCCAGGCTGGGCTACTCCTATTTTGTGCGCGACCTGAAAAACAGCGCCACAACGCGCGCCTGCATCTTTGCGACGCTGCACACCGACGCAACGCTCGAACTGATGCACCAGCTGCGCGGCGCGGGGCTTTCCGCCTTTGTCGGCAAGCTGGGTATGGACCGCAACAGCCCTGACAGCTACCGTGAGCCGTCCGCCGCCGCGGGTCTGGCCGAGACGCGCCGCTGGCTGGATACCTGCCGTGCCGAAAACACCCTGCACGCGGGCCCGGTGCGCCCGATGATCACACCGCGCTTCACCCCCAGCACGAGTGACGAGTATATGCGCGGTCTCGGCGAACTGGCAAGAGAATACAACGTACCTGCGCAGAGTCACCTGTCCGAGAATCCGGGCGAGATCGCGTGGGTCGCCGAGCTGTGCCCCGGCACAAAATTCTACGGCGAGAGCTACAGCCGGTACGGCCTGTTCGGCGGCGGCGTGCCCACCGTCATGGCGCACTGCATCTACAGCCCCGATGACGAGGCCGCGCTGATGAAGCAGAACCGCGTCATGATCGCCCACTGCCCCACCAGCAACGAGAATGTCATTGCGGGCATCGCCCCCGCGGCGCACTACCTGCGCGGCGGCTGGCGCGTCGGCCTGGGCAGCGACGTGGCCGGCGGTCAGACGCTGGACCTGTTCACGGTCATGGCTACCGCCGTGCAGGCCAGCAAGCTGCGCTGGCGGTATATCGACCAGAGTGAGAAGCCGCTGACGATGGTGGAGGCGCTGTATATGGCGACTGTCGGCGGCGGAGATTTCTGGGCCGATTTTGGCGAGAAGGTCGGCCTGTTTGAGGACGGCTATGCGTTTGACGCGCTGGTGCTGGATGATGACCCGCTTAAAAATATGCGGGCGTTCAGCGCTGCGGAGCGTTTGGAACGGTATGCGTACCTTGGCAAGGGTAAGCTGACGGCGAAGTTTGCAGCAGGTGAGAAGCTTTTGTAATAAAGGGTTCTGCCCGTTTACCCTAACAACAACGTCCCCCGTGCACCATCGTGTGCACGGGGGACGACCCATTTCCCTCTATATAAGACCTTACAATCAGTTGATGAATGCGTCGTGGATGGCGGCAACTGCCTTGTCGGCGTCGGCCTCGTCGATGATGACGCTGATCTTGATCTCACTGGTGGAGATCATCTTGATGTTGATGTTCTGGTTGAACAGGGCCTCGAACATCGTGGAGGCCACGCCGGAGTGGCTCTGCATACCCGCGCCGACGATGGAGACCTTCGCGCAGGTCTTGTCAACGGTGATGTCGCCGCCGCCGATGCGGTGCGTGGCGTTTTTCAGCGCGGCAACGGCGCTTTCGGCGTCGCCCAGGGGCACGGTGAAGCTCATGTCCTTCTTGCCGTCGCGGCCCGTGGTCTGCAGAATGATGTCAACGTTGATGTTCTTCTGGGCCAGTAGGCTGAAAATTTTGAACGACATACCGGGCACATCCGGCACGTCCTTCACGGTCAAAACGGCGACGTCGGTGTCCTTTGCAACACCCTTGATGAGCATACCTTCCACTTTGGTCTCCTCCTTAACAACGGTGCCGGGCACCGGATTGATGCTGGAGATGACCTCCAGCTCGACATTGTACTTTTTGGCCAGCTCGACGCTGCGGTTGTTCAACACCTGTGCGCCCAGGGACGCCAGCTCGAGCATCTCGTCAAACGTGATCTCCTTGAGCTTGGTTGCCTTGGGGATCTTGCGCGGGTCTGCGGTGTAGACGCCCTCGACGTCGGTGAAGATCTGGCAGCGGTCCGCGTGCAGCGCAGCGGCCAGCGCCACGGCGGAGGTATCGCTGCCGCCGCGGCCCAGCGTCGTGATGTCGTCGGAGCGGTTCAGGCCCTGGAAGCCTGCCACGACGACCACACGGTTGCGCGCCAGCTCACTCTCGACACGCTCGGTGTCCAGGCGCTTGATGCGCGCCTTGGAGTAGGCGCGGTCTGTATTGAAGCCCGCCTGCCAGCCCGTCAGGCTGATGGCGGAGACGCCCAGCTCCTGCAAGGCCATCGTCAGCAGGGAAATCGAAATCTCCTCGCCTGCGGCCAGCAGCATATCCATCTCGCGGTGGGACGGGTCGGAGGTGATCTCCGCCGCCTTGGCAATCAGGTCGTCGGTGGTGTCGCCCTGCGCCGAGACGACCACGACAACGTCGTTGCCGGCGTTGCGGGTGTTCATGACGATGCGCGCCACGTTGAAGATGCGGTCCCGGTCCTTGACCGAGGAGCCGCCGAATTTTTGTACGATCAAGCCCATTGGTGTACTCTCTCCCCTGTTCCTGTATCAGCTCACCACTGCGCCGACGTTGTCGGCCAGCAGACGATGCACGGTAAAATGGTGCAGCGGGCTGTCCGCAGCCAGCGCTGCCTCTGCGCGGGTGAAAAACTCGGTGTCGTCCTTGTGCACAACGGCCATGATGGTCGGCCCGGCGCCCGAGATGTAAACGGCCTGCGCACCCAGGTCCTGCGCCAGCTCAAAGACGTCGTCGCCGCCCTCGATCAGCGGCAGGCGGTACTTCTGGTGCAGCACGTCCTTGGTCGCCACACCCAGCAGCGCGTAGTTGCCCTCGCAGAAGGCCGCCGTGGCCAGCGCCGCGCGGGACAGGTTGTAGACGGCATCCTTATGGCTGACCATGGCGGGCAGCGCCGCGCGCGCCTTGCTGGTCAGCAGGCGGAAGTCCGGCACAAACGCCGCAAACGCCAGCTCGGGGTCAATGTCCTTCTTGACGCTGTAGACCTGGCCCTCGTCGATGACGCTGGTCACAAAGCCGCCCAGCATAGCGGGGGCGACGTTGTCGGGATGGCCCTCGATGGCCGTCGCCAGCGTCAGCATCTGGCGCTCGGTCAGCTTGTCGCCCAGCAGGGCGTTCGCGCCCATGATGCCCGCCACGATGCAGGCCGAGCTGGACCCGAGGCCGCGCGCCATCGGGATGTCGTTGCGCTGGGTGATGCGCAGACCCTTCAGCGGGATGCCCAGCTGGTCATAGACGACCCGGGCCGAGCGGTAGACCAGGTTGTTGCTGCCCGCCGGGACGTGGGTCCCATCGACGGACGAAATCTGAATGCGGTCCGATTCCTCAAACGTAAAGACGTTGTGCATCGAAACGGCCAGACCCAGCGAGTCAAACCCGGCGCCGACGTTGGCGCTGGTGGCCGGGACGGTTACAGTTACCATATACCCTGCCCCCTCTCAGTCTTCCAGCTTCTTCATGGCCAGCGCGACCTTGCCGCCCAGCACTTCGATTTTCTCCGTGACAGCGGCAATATCCGCAGACATAGCGGCATCGACCAGATAGGCGGCCTCGCCGTTGTCCTCAAAGACCACATGGCCCGCACCGGCCACGCTGGGCAGCAGCGCCGCCGCCACACCGGTCACGCGCAGATACCACGGGTAGGTGTTCCTGTCCTCAAGCAGGCCCTCCGGCTTCTCGGCTGGCTTCCAGAACAGCGAGTCGTGTACCTTGACGCCCTCTTTCAAAGCGTCAATGACGTCGGCCACAACGGCGCTGGCGGTGGGCAGCTTGCCCGCGCCCTTGCCGTAGAACACGACGTCGCCGAGCATATCGCCCTTCATCAAAACGGCGTTGAACACGTCATCGACGCCCGCCAGCTGGTTCGCGTTGGAGACGAGCATCGGCTCGACGCCCGCGGCCATCTGACCGTCCCCGCTCTCGTTGTACCAGGCGATCAGCTTGATGGCGCTGTCGAGCTTTTCGGCGGCCTTGATGTCAGCAACGGTGATGTCGCGGATGCCGCGGGTCGGGATGTTGTCCGGGTAGACGTGATGCCCGCAGGCGAGGCTGGCCAGAATGGCGATCTTGCGGCAGGCATCGCGGCCATCCACATCGTCGCCGGGGTCCCTCGTCTCGGCGTAGCCGAGCTGCTGGGCAATTTTCAGGGCCTCGTCAAAGCCCATGTTCTCGCGCTTCATCTTCGTCAGCATGAAGTTCGTCGTGCCGTTGACGATGCCGCGGATGCTGCTGATATGGTTGGCGGCCAGGCACTGGTGCATCGGGGTGATGATCGGCGTGCCGCCGCCGACGCTGGCCTCAAACAGGAAGGCCGCGCTGTGCTCTTTGGCAAGGGCCAGCAGCTCTGCGCCGTAGGTCGCGACCATCTCCTTGTTGGAGGTGCAGACGCTGCGCCCGCTCTCAAGGCACTGGCGCACATACGGGTAGGCAAATTTTGTGCCGCCAATGGTCTCGACGACGACCTTGATTTCGGGGTCATTCAGGATCGTGTCGATGGATTTCGTAAAAAGCGCGGCATCCGGAGAACCGGAAAAGTCCCGCACATCCAGGATATATTTGACCTCGACGGGCTCACCGGCGCGGCGGGCGATGGAGGCTGCATTGCGGCGGCAGACCTCCAGCACGCCGGAGCCGACCGTGCCGAAGCCCATGATTGCGATTTTAGCCATTGGAAAAATCCCCCTATTCTTACACTCGGTATGCCAATTTTCTTGCCTCCCTCTGTGAGGGAGGTGGCCCCGCAGGGCCGGAGGGAGAGAGCCTTGCGGCTATCCGAAATATTTCGGGCTATGGCAAGGTTCTCTCCCCCACCCG
>ERZ1106951.1373-NODE-1373-length-21549-cov-3.278915_pt1 | contig 21549 bp, 17 predicted proteins | sample MGYA00403676_ERZ1106951 | MGnify/ENA primary metagenome ERZ1106951 (study PRJEB35170, sample SAMEA104062398) | human gut metagenome | biome: human gut; feature: human-associated habitat; material: faeces | place: Denmark | collected 2012-04-23 ...
CGCACAGCGCGACTATTGCGATTCCCGGACTGGGAGAGTAGGACGTTGCCAGATTGCGCCAACCCGAAATCCAGCGCACATTCGGCGGGTGCGTATTGCGCATCCCTACGGTCTACGAAAAAAGCCGCCCGTTTTAAACAGCGGACGGCTTTTTGCATATTCGAGTGATTTTGAAACGTGACACGGAACGCGCGCGGCGTCAGCGGGAATCAGTCGTCCTTCCTGCGTCGGAAGCAGAGCAGCGCGATCAGGGCGGCGGAGGCAACCGCCAGCAGCATCCACAGCGCGGGCTGGGTTTCATCGCCGGTTTGGGGCAGAGAGAACACAGACAGCACGGCGGAATCGGAGGTCACGCTGTCGCCCGCTCCATCCGTGACCACGCAGCGCAGGGTCAGTCCGCTTTGCGCCAGCGTGACCTTGGAGAGCTGGTAGCTGTCTTGGTTCGCGCCGGGCAGATCCACCCATCGCCCTTCGGCGTTCAGTTTCTGCCACTGATATCGGTACGGCCGCTGACCGCCGTCAGCCGAAACGACAAACAGCGCGTCCTGCTTTTCGACCAGATTCAGGCTTTCGGGCTGCTGGGCGATATACAGCTTGGGGAACAAGGAGAGGCGAACGTGGTTATCCGCATCCGCAAATTCCGCATAGTCCGCCTTGGAACTCACGTTCAGATCCAGCTCGTCCAGACGGCGGCCCGCGGTCAGCGTTTGGAGCGGAATATCCATGGAGTAGCCGTAGTCATCCTCCATGGCGTTTCGGAAGGTGTGGCTGAACAGGGTCTGCCCGTTGTAGGAGGATGTGAGGGTGGGCACCACGCGCGATCGCGGTTTGGTGTTGCCGCTTCGGTTCAAAATGCTGACGCGCACATAGGTTTCGCCTTCCCGGTTAAAGAGCTGGGCGCTCAGCATCAGGTCGTGAGAGTCGGTATTCACAATCTTGTGCGCCATCTCCGAAGTCAGGCGCATCAACACCGGATCGTCGTTCGTCGCGTCTGTGGTCAGGACCAGGGCGTTGGAGAGCGGGCGGCCGTTTTCCGTCAGCAGCGCGCCGAATTGCTTCGCGCCCACCGTCTGAACGATTTCCGCCGTCAAAGCGACATTGCCGTCCCAATCGGCGGGAATCAGCAGCTTGGCCTTATAGCTCTGGATGTCGTCCGGCATCAGCAGGGTGGTGCGCACGTTGCGCTGGGTGGTTACGCCGTTGCTGTTGGTGCTGGTGATGTTCCAGCTGTCGCCGTTCAGCGCGTCATACATGCCGTCCACCCGGCGGATGGTGTACACGCCCTTCTGCTCCGCCGCAAGGTTTCCGTTGGTGGCGAAGAACAGATTGGTGCTCTCCTGCGGCTGGGCACAGTTGATATGCAGGGTCTGAATGACTTGGTCCCCTTTCTTCACCTTCACGTCCAGCCCGGAGAGCGGCAGGTTGCCCGTGTTGCGCACGGAAAGAATCAGGTCGATGTAATCCCCGGCGCACACGCAGGGGTCGTTGGGCACAGCGGCCTGCAATTCAGCCGACATCACCAACCGATAGGTGAAATAGGTCAGGGACTGGCGCAGGTAGGAGCCGTGTTCGTTGCCCAAATCCACCGCGTAGAAGCCCGCGCCCGAATCCTGCAGCTTGACGCTGGAGGGGCTTTCGCCGAGCTGCACCAGCGTAAAGGGATCGCAGATGGTATCGGTATCCGGGTCGTAGCGCACGCAGCGCACCAGATATTCCGCTTTGGCATCGGGCACGACGTTGGTATTGGGGGTCGAGCACTCCGTCCAGTACAGATAGATGCCGCCGCCGAACTTGACGGTGTCAAAGCGATCCGCGTTGACCTCGATGTCGTAATCGGTCACGGTCACGGGTTTTTCCGGGCTTTGGGGCGACAGCGTGACGCCCTTCAGCCGGTGGATGAAACCGCCCTCGTCCGTCTTCACCCTGTCCAGATAGAACAGGGTATCCTTGTCGTTGACGCCGTTGATGCGGGTCACCACTTTGAAATTGACGATGTTGCCCTTGGCCAGCTCCTGCCGCTCGCTCTTGGGCTGAGCTTGCCGCCTGTCCCTGCGAATGCGGGCGAGCACACCGTCCGTGCCCAGAACATAGAAGTTCATCTTGTCGTCTTCCAGCGCGCCTACGGAAACAGCCGTCGGCTCGCCCACGTGGTAACGGGCGATCTCCATGTTGCTTTCAAAATAGGAAGGCTCCAACTTATGGCTCTTGAGCTTATTCGTGTCCTTATCGTAGAAGTGAACCTGCCCGCTGATTTTTGTTTCTTTAGAGCGGACATAGGTGTTGACCATGAACACGGAGTCCAACCGGGTGGGATGTGTGGCGGTTAAAAGCACCTCCGGCATGGTGTGGTAGTTGCGTTCGGTGGAGCCGGATACGGTGGAGCTGACAGCATCGGTTTCGTGATAATACACCACTGCAAGGGAGCCGTCTTCCTGCTTTTGCATCAGCACCGACGCGGCGCAGGCCGCATTCGGCGGGTTGACCTCGTCTTCGGGGGTGCGCTTTCCAAACTGGCCGCTCAAGATGGTCAGAGCGCAGAATTTGCTGGAATTCCCTTGAATATCCCGGCTCGGTTCCACGGTAAAGTCGTAATCGACAAACCGGTTCTGATATGCTGTGTTCGTGTTGCTGCGCTTGGCGGGGTTGTCGGAGGTGTCTATCCAGCCCACCTGCCCGTGCTTGGTCGGATCATTCAGGTTATACCAGTTGACCCGCTCCCAGTTATCCGGGCTTATGCCGGGCTGAATCCAGAACAGATAGGTGGTGCCGTCCACCACGACATACTGGAAGTCGCCTGCGGAACAGTCGATTCGTTCAAACAGCTTTTTTGTCTCGGTGGGCTCCACCCCGCTGGCGCCTACCGCCGTTACGGTGTTGGCGGCGGCCGGCAAGGGATCTGCCGCGCCGTCGTTATCCCGCCACGACGAGCTTGTCGTCGTCTTGCCGGAAGCCGTCAGCGCTATCGAATCGGACGAACTCAGCGGGAGGTTGCCCTCCCACAGGGTGGTGCTCCATTTTAGGAACAGGGCGCGCAGGGTCACGCTGAGGCCGATGCCGATTCGAGCCTCGGCAGAAACCTGCGGCGTGGTGAGGTGGATGATGGGGTTGATGTAGCCGTAGCCGCGGAGCGACACGGAGAGCACATCCTTCAGCCCCAAGCCGATGGTTCCGCCCAGCTCCAGCCGGAAGCTGATGGTCATGCCGCTGTCATAGCCGATGACAGGGCCTTCCTTGACCTTCAGAAGCCCGTTTTCGATTTCGGCTTTCATGTTCAGGCTGATGCCGACGCCGAAGCTGGCGCCCATGCTGAAATCGATCCCGGCAAAGAAGGGCACGGGGCCGATGGTGAAGGTTTGGGTGAAGCCCGCCTCAAAGGCAAACGTCGCGCCGCCGTTTCCGCGCAGCTCGAGGGATTGGTCGCTGCGGCGATACAGCCCCTGCATGGCCGCAAAGGGCGTGATATGCACGCCGTAATCGCCCAGCAGCTTGGGGGTGGTGGTGGTGTTGACGTTGCGATATACGCCGGCCGCCGCCAGCAGCTTATCCGCGGCAGACTGCTTGTCAAACTCCTTGATCGCCCGCTCCTGATCCTGCGTGTCGTCGGTCTTCCAGGTCGTGCTCTCCGGAGCGAAGTCGTAGCCCCAGGAGAACATGCCCATGCCGGAGGGCAGAATCATAAGCGTGGGATAGTTGCCGGGGATGGAGAGGGAAAGCGTACTTCCGCTGATAAAGGGAACATCGCCCGGAATGGTAAAGCCAAAACCGCCCGAGCCGCTGGTGAAGGAGAACAGCGCGCTGTGGTCGAAGAAGGGCTCGTCCACGACGGCCTTTTCGATTTTGAGATGGGTATCGAAGGTATATTCCTGTCCGTTCGTTGTGAGCTTGAAGGAAACCTTGGATTCCGGATGCAGGATGCGCAGCCATTCTTTCTCGAAGGTGAACACCGTCTTGTCGCTGTCGGCCGCGGTAAACGTCTGCTTGACGGATTGGAACGCTGTGCCCGCCGCGTCGGTGGGGTAGCGCATCTCCAATTCGCCGCTGCCGGCGCAGGAAAGCTTGACGGAAAAGGTGTGTTTGAGGTTGTTCTTTTTGGAATAGTAAAAGGAACTTTCCTCGTTTAGAATATCCCGGCCGTTGAAGCAGGCCATGACCAGATACGGGGTCTGATCGTCCTTCTTCAAATGGACGGAGACGGATTCGCCGCCGCGGATTTTGACGGTTTGAATCTCGTGGGTCTGGCAGCCGTTCGCGGTGACGCGCAGGCCCAGCTTCATATCCGTCTTTTCATCCGCGCCCAGATCGGATACCCAAAACACCGCCCGGCCGTCGGAATTGGTGACCGCGTCCTTGGTGCGCTTGGAATCCTTGTTGTTGACCAGATGCACCAGCGCGCCGGACAGGGGATTTTTATCCGAATCATATACCGCGATGCAGATCTGCTTGGTGGAAATAACGGTCACGTCAAAATCAATCGCGTCGGCCGCGTTTTCCGAGATTTCCAAAGTGCGGGCCTTGTCCATTAAACCGGTGACGCTGTTCGTCTGCGCGAACAGCATGCTTTCGTTGATGGGCGCGGCCAGCATGCTTTCGCTGCACCGGGCGACCAGCGCAGTATAGTCGGCGTAGTTGGCGCTGATGGTCTTAATGGCCTGCAGAATCTCCTCCTTGGCCTCCATCATGCGGTCATAAGCGCGGGCGCGGTCATAGGCGGAGGCGCTGACGTCCTGATAGAGGCGGATGCCGTTGAGAATCGCCGTTCGCCCGTCCGAAAGCTGCTCTTCATAATAGGTAAGCTGATCTTCCAGCGCGCGCAGTTCCCATTCCAAGGTGCTGACATCGGCTTGGAAGGTGCTGCCGGACAGGCCGGAGGCCAACTGAATGTAATCCTGCGCCGAGCCGAGCAGGCTGCGCAGCTTTTCCGAGAGAAACCAGTCGGTCCACTGCCACATTTGCAGCGCGTTCATCGAGGCGGAGGGGCTCATGCCCTCGTGCCACGTGGCTCCGGTCTGAGCGTCGCCCGCCAGCGCTTTCAGCGAGGCGATTTCGGCGGAGCGCAGGACGGGCACAGCCGTTTCCGCCAAGCCGGGCATCGCGCCCAGCAGGATTGCCAGCGTCAGCAGAAGGGAGAGCAGCCGTTTCATCATAAGGAAACCTCCTATTCGTCGTAAAACGTCAGCCATTCCGGATGGGTTTCAATGTCGTATGCTTCGCGCCACTGGCTGACCAGCTCCTCCAGTCGGCGGGTCTGTTTGTCCGTCAGCGCCGCCTGCGTCAGCAGGTCGTGCTGCTCGTCCGTCAGCGCCAGCGGGCCGGCCGGTTCGTCCGCCGCGTACAGGATGATATGAACACCTGCCGACGTGACCACCGGCTCCGATACGTCCCCCGGCTTTTCAAGCGCCAGCGCCGCGCTTAGAAACGCTTCGTCCCACAGTTGGGAATCGGCGTGCAGCAGATACCCCGCGTCCTCGGGCGGAACGGAGGTGTCATAGGAATAGCGCTGCATCTGGCTTTCAAAGCTCTCGCCCGCGTCCAGCGCTTGATAGATGGCGGCGATCTGCGCCGACGCGGCGTCCGCGTCCGGCAGCGCCATCACGATGTGCTTGATCCGCCGGTAGCCCTCCGGGATGTAATAGGTCTGCCCGCCGCTCAGGAGAACCTCCTGCTCAAACAGGGGGATGTCGTCTTCATAGCGCGCCCGATAGACGGAAACGTATTGCTGCTCGTAGTAATCCTGCACCTCCTGATCGGTCACGGAGATATCCCCGCAGTACAGGGCGATGAGCCGCTGGTTTTTCAGCGTCAGCTCCGCCTCCTGCCGGTATGCGTCCAGCGTGTAGCCCATATGGGTCAGAAAGGCGCTGATCTGCTCGTCGGTCGCGTTGGGCGTTCCCGACCGAATCGCCTCGGCCATCTGCTGCCAGGCCGCCTCGTAGGTCTGCCGCGCCTGCTCGTCCAGCGCCTGCCGGGTCTGCTCGTCGATCTCCGCCTGCCCTTCCTTGCGAAGCTGATTTTCCAGCACGCCCAGCCCCACAAAGCGCTCCAGCACGCTGTCGGCCAACTGTTGCTTTTGGGCGGCGCTCAGGCTGATGCCCGAAGATTCGTAGAGCTGGTAACCGGCATTCAGGGAGTTTTGCACCGTCTGCACATCGTAGGTCACCTCGCCGACCCGCACAACCCCGTCGGTCTGCTCCGCCAGCGCGGGGCAAACCACCAGCAGGCCGCACAGCAGCGCGATCCATCCTCGTTTTTTCATGGCTGTCCTTCTTTCCGATATTGTTTGCTGAGCAGCGAAACGCTCAGTTTCAAAACGTCCATCTGGCTTTTCAAATAATACTCGTCCTCAAACAGCGCGTAATGCACCGCCGCGCGGACAAAGATGAAGATCAGGGGCGTGAGCACCTCGCAGGGGATGCCGAGGTGCGGCTCCATCTGCCGGGCATACGCGGAATAGCGTTCGGTCACCCCGGCAAAAAATCGCTTGCCGTGCTCGATGTATTTGGGGTGCGTGTAGACCTGATACATCAGCCGGTATTTTTTGCCGTGACGCTTTGCCGTCCAATAGGGCACCTCGTCGATGAACCGTTGAATATCCTGCGGGCTGGTGGGGGCGAGCCGCATGAAATCGTCCTCCACCTTGCTCATGCAGTAGGCGGTGGATTGCACGATCAGATCGTCCAGTGTGTCGAAATAGGTATACAGGCTGGCCTTGGACAGGCCGCATGCGTCCGCCAGCGCCTGAATCCCCGTTCCGGTCAGGCCGTTTTCCGCGTAGCAGTTGAAGCAGGCTTCCATAATTTCCGCCTTTTTTCTCTGAAAGGCTTGTTCGTCTCGTTCTCTCATATCATCCTCGTGTTTATTGGCTGATCGTCTTTATTGGTTGACTAACCGTTCGTTCTATCAAAGAATAACACAAAAAAAGAACGCTGTAAAGGCGTGTTGGATATAAATTGTATAAAAAATAGGAATGTTTTTGCGGCGAACGGCTGATTTTTGATGGGGACAGTCAATGGGCGAATCCGGAATTCGGCTCCATTATTATGTCAAACCGTTTACGGTCTCCCGAACCCGACCCAAACACCCGTCTCCACACGTCCGTTTCACAATTACGACCCCGAATTGTTGCAGGATTGACAAAAATAATTCCTTGTGAAAGCCGTAGACAGATGGTATAATATAAAGTATAATAAGCATATGGTTTATTCTTATGCATTTTTTACATAGCACGGCGGGAGGAAAAAACGCGATGACCATACGGGAAATTGCCGAAACGCTCGACGCAACATGGCTGTGCTGCGAGGAGGAAGGCGGCCGGATGCTTCGCACGGCCTTCGCGTCCGACATGATGAGCGACGTGCTGGCCTGCGTGACGGAAGATACGCTGCTGCTCACCGGCTTGGTGAACGGCCAATGCGTGCGCACCTGCGAAATGCTGGATGTGCCGTGCGTGGTCTTCGTGCGCAGCAAGGAGCCGCTGGCCGACGCGCTGGCGCTGGCGCGGGAGATCGACCTGCCGATGCTGAAAACGCCGTACACGATGTTTGAAGCCTGCGCAAGATTATATACAGCCGGCCTGAGGCCGGTGGAGCTGGGGTGAAACGATGGTGATTCAGGAGAGCTATCCGGTTCAGGCGGACGATATGACGGCGGCGGGCGATGTTTCGGCCCGCATCAAGCGGCACATGAAGCGGCTTGGCGTTCCCGCCGCCGTGATGCGCCGCGTATCCGTTTGCACATACGAGGCGGAGATCAATCTGGTGATCCACTCCGACGGCGGGCAGATCGACTTTGAAATCGCCGAGGATCGAATTACGGTGCGCGCCAGCGACGTCGGCCCCGGCATCCCGGATATCGACAAGGCGATGACCGAGGGCTGGTCCACGGCCACCAACGAGGTGCGCAACATGGGCTTCGGCGCGGGCATGGGTCTGCCGAACATGAAGCGCAACGCGGACGGATTTGACATCGTCTCCGCTGTGGGCGTGGGCACGCATATCACCATGACTTTTGACATATGACAAGCCCGTTCCCGGGGCATGCGTCGGGAGGAGAATGGCATTGCAGCATTACTATCATTCCGTGCGGCTGGATATGGACAAATGCAAGGGCTGCACGACCTGTTTGAAGCGGTGTCCGACGGAGGCCATCCGCATCCGAAACAATCGCGCGTCCATCCTGAACGAGCGCTGCATCGACTGCGGCGAGTGCATCAAGGTCTGCGCCAACCACGCGAAGGTGGCCGTGACCGATCCGCTGGAGAGCATCAAGCGCTTCAAGTACCCCATCGCACTGCCCGCGCCGACGCTGTATGCGCAGTTTCAGGGCGTGCATCAGCCGGAGCCGATCATCGCGTCGCTGTTTCGGCTGGGCTTTGTGGATGTGTTTGAGGTGGCGCGCGCGGCGGAAATCGTCTCCTACGCGATCAGCCGCGCCATGCGCGAGGAGGATCGCCCCAAGCCGGTGATTTCTTCCGCCTGTCCGGCGATTCTGCGGCTGATTCAGGTCAGCTTTCCGGCGCTGCTGGATAACGTGATCGACTTCGTCTCCCCCATGGAGGCCGCCGCGAAGATCGCCAAGGAGGAATACGCGCAGAAGCACGGCGTGGATAAGGCCGATGTGGGCGTGTTCTTCATCACCCCCTGCGCGGCGAAGATGACGGCGGTGAAATCGCCCGTCGGGCAGGAAAAATCCCATGTGGACGGCGTTATCGCCATCAAGGACGTATACGCGCAGATGCGCGCGGCGATGAAGCAGGGCTTCAGCCCGCTGGAAATCGACCGCGCCAGCGTCGTGGGCATCAAGTGGGCGATACCGGGCGGCGAGGTGGAAGCCGTGGGCATCAAGAGCTCGCTGTGCGTGGACGGCATCGACAACGTCATCAACGTGCTGGAGGCGATCGAAGACGCGCGCTTCCGCAATCTGACCTATTTTGAAGGGCTGGCCTGCGTCAACGGCTGCCTCGGCGGGCCGCTGACGGTGGAAAACAGCTTTGTGGCGAAAAACCGCCTGCGCAGCGTGATGAACCGCACCCTGCAAAAGACGGTGCAGCGCCGGGAAATCTTTGAAGACGCGGTGCAGACGCTGCGCATGACCCGGCCGATTGAGCCGAGCGACGCCTTGCAGCTCAGCGGCACGATGAAGGAACGCATCGAGCGCGAGGAGCGCATCGAGCGGCTGACGAGGGGGCTGCCGGGGCTGGACTGCGGCTCCTGCGGTTCGCCCTCGTGCCGGGCGCTGGCGGAAGATATCGTCAACGGCTACGCAAACGAGCTGAACTGCGTGTTCCGCCTCAACGACCGAATCAATTCGCTGGCGGCGGAGATGCTCACGCTGGGCACCAGCACACGCTACACCACCGGCGAGGACATGGCGCGGCTGCGCCGGCTTCACGACGAGCTCAGCCGAAGCGAGCCGAGCGAAGCGCCCGACGGCGGCGCGGACGACGATGGAGGAGACAGCACATGAGGGTTTCGGAGCTTGAACGCCTGTGCGGGGCGACCTGCCTGACGGGCGAATACGAGGACAGAGAGATTGCCTGCGGCTACACCTGCGACCTGCTCAGCCACGTCATGGGGCGCGGGCAGGCGGATATGGCGTGGATCACGGTGCAGACGCACATGAACGTGATCGCCGTGGCGGCGCTGATGGATTTTGCCTGCGTCGTGTTTCCGGAAGGCCTGCCCGTCGAGGCGGCGATTGTGGACAAGGCGCGGCAGGAGGACGTGATCCTGCTTTCGAGCGGACAGACGGCGTTTGAGCTGGCGGCGCTGCTGGCGGCCAACGGTGTGCCGCCCGCCCGGAAGGAATGATGGAGCGCCTGTTCTGCGACCTGCACATTCACTCCTGCCTCTCGCCCTGCGGCGACGCGCTGATGACCCCCAACAACATCGCAGGCATGGCGTTCATCAAAGGGCTGGACGTGATCGCGGTGTGCGACCACAACAGCGCGCGCAACCTGCCCGCGGTCAAGGCCGCGGCGGACAGAATGAACGTGCTGCTGCTGCCGGGCATGGAGCTGACCACGCGGGAGGAGGCGCACATGCTGTGCTACTTCCGCACCGTGCAGGCGTGCATGGCGTTCGGGGAAGCCATTTACGCGCATCTTGCGCCCACGCCCAACAACGAGCGTTTTTTTGGCCGCCAGCAGGTGATGAACGAGCGGGACGAGGAAATCGACGTGGAGGAGCGGCTGCTCATCGGCGCGCTCGACCTGCCGTTTGAGGTCTGCGCCGCGCGCATCCGCGAGGCGGGCGGGCTGTGCGTGCCCGCGCACATCAACCGGGGGAGCAGCGGCGTGCTGGGCGCGCTGGGCTTTCTGCCGCAGGGCGTTCACTACGACGCGCTGGAGGTCAGCCCGGCTGCTCCGCTGACGGCGGATGTGACCGGGTACAGGCTGCTCCGCTCGTCGGACGCGCACAGCCTGGAGCAGATGCTGGAGCGGGAGTTCGCGCTGGAAGCAAAGACGCGCAGCGTGGACGCGGTGTTTGACGCGATTGCGGGGCGGACGCAGCCCGATTGAGCGGCTTTCATCGGTTTTATTTCAGATTATTCTGCGCAGTTCGCCGGAGGGCGCGCACAGGTGCGGCTGACGGCGGGCGCGTATGATATAATGCATCGTTTTGGAAATAGGCAACTTCAATTCAAATCGAAAGGGGTTTATGCGACATGTCTCTTGAAAAAGAAAGGGTCGAGGCACTGCAACGGGTGATCGACGAGCTCAGAGACGAACCGGGCGCGCTGATGCCGATTATGCAGCGGGCGCAGGACATCTTTGGCTATCTGCCGGAGGATGTGCAGAAGTACATCGCCAAGGAAATGGATATTCCGGTCAGCGACGTCTACGGCGTGGCCACGTTCTACGCGCAGTTCAACCTGGAGCCGAAGGGGCAGTACACCATCAGCGTGTGCATGGGCACGGCCTGCTACGTCAAGGGCAGCCGGAAAGTGCTGGATAAGCTGGAGGAGGTGCTGGGCATACAGGCCGGGCACACCACGCCGGACGGACTGTTTACCCTGAACGCCACCCGCTGCCTCGGCGCGTGCGGACTGGCGCCGGTGATGATGATTAACGAGGACGTTTACGGCCGTCTGACCCCGGATGAGATTCCGGGCATCATCGCCAAGTATCGCAGCTGAGGCGAGCGGCCATGATGCGGGAACTGGCGGACAATATTCTGGATATTGCCCAAAATTCCATTGCGGCCGGCGCGTCGCTGGTGGAGATCGACATCTCCGTCAGCCGCGCGCAGGATACCGTTTCGCTGGCGTTCATCGACGACGGCTGCGGCATGAATGAGGATATGGTCAGGGCGGTGTGCGATCCCTTCACCACCACGCGCAAAACGCGCAAGGTCGGGCTGGGGCTGCCGCTGCTCAAGATGACGGCGCAGGCCACGGGCGGCGAAATGTCCATCGCATCCAAACCGGGCGAGGGGACGACCGTGCGCGTGACGTTCGGACTTTCTCACATCGACAGGCCGCCCATGGGCGACGTGCCGGGCGTGCTGTATACGCTGGTGCTGATGAACCCGACGACGGATTTCCGCTTCGCGCTGGATTATGACGGAAAGACATTCGCGCTGGATACGAGGGAGGTTCGGGAGGCCGTCGCGCCCATCCCGCTGGATCATCCCGAAATCAGCGCGTGGATCAGGGATTGCCTGAAGCAGAACATTGACGAATTGCACGGAGGTGTGTTTTTATGAAATCGCTGGAGGAGCTGGCGGCCATCCGCGCCAAAATGCTGGAGCAGGTCAGCCTGAGAAAGGGTGACAACATCGATACCCGCATCGTTGTGGGCATGGCGACCTGCGGCATCGCCGCCGGCGCGCGCCCGGTCATGCTGGAGTTCATCGAGGAGCTCAAGCGCCGCGGAATCGAGAATGCGACGGTTTCCCAGACCGGCTGCGTGGGCGTCTGCCGTCTGGAACCGATTGTCGAGGTCTATGTCAAGGGTCAGGAGAAGGTGACCTACGTTCACATGACGCCGGAAAAGGTCGCCCGCGTGGTCAACGATCACATCGTCAACGGCAGACCCGTAGAAGAATACACCGTCGGCGCGCAGGGATAAGCCGGTCGGTGAGAGGAGGAGCATCGTATGGATCTGATTCGCTCGCATGTGATGGTCTGCGGAGGCACGAATTGTTCGTCTAGCGCTTCCGGCGAGATCATCAGGGAGTTTGAACGGCAGATTGCCGAAAAAGGGCTGGAAAAGGAAATCAAGGTCGTGCGCACGGGCTGCTTTGGCATGTGCGAAGCCGGTCCTGTCGTCATCGTCTACCCGGAGGGCGCGTTCTATGCCCGCATGACGGTGGAAAACGTAACGCGCATCGTGGACGAGCACCTCGTCAAGGGCCGCGTGGTCAAGGAACTGCTGTACAAGGAAGCGGTGGACGAGGACAACAAGGTCAAGTCGCTGGACAGCGTAGATTTTTACAAAAAGCAGCGCCGCGTCGCGCTGCGCAACTGCGGCGTGATCGACCCGGAGAACATCGACGAATATATCGCTTTTGACGGCTACAAGGCGCTGGGCAAGGTGCTCACCGAAATGACCCCGCAGGAGGTCATCGACGTGATGCTCAAATCCGGTCTGCGCGGCCGCGGCGGCGCGGGCTTCCCCACCGGCATGAAGTGGAAATTTGCCGCCGCTTCTCAGTCGGATAAGAAATACGTCTGCTGCAACGCCGACGAGGGCGACCCCGGCGCGTTCATGGATCGCTCCATACTGGAAGGCGATCCGCACGTGGTCATCGAGGCGATGGCCATCGCCGCCTACGCCATCGGCGCGGATCAGGGCTACATCTACTGCCGCGCAGAATACCCCATCGCGGTCAAGCGCCTGCAAATCGCCATCCGTCAGGCGCGCGAATACGGCCTGTTGGGCAAAAACATCTTCGGTACGGATTTTTGCTTTGATGTGGACGTCCGCTTGGGCGCAGGCGCGTTCGTCTGCGGCGAGGAAACGGCGCTGATGACCTCCATCGAGGGCAAGCGCGGCGAGCCGCGTCCGCGTCCGCCGTTCCCGGCGGTCAAGGGTCTGTTCGAAAAGCCGACCATCCTCAACAACGTAGAGACCTACGCCAACGTGCCGCAGATCATCAACAACGGCTGGGAATGGTTCGCTTCGATAGGCACGGAAAAATCGAAGGGCACCAAGGTGTTCGCGCTGGGCGGCAAGATCAGCAACACCGGTCTGGTGGAGGTGCCGATGGGCACCACGCTGCGCGAGATCATCTACGACATCGGCGGCGGCTGCCCGAACGGCAAAAAGTTCAAGGCGGCGCAGACGGGCGGCCCCTCCGGCGGCTGCATCCCGGCCAGCCAGTTGGACGTGCAGATCGACTATGACAACCTGACCGCCATCGGCTCGATGATGGGCTCCGGCGGCATGATCGTCATGGACGAGGATACCTGCATGGTCGATATCGCGCGTTTCTTCCTCGATTTTACCGTGGATGAATCCTGCGGCAAGTGCGCGCCGTGCCGCATCGGCACCAAGCGCATGCTGGAAATCCTCGAACGCATCGTCGATGGCCGCGGCGAGGACGGCGACATTGAGAAGCTGGAAGAGCTGGCCAAGGCCATCAAGGCGACGGCGCTGTGCGGTCTGGGACAGACCGCGCCGAACCCGGTGCTTTCCACCCTCAAGTATTTCCGCCACGAATACGAAGCGCACATCTATGAGAAGCGCTGCCCGGCCGGCCACTGCAAGAAACTGGTGACCTATCAGATCGACCCGGCGAAGTGCAGGGGCTGCACGCTGTGCGCGCGCGGCTGCCCGGCTGGCTGCATCAGCGGCACCGTTCGCGAGGCGCACCGCATCGACACCACGAAGTGCCTCAAGTGCGGCGTTTGCATGGAGAAGTGCAAGTTCGGCGCGATTTCCCGTTCCTGATAAAGCCGAAGGAGTGAAAAAGCAACATGGCAATGGTTCATTTGACTATCGACGGTGTGCCGGTTTCCGTGGAGGAAGGCACCACCGTTCTCAAGGCGGCGCATGCTGCCGGTATCAAGATCCCGACCCTCTGCTGGCTCAAGGACATCAACGAGATCGGCGCCTGCCGCATGTGCGTGGTGGACGTCGGCGCGCGTTCGCTGGCGGCGGCCTGCGTGATGCCCGTATCCGAGGGCATGGTCGTCAAGACGAACACCCCGCAGGTGCGCCAAGCGCGCAGAGCCGTGCTGGAGCTGATCCTCTCCAACCACGAGCGCAAGTGCCTCTCCTGCGTGCGCAGCCAGAACTGCGAGCTTCAGGATCTGGCGAAGGAGCTGGGTGTGGACGAGAACCGCTTCGAGGGCGAAAACATCCATTATCCGCTGGATAATTTCTCCCCGTCCATCGTCCGCGACCCGAACAAGTGCATCCTGTGCCGCCGCTGCGTGGCCGTCTGCCGCAATGTGCAGAAGATCGGCGCGATCGGCGCGGTGAACCGCGGCTTTAAGACCGTGATCGCCCCGGCGTTCGGAAAGACCATGCTGGAGACGGACTGCGTGTTCTGCGGCCAGTGCATCAACGCCTGCCCGGTCGGCGCGCTGCGCGAGCGCGACGACACGGACAAGGTCTGGGATGCGCTCTCCGACCCCGAGAAGTTCGTCGTCGTGCAGCCCGCTCCGGCCGTCCGCGTGGCGCTGGGCGAGGAATTCGGCCTGCCCATCGGCACCCGCGTCACCGGAAAGATGACGCAGGCGCTGCGCCGTCTGGGCTTTGACAAGGTGTTTGACACCGATTTCGGCGCGGATCTGACCATCATGGAGGAAGCGACCGAGCTGCTGGGCCGCATCCAGAACGGCGGCGTGCTGCCGATGTTCACCTCCTGCTCGCCGGGATGGGTCAAGTATCTGGAGCACCACTTCCCGGAGATGATCCCCAACATGTCCACCTGCAAATCTCCGATGGAGATGGAAGGCGCGATCATCAAGACCTACTACGCCGAAAAGACCGGCATCGACCCGGCGAACATCGTGGTCGTCGCGGTGATGCCGTGCACCTCCAAGAAGTTTGAAGCCCAGCGCCCGGAGATGGTCGTCAACGGCATGCGCGCCGTGGACGTCTCCCTCACCACGCGCGAGCTGGCGCGCATGATTCGCGACGCGCGCATCGACTTCGCGCGCCTGCCGGATGAGGAATGCTTTGACGAGCTGGTGGCGCAGTCCACCGGCGCGGCGCCGATCTTCGGCGTGACCGGCGGCGTGATGGAGGCGGCGCTGCGCACCGCCGCCGACGTGCTGGAAAACCGCTCCGTGGAGAACGTGGAATACCACGAGGTTCGCGGGCTGGCGGGCATCAAGGAAGCGACCTTCACGCTGGGCGGCAAGGCGCTGAAGGTGGCCGTGGCCAACAGCACCGGCGCGGCGAAGGAGCTGATTCAGCGCATCAAGGCGGGCGACGCGAGCTATGCGTTCGTGGAGGTCATGGCCTGCCCGGGCGGCTGCGTCAACGGCGGCGGCCAGCCGATCGTTTCGGCGTACAAGCGCATGGACGTCGATCCGCGCGCGGCGCGCGCGGCGGGGCTGTATGCCGAGGATGAATCCAAGACGATCCGCAAGTCCCACGAAAACCCGGATATCCAGAAGCTCTACGCGGAGTTCCTGGGCGAGCCGAACGGCCATCTGGCGCATAAGCTGCTGCACACCGAATACATCGACCGCAGCGACGTCTAAGCCTAACCGAAGCGAAAAACTGCATACACGTCACGAAGGGTCTCGGCAGAGCGAGACCCTTCGTTTTGTTTATCTGATTTGGGGCGCGGAAAGCCGTTTTATCCTTCCTTCACCGCCTGAAAATAGAAAACTCCGCTGTCAAAATCCCCGTTCAGCTCCGCGCTCAGCCCCAGATGCATCAGCGTCCTTCCCGCATAGGTTTTGCCCGTCTCTATGCAGAAATATCGAGCGTCCTCCCTCAGGGCGCGAAGCCTCACCCGCGGAATCACCTCGCCGCACTTTCGGCTGTGCATGAACAAAAAGAGTACCGCTTCGTTTTGATCCTTGGAAACGTACTCGGTCGCCGCGACATTGCCGCCGGACGGGCGCTGCAAGCGGTACAAATCGCCGTTTTGAACGACATGCCGCCACATCTTATACCGCGCGATTTCCGCCGTAAACAGCGCCATTTCCTCGTCGCTCAGCTTCGATATATCCGCGCCGACGCCCAGCGTGCCGCACATCGCCGCGTGGAATTTATAGCGCCAATCCGCCCGCCCGCGCCGCCGTCCGTCCGCGGGCGTGTCCGTCACCCAGCAGCTCATCATCATCGGCGCATACATCAGCGTATACCCCTCCTGAATGAACAGCCGGTCAAACGGGTCCGTGTTGTCGCTGACCCAGAATTGCGCCGTTCGCTTCGCCATGCCCAAATCCACGCGCGCGCCGCCGCCGCTGCATGCCTCGATATCCACATCGGGGAACTCCTTTTCCAGCGCGTCCAGGATTCGGTAGAGCGCCAGAACATGCCGCTCCCGCGCGAAGGGCGTCAGGCTTTCGCATACGTCGGTCATCGCGCGATTCATGTCCCATTTCAGATAGCGGATCGCGTATGTGTTCAGCAGGCCGCGCAGCATGTCGAGCGCGAATCGCTCAACCTCCGGCTTTCCGAAATCGAGCAGATACTGGTTTCTCTGAGTCAGCGGTTCGCGGCCGTCCAGTTTGTGAATCCAATCCGGGTGCGCGCGGTACAAATCGCTGTCCGGGTTGACCGATTCCGGTTCGACCCACAGGCCGAAATCCATGCCCAGCGCGTGCACACGGTCGATCAGCTCCTCCAGACCGTTCGGAAACTTCTCCGGGTTGACCGTCCAGTCGCCCAGCCCCGCCCGGTCGGAATGGCGCGCGCCAAACCAGCCGTCGTCCACCACGAAAAGCTCCACGCCCATCCTCGCCGCGCGTTCCGCCAGCCGCATCTGCGCGTCCGCCCGCACGTCGAACTGCGTCGCTTCCCATGAATTATAGAGCACGCGGCGCGGCGGCCTGTTCGGTTTGAGATGGTCGCGCTCGAAATCGTGCATCCTTCTGCTCAGCGCGCCCATGCCTTCCGCGCTCATGCACAAAACCATCGGCGGCGTTTCAAAGCATTCGCCGCGCTCCATCGGGCAGACGAGATCCGCGTCGTTCAGCCCTGCCGTGATGCGGTGATTGCCAAACACCGTGGACGATGCCGTGATCTGCCAGCATCCGCTCCACCCGAGCGCCACGCCGTAGGCCTCGCCCGTCTCCTCGTCCTCGCTGTTTGCCGCGATGAGGAACGGGTTCATGTGCGGGCCGGACATGCCGCGCACGGATTGCAGCCGCAGTTCTCCTTCTTCCAGCTTGGCCGTGCGCCGCCTGAATTCTCCCGCCCACGCGCCGACGACATAGTGCGCCGTCCACGGCTTCGCCTCGTGCGGCAGGAGACACGCGCCGCTGTCCATGCGCGTCAGCCTGATCGGCGCGTTCGCCGTCAGCCTTGCGTGCTTCTGAATCACATCGCAATCCTCAAACACGCGGTATATCAGGCGAACCTCCATGACGCTTACCTCGTCCGCCAGCGTGATTTCCGCCTGCTGACCCTGAACGCGCACGTCCTTCGTCCGCAGATTCAGCGGCGCGTCGGCTTTCAGCGATACGTTTTCAAACGTCCGCCCGTCAAAGGCCGGGTATTCCATCCGCTCCCGCCACAATTCCGTGTCAAAGGAGCTGTGGTCGCCGAGCGGTTCAAACATGTCCGCGTCTTCCGGCGCAATCTTCCTGCCCCAGTGCAGGCAGACCGGCGCGGGATAGGCAAGGCCGATCCAATACGACGTTCGTTCCGTTTCCAAAATGAGAAGATTCTGCTTTTCCAGATAGCGGATCATGTTCTATTCCTCCTTCGTCCGTCTCCAAACGGCAGAATACGGGTTCGGTTGTTCTTTATTTCTTCTCCGCGCCTCGGCTGTTCTCCTTTTCGCCGGCCGCGCCTAAAAAACACAGCGACGGGGATTGCGCTTCCCCAAAAAAATCGACCGCCGATTTTTCCACCGTTTTTTTAGATAATTCGCCGTAAATTCTTGCCTTTCGGCCGAATATTCATATATAATAATGCTGTGTCAAGCATACAGTCGCCGAGATGAAACCATCGCAAGCGCGCTGAGGCTCGGCGTTGCAGAAGGAAAAGAACAAATCGTGTACCGGGTTCGAAAGAAAAGGGGGAAACCGGATGAAAAAGTCGCTGAAAGTCACGCTGCTCTCGCTCTGCGGAATCGTGGCGGTGCTTCTGGCCGCCGTGCTCGTGTTCGTCGGGATCTACTTCACGCGCATACAGACGATGAACAGCATCGAAAAGCTCTCTGATTATGACGACGGCTACAACCTCTACCGCATGGAGGTCAAATACGATTACAGCCTTGACGACGTTATCAACTACGGCATCAAGGACAATCAGACGATGATCGACGCCATTTTGAAGGACGCGCTGCCGCTCCTTCCGGTGAAAATCGAGGCGCCCAGCTTCGGCTGCACGGCGTTCACGCTGACGGACGCCGACGGCGATGTGCACATGGGGCGCAATTACGATTTCAAAAACAACACCTCGGCGATGCTCGTCTACTGCGCGCCGAAAAACGGCTATCGATCTGTGGCCACGGCGGCGCTGGACAATGTTTCCGCAAACGCGCCGGATGAGAGCACCAAAATGAAGCTGGCCAGCCTGACCGCGCCGTATATCTGCCTTGACGGCCTCAATGAAAAGGGCGTATCCATCGCCGTGCTGACGCTGGACAGTGACCCGGTTCACCAGAACACCGGCAAGCCCGCTATCGCCACCACCCTCGCCATCCGCCTTGTGCTGGATCGCGCGGCGAGCACGGAAGAGGCGGTGGAGCTGCTCCGCGGCTACGACATGTTCGCTTCCAGCGGGCGGGATTACCACTTCTACATCACCGACGCGACGGGCGACGGTCGGGTGGTCGAATACGACTGCGAAAGCGAAACGCGGGAGCTTGTGGCGCTGCCCATCAACGCCATCACCAACTTCTACGGAATCTACAAGGACAAGGTGCTCCCCAACCAGAAAAACGGCATCTACGGCCATGGCCGGGAGCGTTACGACGCTGTGCTGGAAGTCTTTGACCAGCAGAAGGACAGCCCCTCCAACGATACCGTGTGGGCGGCGCTAAAAGCCGCCTCGCAGGAACCGAACCCCGAAAGCATCACCAGCAATACGCAGTGGTCGATTGCCTACAACAACACCGACCTGACCGCCGAAATCATCATTCGCCGTCACTGGGAGAATATGACGCGCTATAGCCTGACGGCGGGCGCGGCGAAGTAACGCCGTTTACCGCCCAAAGCGGGCAGAGCCCGCCTGACTTTCCGCCGGAGTCTGCAAAGCGTCAAAGCCTTGCCTGCGCGGATGATTTATATCAAACGAGTGAACGGACGCATCCCTTCGGATGTTCCCGTTCACTCGTTTATTTTGCCTCTGTTCGTTTGAATTTCACGTTCTGTTCTCTTTCATCTCTTCCACGACTGAGTGGGCATCATAATCGTTCCGTCTTTTCCGACGACCTCCATCAGCGCCTCGATCACGGTCTGCGCGCCGCCGCAGACGTAGCCCATCCGTTTCAGGGACGTATACACCATCACGGCGTCGCCCTTTTCCAGACCGACTTCCCGTAATTTTTGGATGATTTCTTCTTTGAGAATCACACGCATCTCGGTATCCATCCCCAAAACTCAATCCGCTCTTTCTCCCGCGTGCCAAATCGAATGGATAGGCCGGGTTCGTCCGGATTATTCCAGCTCGAACACGCCCTGCGGGTCATAGGCGCTCCCGCTTTCGTTAATCTCAATGCCGTAATGATCGTATATCGTTCCGGCAGCGTCCATGTCAATCCAGCGGCGGTTGAAGTCCGCCTCCCGCATCAGGCCGTAACCGACGCACGCCGGATCGTTGAAATAAAACACATTGCCGTCGCTCCTCTTCTGATAACCGACGCAGATGACCCAGTGCCCCTCCGCCAGATACGTATCTGCGTCGCTCGGGTCTTGGGTGTTGTATCCGTCCGCGCCCCATGCCTGAATGCAGACCAGAACGGGATGCCCCCGATCCAGCGCGGCGATCAGGTCATCCATCGTTCGCTTTTCCCGCGCGATGACCCGCACATCGTTTTCCTCAAAAAAGGCGAGGATCGCGTCCGGAGACGTTCCGGCTTCCTCGGTTGTCCCAAGCGCTTCCTCATAGGCGGTCAGGTTCAAATCCGCCTGATAAGGCTCAAGCCAGTTCATCAGCATTTGGACGCACGTGGTTCCGCAGGTGTAGCCGCCGTACTGGCGCAAATTCGGAATGTCAATCAAAACGTCGGCGTCCTGCGTTCTGCCTGCGTAGAGGCTTTGAGGGGATGCGTCCGCCTCTCCTTTCCCGGCGCAGGGCAATGCACACAGACACAGCGCGCCGACCAAGGCGGCCGACGCAAGGATTCCATAGCGTTTCTTCATGGTGCACCTCCAACATTGTACAACAAAAGCGGGGACAAAAACACCCCTGCATGAATGAGGGAGAAGGGGGAGTTGATGCGGGCATAGCCCGCTTTCTTGTTGCCCCGCTTTTCAGGAGATCGTCCATTTGATAAGGGAGCGCATTTCAATGATGAAATTATTCAACAACTCCAACGGTCATAGTGTTTATGGTATATTTCTTAAGTTTATTCTGATCAATTGCAACGCCGAAGCCTTCACCTGTCGGCGGACGCATGAATCCATTCGACTGAGTCAAAGGCTCCGTCAGAATATCATCGGCACAACCGGCGGGCGTATTGTTCGGAATAATGGTTTGAGCGTAGTCACAAGAATTGCATACCGTTGAAGCATGCAGCATGATTGCTTGCGACAGCCCGCTCAGAGAACGGTCGGCAATCAATTCAATACCGGCGCCTTCACAGAATGCAGCGACCTGCGTAAAACCAAGAATGCCGCCTGTGGTAGAAGGATTGGCGCTGATAACATCAGCGGCATCAATGCGAACAATCTCGGCAACCTTCGTCAACGCTTCTGTCGTGGACACGGTATTACCGTTGAATTCCACCGGCATGCAAATCGGAATACCTGCCATTTCACGAATCCTGCGGTAGCTTTCCGCGTCGGACTTGTTCAGACAGCCTTCCGCATACTGGATGTTGTAATTGTACAATTCACGGAGTACACGAACTGCTTCCGTTACATTCCCCCAGGCGCCGTCGGCATCGACTCTGAGGATATACTCATAGCCGTATTTTTCTCTGAGCTGTTTGATTAATTCAATATCATGCTTGTCGTTAGCGCCGACTTTCACCTTAATGGTACGAATGCCAGCTTTCAGCGCCTGACCGACCTCGGCTACGCATTCACTGATGGGCTTCTGACCGACGACAATGCTGATTGCCTGCTTTTCACGAACGCGTCCGCCCAGTAAATCATATACCGGAAGATGCGCATTTTTGCCGGCAATATCCCACATAGCAAACTCAAGAGCAAGATCTTCCTTCATCAGCGGCAGTCTTTTATGAATCTGGTCAACTCTTGCATTATTGCTGCGACCGAGCATAACTTCGCGCATGTTGTGCTGGA
>ERZ1106951.1384-NODE-1384-length-21402-cov-3.537827_pt1 | contig 21402 bp, 18 predicted proteins | sample MGYA00403676_ERZ1106951 | MGnify/ENA primary metagenome ERZ1106951 (study PRJEB35170, sample SAMEA104062398) | human gut metagenome | biome: human gut; feature: human-associated habitat; material: faeces | place: Denmark | collected 2012-04-23 ...
ATATCCTCATCCTCGGGCTGCCCTTCACAGCGAGGGTCGGAAGGGGTGAAAATATACACCGTGTGTCCCTTTTCGCGTAGTGCATGGGTGAGCGTGCGGATGGATGTTGCCACACCGTTCAGCTGTGGAAAATATGTGTCGGAAAAAATGCCAATATTCATTAGAAACCTCCGTGTTTTCTATGTCTGGAAAACATTTCTCTGGATTTTTACTTCAAATTTTCGGTTTCGGGCATTTAGCCTGAAACATGTATTATTTTAATACAGAATAGAAATTTGCGCAATGAAAAACGCGTTAGGGTTTTTATAAGGTTTTATTAAGATAGGACAGAATCTGTGTTTTTTTGGCATTTGGCAGAAAGATGTGGTATACTTAATGTTTAGAAAGAAGCGAAAAAGGAGGCGATACTGTGGGCAAAAAACTGAATACGGCACAGCAGAAGGCAGTCTGCCACGAAACAGGGCCGATGCTGGTTCTGGCAGGGCCGGGCAGCGGAAAAACAACAGTATTGCTTTGTCGCATTTCCAGATTATTGGAAAGAGGATTGGCGAAGCCGCAGGAAATCCTTGCGCTGACCTTTTCCAAAGCGGCGGCGGAAGAAATGAAAAGCCGATTTGAGAATTTAAACGGAGCTTCCGGCGTTTCCTTCGGAACATTTCACAGCATCTTTTTTCGGATTCTGCGGAGCAGATACGGCTGGAATGTGGAGCAGATTTTTCAGGAGGAGGAAAGAAGAAGCATCCTCAGAAATAGTATTGAAGCAGAAAAATGGGATATTCCCGATTTAGAAGAATATATTTCGCAATTCTTTTCACAGCTTTCTCTGATGAACAGTGAATTGGAGCAGCCGAACCGCTTCACGCCCACGGGAATGCCTGTGGAGGAATTTCGCAAGCTGTATCGTGCGTATGAAGGGTATAAGGAACGGCATGAAAAATTGGATTTTGACGATATGCTGACGCAGTGCTATCAGCTTTTGCGTGAGGATGCGGCAGTACGGGAGTATTGGCAGAGAAAATATAAATTTATTCTGGTGGATGAGTTTCAGGATGTCAATCAGGCGCAGTTTGCCTGCTTGCAGATTCTGGCAGAGAAGCATCAGAATCTTTTTGTGGTGGGGGATGATGACCAGAGTATATATGGATTCAGGGGTTCTGCTCCACAGATAATGTTAGATTTCAATAAGTATTATAGTGATGCAGTGAGAATTGACATGTGTATTAATTACAGGTCAACGGGCAATATTGTGTTTGCTTCAAGGGCTGTAGCAGAGGAGAATGAGCATCGTTATTATAAAGATATAACGACGTACAATTCACAAGGAGATACTGTGTCTGTATATGAATTTAACAGTCTGAATGATGAGAAAGCATTTCTTGTATCAGAGATAAGAAGACTGATTGATACTGGAATAGCTGCTGATGACATTGCTGTGTTATCAAGAACTAATGTAATTGGGAATATGTATATGTCAAGGCTTGAAAGTGATGGAATTCCATGCTGCGATTATTCAGTAGTACAGGATATATATGAGCACTGGATAAGTAAGGATATTCTTACATATATAAGGATAGCACTTGGCAGCAGGGAAAGAATAGACTTTCTGCGGATTATTAATAAGCCGCTCCGATATATAAGCCGTTCATATATTACACAGCCGGCAGATATTAATGCATTGAAGAGAGGCTATGAGGGGAATGAACAGATGAGTGAACAGGTGGAAAAGCTGGCATCTGATATTAACATGATAAGAAATATGTCTCCATTTGCAGCTGTTAATTATATAAGAAAGGGTATTGGCTACGATGAATATATAAGAAATTATATATATGAACATAAGGCTGATAAGGAAGAATTATATAATGTGCTTGATGAACTGGCACACAGGGCGTCGCGGTATATGAGCCTCTCACAATGGCTTGATGGTATTACAGAATACCTTAAGCAGTGTGATACTCAGCGTAGGAACAACACGGTGGAAGGTGTGCATATGCTTACAATGCATGGCTCTAAAGGGCTTGAATATAAGATTGTGATGGTGATGGATGTATGTGAGGGGATAATACCGTATAATAAGGCAGTTCTTGATGAGCAGATAGAAGAGGAAAGAAGACTTTTTTATGTTGCAATGACAAGGGCAAAAGAAAAGTTGTATCTTCTGTACCCCAAGCAGAGGTACAACAAAGATACAACCCGTTCACGCTTTATAGAAGAACTTCTTACTGCTCGTTATCCTCTTCTTCGTACAGATCTTCATACTCCATAGCATCTAATTCTTCGTCAAATGCTTCAGATACAAGCTCATATTCTTCATCAGATTCAATATTCTCAAGTATAGGTTCGTTGTCGCCTTCAACCTTGTATCTGTAAAGATATACCTCATCGTTGTCTGCAGCTTCACCCTCAAGTGGAAGAAGTGCGATATAGTCGTTATCTCCAGCAGGGAATATGCGTATTATTGCACATTCACATTCTGTGTTATCGTCAAGCATAAGAGTTACTGTGTTATATTCCTGATTATTATTCTCCATAATGTCTCCGTTCTGCCAGTAATGGCTTTAGTATTTTCTCTACTCTAACAAATATTATGTATAAAAGCAATGAAAATAAAGAAAAAACACTTGTCATTTTATTATGTAAGGTGTATATTATGTATAAGTTAATAATTTAAGTCAAAGGGGACGATTTTAGCAACAACGCTAGGATTGTCCCCTTTTTGGTTAAATTAATAGCATTTACAACGAATATTATAATCTGGAGGTTCACGCCATGGATAAAATCGATAAGAAGATAATTACATTATTACAGCAGAATGCAAGAATGCCATTAAAGGCACTCGCCGAGAATGTTTTCCTTTCATCACCGGCTGTTTCAGCAAGAATTGAGAGACTTGAGAAGGAAGAGATTATTGAAGGATATGAAGTTAAGATTAATCAGTTAAAGCTGGGATATCATATAACAGCATTTATTAATCTTGAAGTTGCTCCTGTGCAGAAACCGGATTTCTATCCATTTATCAAGTCATGCCCTAATGTTGTTGAATGTAACTGTGTAACAGGCAATTATTCAATGCTATTAAAAGTTATGTTCCCAAGTACCATGGAACTTGATACATTTATCGGCCAGCTTCAGAAGTTCGGAAGAACAAGTACACAGATTGTGTTCTCAACACCTGTTGCTCCAAGAGGTATTGATGTTAATCAGGAGATGCCTACAGATAATTAAATTCACCAAAAGTTCATAATTATTTAACCTATTAACACTGTCAGACACTTGCTGTTCTGGCAGTGTTTTTGTTATAATTATCTGAGTTTAAATTTCGTGTTACGAGGAGGTATTATGAGTAAGGCTTCAGATATATTAGATAATGTAAGTAAGGTGATTGTGGGTAAGAGAAATGTTTCAGAACTGGTTCTGACAAGTATTATTGCCGGTGGACATGTTCTTCTAGAAGATGTTCCAGGAACCGGTAAGACTATGATGGCGAAAGCATTTGCAAAGAGCATTGATGGACAATTTTCAAGAATTCAGTTTACACCAGATCTGCTTCCTTCAGATATTACAGGTGTGCATGTGTTTAACCAGAAAGAGGGTGAATTCGTATTCAGAAGAGGTCCGGTATTCGCTAATGTTATTCTTGCAGATGAGATTAACAGGGCAACACCTAGAACACAGTCAGCATTGCTTGAATGTATGGAGGAACATCAGGTTACTGTGGATGGTGAATATTCTAAGTTAGAAGAACCATTTGTTGTAATTGCAACACAGAATCCTATTGAGACAGCAGGAACTTATCAGCTTCCTGAGGCACAGCTTGACAGATTCCTTATGAAGATTAACATGGGTTATCCAAAGAAAGATGATGAGGTACTTATTCTTAACAGATTCTTAAAAGAAGATCCTTCTAAAGAACTTTCAACAGTTGCAACATGTGAAGATATTGTTGCAATGAAAGAAGATGTGAAAAATGTATATGTTCACCCAGTGCTTATTGATTATATTGTTGAACTGGCAAGGATGACAAGACAGGAGGATAATGTATCAATCGGTGTAAGCCCGAGAGGAACTCTTGGTATGCTCAATGTGGCGAGAGCATATGCGTATATTGCAGGCAGAGATTATGTTGTACCAGAGGACATCAAGATACTTGCACCTGTAGTATGGGCACACAGAATTGTGTTACAGACAGGTTACATGAATATGGATAATAAAGAACAGATTATAGAACATGTTGTTAATAACACAGCAGTTCCTACTGAAGATTGGAAAAGATAATGAATGTATTATTGATGCTTATTGGTGTACTTATAGTATATCTGGCAATTAAGTTTGTATTTCGTTATAACTGGAATAAGGGGCTGGGTGTCGCTCTTGAATTTGAGAAAAAGCATGTTGTAAATGGCGAAACAGTTAATGTTGTTGAGGTTATATCCAACGAAAAACGTCTGCCGCTGCCATGTGTGAATCTTAAGTTTCAGGTGGACAGGGAACTTGAATTTCCTGGAACAGATACTAATTCAAGTGTGTCAGACCTTACATACCGCAATGATGTGTTCTCATTTCTGGCTAATCAGAGAATTACAAGAAGAATTCCTGTTAAATGCAATCACAGAGGTGTGTTCAAAATATCAGGCGTACAGCTTACATTTGCCGGACCATTTATGAACGAGATTAATGTTCTCAAAGTGGATAGTACCTGTGAGATAACAGTTTATCCTAAGACTGTGGATAGTAAGAGATTCAGCTTTATAAGAAGCAGAATATCAGGAGAAGCAGAACGTAAGAAATATATGCTTGAAGATCCATTTGTGTTCAGAGGAATAAGAGATTATACAAGCAACGACAGCCTAAAGAATGTGAACTGGAAGGCAACAGCGAGAACAGGTAATCTGTGTGTTAATGAATATAATGAGTCAGTCAGCCGTAATGTATGTATTCTTCTTAATCTTGAGGATGATGGAATGCTTACATATGATTCGGTTAATGAAGAAGCAATAAGTCTTGCAGCTTCTGTGGCGGAAGAATTCATCAGACAGGGAATAAATGTCTCTCTTATTAGTAATGCATGTGATGTTGACACAAAGGAAGCAGTTGGTATAAGAGAAGGAGCAGGAGTTGGACATCTTGGAAGTATTAATACTGTACTTGCAAGAATGGATTTAAAGCTTGAAAAAGAAGAGTTTGCAGAGCTTATTAACAGAACATTTATAGAAAATGTTTCTGTCCAGAGTAGTGACAACAGTGTATATGTTGTTATATCAGCGAGCAGAAGAAAGAAGCTGCAGCAGACTATGCAGAAGTTTGAGAAAAAGTATGGACAGGTTATATGGATTGTTCCATATATGACTGGTGGAGAATACAGCCTTGATTATTGTGGTATCAGACCAGAGGGCTGGGAAGTGAAATAAGTTTATCAGGAGATAACATATGAATGAGTCGGGACAAGTTTATAATTATAATAAACTGAGAACAATAAGAACATTGACAGATATAATAAGCCAGTGTATTGTAGCGTTCGCATTTTCTGCATTTGTTATATTGGGACTTACGAATAAATCTGACAGTTATATTATTGCAACACTGCTTATGGCAGTTCCGGTTATTATAACTTATGTGGCAAGAAAGAATATACATAAGAATTTTCTATTTATGCTGATTCATGCTGCTTTGCTTATAACAGCCATTATAATTGGTAATGGAGATGCAGAGTCTACAGCATATTTTGTAAGTGTACTTGCTGTGTGTATAAGGTCTGTAAGCATAAGAGTGGCTAATGCAAGAAAAACTGAATATGTGAATGAACCGCTTTATGGGAATCAGTTTGCTGATGTAACTCAGGAAGACAAGAAAGCTGCCTTGCAGGCAGGAGAGAGAATGTCACCTCTGTATTGTCTGGTTATGGTCGCAGGAAGTCTTTATGGCGGTTCAGCAGGCAACAGACTGCTTGTTAACTATGAAACAGTATTATTTGTGCTGTTTGTTCTGCTTGCTTTTCTTGCTAACCAGTTAAAAGAGCTTAATTCTCTGTTTATAAGTAATGCTGGCAAATCAGAATTTCCTGCTGAGAGAATTACAGGAATTAACATGATAATGGTCATGGTTGTGTCAGGACTTATGATTCTTGGCATGATTCTGTTCTATAGTGGGGATTATGGCAATATATTTACACTGATTGGTTCAGGTTTTGTAGCAGTTGTAAGGATAGTGCTGAAGCTGTTCTTAAGACTTATAAGAGAGAAAGAAGAAGTCTCTACGATGCCCGAAGATTCCGTGAATCCAGTCACTGATGATGATGTGGTAAAGGGAGATAACGACCTTGCATTTACTGATAATCCTGTTATGAGTGCATTATTTACAGCATTTGCAATAGTTCTTGTAATTGCACTTGTTGTATTTATTGTCTATATGATTATCAGATATGCCAAGAATTTCAAAAAGTCACAGGATAATAATGGTGATGAGATTGAATTCATTGGTAATGACAGAAGAACAGAAGCAAGGATAAAGAGACGTCAGAGAGCAGAAGAAGCTAAGAATATGCCTGTTAATATGCAGTACAGGAAGGCATTCAGAAAAGCAGCAATAAAATCATCAAAGGCAGCCAGGGATTCGGATGGTAAATCACTTGAAAATATGCAACCACAGGATATAACAATAAACAGAATAACTGACGATGCTGATGCTGCAGACAGAATTACAGCAAGTTATGAGAAAGCAAGATATTCTGATAAGAATATTTCCAAAGAAGAACTTGAATTTATGCTTGACTTTATAAAAAATGACAAGTATAATAAGCGTACATAATAAGTAAATGCTGTGAAGAGGACTATTAGATAGGAACCAGAGTCAGAGAACTGCCGGGTGGTGCGAGGCAGTCGAAGGAACTTATTGAACTCGCCTTGGAGCTGCTACCTGAAATCATTATGAGAAGTAGGAGTAGCCGGAAGCCAACCGTTATAGTGGACAGAATATAATGCAGCACATTTGTTGTACGTATTCGGTGAGTGCATAGCATAGCTATGAAGAAGAGTGGTAACGCGTGAGATTTATCTTTCGTCTCTTTGGGTGGAATTGCCCATGGACGAAAGATTTTTTTATGCTTATCTTTAAGGAAGCCTTTACTTATTAACAATACATATTTATATTTTCAGGAGGTTTTAGGAATGTTTGATTACAGACAGTATGAAAGAGGCTATTTCATGCCACCAGTTAAGTGCAATGACTGGGTTAACAAGGAGTATGTTGATAAGGCACCAATCTGGTGTTCGGTTGATTTAAGAGATGGTAACCAGGCTCTTGTTGAACCTATGAGTCTTGATGAAAAGCTTGAATTCTTCCAGATGTTAGTTGAAGTTGGATTTAAAGAAATTGAAATTGGTTTCCCTGCAGCTTCTGAGACAGAATATGAGTTCTGCCGTACACTTATTGAGAAGAATATGATTCCTGATGATGTTACAATCCAGGTTCTTACCCAGGCAAGACCACATATTATTAAGAAGACATTTGAAGCCGTAAAGGGTGCTCCGAGAGCAATAGTTCATGTATACAATTCTACTTCATTAGCACAGAGAGAACAGGTATTCAAGAAGTCTAAGGAAGAAGTTAAGCAGATTGCTATTGAAGGTGCTAAGTTATTAAAGGAACTTGCTGAAGCTGATGGAGGAAACTTCCTTTTTGAATACAGTCCAGAGAGCTTTACAGGAACAGAACCAGAGTATGCACTTGAGGTATGCAACGCTGTTGTTGATATCTGGCAGCCAACACCTGATAAGAAATGTATCATCAATCTTCCTGCTACAGTTGAGATGTCACTTCCACATGTATTTGCAAGCCAGATTGAATATATGTCTAAGTACATGCACAACAGAGAAAATGTTATTATTTCTCTTCATCCACATAATGACCGTTCGACAGGTGTTGCTGATGCAGAGTTAGGACTTCTTGCAGGAGCAGACAGAATTGAGGGAACACTTTTTGGTAATGGTGAGAGAACAGGTAATGTAGATATTATTACACTTGCGATGAATATGTATATGCAGGGTGTTAATCCTGAACTCAATCTTTCTGATATGCCACATCTTGCAGAAGTATTTGAAAGACTTACACAGATGAAGATTGATGACCGTCATCCATGGTGTGGTAAGCTTGTATTTGCAGCTTTCTCAGGTTCACATCAGGATGCTATATCTAAGGGAATGCATTACAGAATTGAAAATGATCCTAATAAATGGACAGTTCCATATCTTCCAATTAATCCAGAAGATGTAGGACGTACATATGATTCAGATGTTATAAGAATTAATAGCCAGTCTGGTAAGGGTGGTGTTGCTTATGTTCTTGAACATAACTATGGAATGGTTGTACCTAAGGCTATGAGAGAAGATCTGGGTTATGCTGTTAAGGATGTATCGGATGTTAATCATAAGGAGCTTTCAGCAGATGAAGTTCTTGAAATATTTGAGAAGAGATATAAGAAATACACACCAGTATTCAAGATTTCTGAAGTACATTTCAAGCAGATTAATGGAATACAGACAGTCGTAACTATTAATGAGAATGGTGAGAAGTACAATGTTGAAGATGGTGGTAATGGTCGTCTTGATGCTGTAAGTAATGCTCTTGCCAGTCATTTTGGAAAGCCTTGTGATATCTTCTGTTATGAAGAACATTCATTAAAGAAGGGTTCTGATTCTAGTGCCATTGCATATGTTGGTATTACAGGAGAGGATGGAAAGAATTACTTTGGTATTGGTATTGACCATGATATCATCAGAGCTTCTATTGATGCGTTAGAGTCAGCTATGAACAGAAGCCTTGAAGCATAATATTTAAATTGAATAATGTGTAATATAACCCATGTCCGGAACGTATACTAGAATGATACTGATTCAGGATATGGGTTGTTTTATTAATGTAGAATTAAAACCCCCCAAAAAGGGGGAAGCAGTACTTTGGTACTAATGCTATTATACGCTGAGAGAGGGAAATATAGTTAAGGGGAAACTATTGGTTCAGACATTTTTGGAGGGATAGTAATGTTTTTTAGAAAACGATTAAGTGGTTTGGATGTAAAGATTAAGAAAACTGCAGTTGGCGTTCTTTTGGTTGCAATAGTTGCAGGTTCTGTGTTTGCTGGTACGTCTTTAAGAGCTGGCGCATATTCAAAAACACAGGATGTCCTTAATGAATTATTAGGAGCAGCAAAACCTTACGGTGTAGTTGCTGAAGAATTTAAGAATGGTAATCACAATCAGACATGTTTCGCGACTAACAAGCTTGTAATAACAGATCAGTGGATGAGTGCATGGCTTGATATGAGCGTTGGAACAACATATATCAAGAGTTTTGATAATTCTGGTTCATCAGAGGTTAATGTGGATAGGAATGCATTTAATAATCTTGTGCTTGGAACTGATTATGATTATGAACCCAGAGAGAATAAATATTATATTAAGGATGCTAACGGAAAAAGAACAGGTGCTGTTATTAATGTTGCTAACTGCAAGGATACAATCAATGTTTATTATGCAGAGGATTATATGGATGTAACTGCAGCACTTGATAATGTATACGATAATTTCAAGGCGTATTCAGATACACCAGATTCGGAGGCTGATATAGTTATTGATGCTTATGATGATAGAAAGATTGATCTTGCTTCATTTAAGAATAAGCAGATTGTAGTGGTAAATATGTATGCTAATAATTATATTGACTGGCAGGGAAAAGAAGTTTCATCTTATTATGGAGAAGGACAGCTCAACATAACAAATAAAGCACAGGGACAGTTTGTTATCATTAATCTGCTTGGCGGTGATGGTGATGCAGACATTAAAAGATTCAGCATTAATGGAAAGAATACAGGCGGATTAACAGATGTTGATGTATCAGACACGGTTATTTTCAATGCTGTTAATGTAACTGGTAATATTAATATAGGTGAGGTATGTGGTATAGTTGTTGCACCAAAAGCAGATATTACTTTAACATCTACATGTAATGGAAGAGTAATTTCTAAGTCATTTGTTAATGTCAATGGACAAATGCATTTTATATCAGATAATCAACAGCAGGAGACGACACAAAAGGAAACAACATCTGTAGCACAGTCTTCAGCAGAAACAACAAAGTCAGAAGAGACAACAACTGCACAGGGAACAACAAAGTCAAACGAGACAACAACTGCACAGGAAACAACAAAGTCAAACGAGACAACAACTGCACAGGAAACAACAAAGTCAAACGAGACAACAACTGCACAGGAGACAACAAAGTCGAATGAGACAACAACTGCGCAGGCGACAACAAAGTCGAACGAGACAACAGTTGCGCAGGAGACAACAAAGTCGAATGAGACAACAGTTGATGCTGGTAAGGAAACTAAGCCGACAAAACCAGAATCAAACGAAACAACAGCTGTTAATGAGACAACAAAGTCAAATGAAACAACAGTAGATTCTAATAAACAGACAAAAGAACATACAACTTCATCAACTCATGTCACAAAGAAGACTGGTGAAGTTGCAGGAGATGAAGAATTAGTTACAGGAAAAGAAGATGAGACTGTTGATGGCTCAAGAGTCAGAAAAGCTGGTGAAGTTGCGGCTGATGAAGAGGTTGTAAAGACTGGTGACAATAATCATGTATGGGTATATATTGTGATTCTTGTAGCAGCAGCTGTTATTTCTGGAACTGTTATTGTGATAAGCAAAAAGAGCAATAAAAGATAATAAATGTTAATGATATCAGAGAGGCACAGCAGTAATGTTGTGCCTTTTTTATTGGGGTGGTATTGAAGCACTCTGCTTTTTTATGCTATAATGCAATATGTATGAGTCGAAGTAGGCTTTGAACACAAAATACAGTGAAGAACAAGGAGATGGAAGTTTTATGAAACATTTGATACTTGCATCGGGTTCACCAAGACGAAGAGAATTAATGAGTCAGGTAGGACTTGATTTTACTGTTGTTACAAGTGATGCAGATGAGAATATTAAAGAGATGGAGCCTGAAGATTATGTAAGAGAATTATCTTCTATTAAGGCACAGTCTGTATTAGAGCAATATGCAGATAAAGATGATTCTGTAATCGTTATAGGTGCAGATACTATTGTTTATCATAAAGGAGAGATTCTTACCAAGCCTAAGGATGAAGAGGATGCATTCAGAATTCTTAAGTCTTTAGAAGGTCAGATACATCAGGTGTATACAGGTGTAACTATATGCAGCACACATAAGAATGTAAGTTTTTATGAAAAGACTGATGTGTGGGTATATGATATGACTGATGAGGAAATCAGGGATTACATAAGCACAGGAGAGCCTATGGATAAGGCTGGTGCATATGGTATTCAGGGAAAATTCGCAGCATACATTAAGGGTATTGAAGGCGACTATAATAATGTTGTCGGTCTGCCTGTTGCAAGACTTGTACATGAGCTTAAAACATTTTAAGGAGAAAATATATGGTTAAATTCGTAGCAAGTGACCTTGATGGGACATTGCTTCTTAACGGAGCACAGAGCGTCGATGAATCTACGATACAGTATATCAATAAACTTGTTGATAAAGGCGTTATATTTGCACCGGCTAGTGGCAGGCAGATAACGAGTCTTAAGAGACTTTTTGGGGCTGTCAGTGATAAGCTTGCATATATTGCAGAGAATGGTGCACTTGTGGAATACAAGGGTGAAACTATTGGAAAGACTGCGATGGATAGGAAGCTTGCGTTAGAGATAATTGAGGATGTAATTGAACAGCCTAATTGTGAGGTGCTTGTATCAGGAGAACATACGTCATATATTAAGCCTAAGTCTCAAGAATATTATTACAGGATGACCAAGGTGGTCAATTATCATACTACATTAGTTGATAAGTTCACAGACATTGACGAGGATATATTAAAGATAGCTGTGTGTGATATGACAGGAATTAAGAACTCTAAAGAACATTTTATTAACAAATGGAGTGATAAGGCTTCAGTACTTGTATCGGGAGAACTTTACTTAGACCTTATGGACACTAATGTTAATAAAGGAAGAGGAATTGAGCAGGTTCAGCAGTATTTTGGACTAAAACCTGAACAATGCATGGCATTTGGTGATAATTATAATGATATCGCTATGTTGGATAAGGTATATTATTCATATGTTATGGAGAAAGCTGTAGAAGATGTTAAGAAACACGGGCGTTTCGTAACAGGATGGGTAGAAGGAACATTAAGAGAGCAATTTAAAGAGATAAGATAAGGAGATTTAAGTTATGGATAAACATATTGATGAGTGTGCGAAGGTGTTTTTAAGAGATCAGAAACAGCTTTTCGATGAGCCTGTTGCATATGATTTAGAGGAAGCTAAGGAATTCTTAGAGGACTGTATGGCGGTATACTGCAAGGATATTAAAGAATTAAGAGAAGTGATGGATGATGAGGGAATGGATGTATCTGACTTAAGCAATGATGAGCTTCTTGAGCAGTTAGAAGTATTCAGGCTTGATAATGGCGGATATTTCTTCGTGGAAGGATAGTACAGATGCGTATAAATGTTGTATGTGTAGGCAAGATTAAGGAAAAGTTTTATACCCAGGCAGTTGAAGAGTATTCTAAGAGACTTTCAAGATACTGTAAGCTTGATATTGTTGAACTACCTGATGAGAAAACACCGGATAATGCAAGTGATATAGTCAATGAACAGATTAAGAATAAGGAAGGGGAGAGAATCCTTTCTGCCATTAAAGATGATGCTTATGTATGTGCACTTGCAATAGAAGGGAAAATGCTTGATTCTGTTGAACTATCAGAAAAGATTGAAAGACTTGGAATAGAAGGAACAAGTAACATAACATTTGTAATAGGAGGCTCTTTGGGACTTGCAGATGCAGTACTTAAGAGAGCTGATTATAAGCTGAGTTTTTCAAGGATGACATTTCCGCACCAGCTTATGAGAGTTATTCTTTTGGAACAGATATATAGGGCTTACAGGATTATGAAGAATGAGCCATATCACAAATAATTAAAGAGGATAGAATATGAAAAGAAGAAAAAAAACATTTATTATATTAGCAGTTATTCTTGTTGTAGTTCTGTTAGTTGCAGGATATATTAAGTTCTTTAATGGACGTCTGATATATTTCACAACAGGAATGAAGAGCGGTGAGCTTATTAAGACAGCAGGACAGAAGACAACTAATACATGCGAGGCAGATATTCTCATGTCTGATGTGAAGAAGGAATATGAGGAAATGTTTGGCAGTAATATATGGAGAGAGAAAATTGGTGATGCTGATTTTGAAAGCTATATTAAGGACCAGATTAAGAGTAAGTTAATGCGCGTCAAGGCTATGAATGTTAAGGCTAAGGAACGCGGTGTTGTGCTTGGAAGAGAAGAAAAAGATTCTGTGGGTAAGGCTGTTGATGCATTTTACAATGAATTAACTGAATCGCAGATAAGCAGTACAGGAATAACTAAGGATAAACTGAATACAATGTTTACTGAATTTGCAATAGCACAGAAACTCTACGATGACCTTACTTCCAGCATGGATATTGAAGTAAGCGCAGATGAGGCAAGAGTTATTGATATCCAGTATATTGTATCAGATTCAGAGGAAGATATTAATAAAGCATATAATCTTGTGAATTCAGGAAGTTCATTCTTTGCTGTTGCCAAGGAGTACAATGCGGATGGCGAATATGAGTACGAACTGAAACGTGGCGAGATGGATGCAGCATTTGAAAAAGCAGCATTCAATCTGTCTACTGGTGAGATGAGCAGTATAGTTGAGTCAGCAGGCAGATATTACATTATAAGATGTACATCGGATAATGATAAGGCTAAGACTGAGGTTAATAAGTCTGCAATTCTTGAAAAGAGAAAGTTAGAGCAGTTTAATACTGATTTTGAGAAATATGAAGCTGGTATATATATGGAATTTAATAATAGCGAATGGAAGAAATTAAGTATTCAGGATGCGTATACGTTGGGAAGCAGCTTTGAGGATATTTTCAATGCGTATTTTGGAAAGTAAAGAGGAGAGTAATTAATAATGGCAGCTAATAAATATGATGCTAACAGTATATCAATACTCGAGGGTCTTGAAGCGGTTAGAATGAGACCAGGTATGTATATTGGAAGTGTCGGAACAAAAGGTCTTAATCATCTTATATATGAGATTGCGGATAATTCAGTGGATGAACATCTTGCGGGTTTTTGTACACAGATAAATGTAACTCTTAATGATGATGGAACAGCAACTATCAAGGATAATGGACGAGGTATTCCTATCGGAATCCATCCTAAAGCCGGAATACCTGCGGTTGAGGTTGTATTTACAGTACTTCATGCAGGCGGCAAGTTCGGAGATGGCGGATATAAGATATCAGGAGGACTTCACGGCGTTGGTGCATCTGTAGTTAATGCACTTTCTGTATGGCTTGAGGTTGAGATAAGAGTTGATGGTGGTGTGTACAAGCAAAGATACGAGCGTGGAAAAGCAACAGCGCCACTTGAAAAGATTGGTACATGCAGAAAAAATGATACTGGTACAACTGTTACATTTCTTCCTGATGGAGAAATATTTGAAAAGACAAGATTCAAAGCAGACGCGATAAAGAGCAGGCTTCATGAGACTGCATATCTTAATCCGGGGCTTACAATTGAGTTTGAAGATAAGAGAAAGGGCAGCGAGGATAAGGAAACTTTTCATGAGCCTGACGGACTTAAGGCATATATCAAAGACCTTAACAATGGCAAAGAGACAGTATGCGATATCGTCTACTTTAAGAAGAAGCAGGAAGATATTGAGGTTGAAGTAGCATTTCAGTTTGTTAATGAATTTGAGGAAAATATTCTTGGCTTCTGTAATAACATATACACTCAGGAGGGTGGAACGCATATTACAGGCTTTAAGACCAAGTTTACAATGATTATCAACCAGTATGCGAGAGAACTTGGCATCTTAAAGGATAAGGATGCGAATTTTACAGGTCTTGATGTAAGAAATGGTATGACTGCAGTTGTTGCAGTTAAGCACCCTGCACCAAGATTTGAGGGACAGACCAAGACCAAGCTTGATAATCCGGATGCTGGTACAGTTGTTGCAAATGTAACAGGAGACGAGGTACAGCTTTATTTCGACAGACATTTGGACGACCTTAACGCTGTAATTGCATGTGCTGAAAAATCTGCGAAGATACGAAAAGCAGAAGAAAAGGCTAAGACAAATATGCTTACAAAGCAGAAGTTCTCTATAGACAGCAACGGAAAGCTTGCCAACTGTGAGAGCAAGAATCCGGAGGAATGTGAGGTGTTCATTGTTGAGGGAGATTCAGCTGGAGGTTCAGCAAAGACTGCAAGAAACAGAAGAACTCAGGCAATTCTTCCAATCAGAGGTAAGATTCTTAATGTTGAAAAGGCAAGTATTGATAAGGTACTTGCCAATGCCGAGATTAAGACAATGATTAATTCATTCAACTGTGGATTCTTAGAGGGCTACGGTAATGACTTTGATATTAGCAGATTAAGATATAATAAGATTATTATCATGACTGATGCCGATGTGGATGGAGCACATATTGATACACTGCTTCTTACATTTTTCTACAGATTCATGCCTGAGCTTATTAATCAGGGACATGTATATATTGCTACACCACCTCTTTATAAGGTTGTTCCTAAGAAGGGCGAGGGTGAATATCTATATGATGACAAGGCACTTGAGGATTACAGAAAGAAGCATACGTCAGGAACATTTACACTTCAGAGATACAAAGGTCTTGGAGAGATGGATCCTGACCAGCTATGGGAGACAACTCTTAATCCTGAAACAAGAATTTTAAAGCAGGTTGAGATTGAGGACGCAAGGCTTGCAACTGAGGTTACAGCAATGCTTATGGGTACAGATGTACCACCTAGAAGAGAATTTATATATACGCATGCTAATGAAGCTGAGATTGATGCGTAAAAGCTAAAGGAGTAGAAAATGGCTGAGAAGATTATAAGGACTGAGTATTCTGAGGTTATGCAGAAGTCCTATATAGATTATTCCATGAGCGTAATTACAGCAAGGGCACTTCCTGATGTAAGAGATGGTTTGAAACCGGTACAGAGAAGAATCATGTACTCTATGATCGAGCTGAACAACGGTCCTGACAAGCCGCACAGAAAGTGTGCGCGTATCGTCGGTGATACGATGGGTAAATATCACCCGCACGGTGACAGCTCTATCTATGGTGCATTGGTTAATATGGCACAGGAATGGTCTACCAGATACCCGCTGGTAGACGGACATGGTAACTTTGGTTCTGTGGACGGTGACGGTGCTGCCGCCATGCGATACACAGAGGCAAGACTGAGTAAGATTTCCATGGAATTAACAGCGGATATTAATAAAAATACCGTTGATTTCATTCCGAACTTTGACGAGACGGAGAAAGAACCTACCGTTCTGCCGTCAAGATTCCCGAACCTTCTGGTCAACGGTACTTCCGGTATCGCTGTAGGTATGGCGACGAATATCCCGCCGCACAACCTGCGTGAAGTGATCAATGCAGTCGTACAGATCATTGATGACCAGATCGAGGATAAAGAAGAGACAACGATCGAAGAGATCTTAAAGATCATCAAAGGACCAGACTTCCCGACAGGTGGTATGATTCTCGGAACAAGAGGAATTGAAGAGGCATACAGAACCGGACGCGGCAAGATCCGTGTGCGTGCGGTCACAGATATCGAGACGATGCCGAATGGCAAGAGCCGTATCATCGTAAGTGAGCTGCCTTACATGGTTAACAAAGCAAGACTGATCGAGAAGATTGCAGAGCTGGTACGTGATAAGAAGATTGACGGAATCACAGATTTAAGTGACCAGTCAAGCCGTGAAGGAATGCGTGTAGTCATTGAGCTTCGAAGAGATGCCAATGCCAATGTTATTCTGAACCAGTTATACAAACATACACAGCTTCAGGACACATTCGGTGTGATCATGCTGGCTCTGGTCGGCAATGAGCCGAAGGTCATGAACCTGATGGAGATGCTGAACTACTACCTGAAACATCAGGAAGAAGTAGTGACACGCCGTACACAGTATGAGTTAAATAAAGCCGAAGAGCGTGCACATATTTTAAAGGGATTACTGATCGCATTAGATAACATTGATGAAGTGATCAAGATCATCAGAGGTTCCCAGACGGTCCAGATCGCAAAATCAGAATTGATGGAGCGTTTCGGACTGACAGACGTACAGTCACAGGCAATCGTAGATATGAGACTGCGTGCTCTGACAGGTCTGGAAAGAGAGAAACTCGAGGCAGAATATAAAGCACTGATGGAGCAGATCGAACATTTACGTGCGATCCTTGCTGACAGAAAGTTATTACTTGGCGTGATCAAAGAAGAGATTCTTGTGATCCGTGATAAATACGGTGATGAGAGAAGAACATCCATCGGATTTGATGAATTTGATATTTCCATGGAAGATCTGATCCCGAGAGAAGATGTGGTCATTACGATGACTAAGCTTGGATATATCAAGCGAATGTCTCATGATACATTCAAGGCCCAGAACCGTGGCGGTAAGGGAATCAAGGGAATGCAGAAGCTGGATGAGGATTACGTAGAAGAGCTCTTCATGACCAATACACATCATTACCTGATGTTCTTTACGAACACCGGACGTGTATACCGTATGAAAGCATACGAGATTCCGGAAGCAAGCAGAACATCCAGAGGAACTGCGATCGTGAACCTGCTGCAGTTAATGCCGGGCGAGAAGATCAGTGCGGTCATTCCGATTGAGAAATATAACGATGATGAGTATCTGCTGATGGCAACCAAGAAAGGTCTCATCAAGAAGACTCCGATTAAAGAATATGCAAATGTCAGAAAGACAGGACTTGCAGCAATTACTCTGCGTGAGGAAGATGAGCTGATCGAGGTAAAATACACAGACAGCGATCATGATGTGTTCATGGTTACAAAGTATGGACAGTGTATCCGTTTTAACGAAAGTGATGTACGTCCGACCGGAAGAACATCCATGGGTGTCCGTGGTATGAATCTGGTAGACCGCGACGAAGTGATCGGAATGCAGATCGACTCACAGGGAACAGAACTGCTGATCGTGTCCGAATATGGTATGGGTAAACGTACTTCCATCGATGAATTTACAGCCCAGAACCGTGGCGGTAAAGGCGTGAAGTGTTATAAGATCACAGAGAAGACCGGTAACGTTGTAGGTGTGAAAGCAGTAGATGAGGACAATGAGATCATGATCATCAACACGGAGGGAATCATCATCCGTATGAAGTGTGACGGAATCTCAGAACTCGGAAGAGTGACATCCGGAGTGAAGCTTATCAACCTGCCGGAAGGCGATAAAGTAGCTTGTATCGCAAAAGTACGTAGAGGCGATGAATCAGAAGATGATCTGGTAGAGCCGGAAGAAAGTACAGAAGATGCAGAGAACGTAGAGACAGAAGAATAAAGATATAAAACGAGGCGGAAGATTAAAAAATTTCCGCCTCGTTTTTTGAAAAAATATTTTTATTTTTCCGCCTCATCTGCAGCAAGTTCACGAAGAATGATCTCCGCAGTCTTCTTCACAGTAGCAGCTACAAAGTCTGTACACTGTGCTTTACGTTCCGGAGAATTCTTCTCTTTGCCTTTTGTCAGAACACGGCAGCATGTTGCACCACAGTATTCCTTGAAGAAATCGTGGATTTCGTTCGAAAGCTTGAAACAGCGGTTAATCTTAGGATCACCAGGTGTCTTACGTCCGAAGAAATATCCGATACACATCGTTGCTCCGGCGAGTGCACCACAGATACATCCGCCTCCGCCAAGCCCCCATGGAAATCCGGAACTCATAGCAATCGCATCATCCGACATGTCCAGTTCAAAATTCTCCTTGATTGCATAAATGACAGATTCTGAACAGGCGAAGCCCTGATTGAAGATATCCACAGCATCTTTTTGAAGTTTCTCTAAATCTACATTTGTTGTCATTTCAACCCCTCCTAAAAATGTATTAAATTCATTATAGCACAGCGAAAAGAACTTGTATATCATATGGGGAGAGGGTAAAATGAATATGAGACAGGGCATTTTTTATTTGGGACGGAGGATATAGATGAGAATAATTAATGTAAATACGATCACACAGAATATAAAAGATATGTGCATAAAAGCAAATCATTTTCTGGCAGAGGATATGGATCAGGCGATGAAGCATGCGTTGGATACAGAACAGTCTCCTCTTGGACGCCAGATTTTAGATCAGCTGCAGGATAATTTAAAGATTGCAGCCGAAGATATGATTCCAATCTGTCAGGATACAGGTATGGCAGTCGTATTTCTGAAAGTTGGTCAGGATGTACATTTTGAAGGAGGCAGCCTGGAAGATGCCGTGAACGAAGGTGTACGCCAGGGATATGTGGAAGGTTTCCTTAGAAAATCAGTTGTAGGAGATCCGATCATTCGCGAAAATACAAAAGATAACACACCGGCAGTCATACATTACAGTATTGTTCCGGGAGATAAAGTAGAGATAAAAGTTGCTCCGAAAGGATTCGGAAGTGAAAATATGAGCCGTGTATTTATGCTGAAACCGGCAGACGGAATTGAAGGTGTAAAGAATGCAATCCTTACAGCAGTCAGGGATGCAGGCCCAAATGCCTGTCCGCCAATGGTAGTCGGAGTCGGTATAGGTGGAACATTTGAAAAATGTGCACTGATGGCAAAAGAAGCACTTACAAGAGAGGCAGGATCACACTCTGAGATCCCATGGGTTAAAGATCTGGAGGAAGAAATGCTGGATACAGTTAATAAACTTGGAATCGGCCCGGGCGGACTTGGCGGAACGACAACCGCATTAGCAGTTAATGTGAATACTTACCCGACGCATATTGCAGGACTTCCTGTAGCGGTCAATATCTGTTGTCATGTAAATCGCCATATTATCAGGGAGGTGTAAATACTATGGAAAAGCATATCACAGCACCTATTACAAAAGAAACAGCAAAATCTCTTCACGCAGGAGATTATGTATATGTCACCGGAACTATTTATACTGCCAGAGATGCAGCACATAAGCGGATGGACGAAGCATTGGACAGAGGCGAAGAATTACCAATTGATATCAAAAATCAGGCAATTTATTATATGGGACCATCTCCTGCAAGAGAGGGGCGTCCAATAGGATCTGCCGGACCGACAACCGCCAGCCGTATGGACAAATATGCACCACGTCTTCTTGATCTTGGACAGACAGCAATGATCGGAAAAGGAAAAAGAAGTCAGGCGGTAATCGATGCTGTTGTGCGCAATGGGTGTGTATATCTTGCGGCAATCGGAGGAGCTGGTGCCCTATTGTCCAAATGTATAAAATCATCAGAGGTTGTTGCATATGAAGATCTTGGAACGGAAGCTATCCGTAAACTTCAGGTAGAGAATCTTCCGGTTATCGTAGTAATTGACAGCGAAGGTAACAATCTGTATGAGACAGCAATCAGGGAGTACAAAAAGATATGAGAAGAATTCTTCTGATGGTTATAAGAAATATTTTGTTTGTGCCGGTTTATTGGTACAAATTATGTTATCATGCAAGACATGTTGAAAAGTATACAGAGGAAGAACACTATGAATTATTAAGATACATAGATCATCGTGCCAATACTTCGGGAAATATTAATATTAAAGTATATGGACAGGAGAACATCCCGGATGATAATGGATTCATGTTCTATCCAAATCATCAGGGACTTTATGATGTACTTGCGATTATGGAAGCGTGTCCAAGACCATTTTCGGTAGTTGCTAAAAAAGAAGTGGCTAATGTTCCATTTCTTAAACAGGTTTTTGCGTGTATGAAGGCTTACATGATTGACAGAGAGGATGTCCGTCAGTCTTTACAGGTAATTATTAATGTAAGCAATGATGTAAAAGCGGGAAAGAACTTTCTTATCTTTCCGGAAGGTACAAGATCTAAAAAGGGTAATCAGGTACAGGAATTCAAAGGCGGAAGTTTCAAAGCGGCAACCAGGGCAAAATGTCCGATCGTGCCAGTTGCGCTGGTTAATTGTTTTGTGCCATTTGATTCCAAGACAACAGAACAAGTGGATGTACAGGTGCATTTCTTAAAACCATTACTTTATGATGAATATAAAGATATGAAAACAACAGAAATAGCAGCCATAGTGAAAGAAAGAATACAATGTACGATTAACAGTAGTCTTTAGATCTTTAGAATAAAGAAAATAGGCATATATATAATGTAAATATATGCCAGTAAAGAAAATATTAGAAAAATGCGAAAAAGTAATTGACATACGTAGAAAGGCTTGATATAATAACTTTCGCTGGAGAAATACTCAAGAGGCTGAAGAGGCGCCCCTGCTAAGGGTGTAGG
>ERZ1106951.1386-NODE-1386-length-21375-cov-15.814212_pt1 | contig 21375 bp, 17 predicted proteins | sample MGYA00403676_ERZ1106951 | MGnify/ENA primary metagenome ERZ1106951 (study PRJEB35170, sample SAMEA104062398) | human gut metagenome | biome: human gut; feature: human-associated habitat; material: faeces | place: Denmark | collected 2012-04-23 ...
GCAAGTTCAACCACCGGCTGCTGTCGGAGCTGATCTGCCACAAGGATTTCCAGCGGTTCATGCTGGACGCTGAGATTTACGTTGACCGGATCGCGGATATGCGGGTCAACGATATGAATGCCGTGCTGGAAGCTGTCCGGCAGATGGCATTGATGAAAAATGGCGGCGAAGAAAATGACCTGCATCTGCGGACATTAGAAGTGGCGCAGATTCGGGAAGATGAATATTTCGGAAGCCTGATTGCGGATGATCTGAAAGGTATCCTTCGTGACATTCGGAGTGAACACCGCCCCGACACCATGACGGCGGATGAAATCTCCCTTGCAGCAACTATGCAGGATCAGTTACAGGATGCGATGAACTTTGAGGGAAGCTCCGAGGAAAAGAAAGCGAAAGCATTGCTTTCCACATTGGGGATTGATTACGATGCCATCACAATGGAACAATTTGTCAACTTGATCGAGGTACTAAAGCTGTCCAAACACCTGAAAACTCCCATCAGCCAGCGTGGGAAAACGACCATGACCCACGGCAAGGGAAAGCGGAAGAAACGCTGAAACATAGGCGATGCTGCGGCGGGACGAGGGCTTGTATATACCTCTGCTTCCTTCTCCGGCCAGTCGAATTTTGCTTTTCAAAAATCCTGCATTTGTGCCGTAGCTCACACCACAAACTCCGCCTGTCCTACTGCCGCGAAAAAGCGTTTGTTGCTACACTCTGCCGCACCGCAGAGTATGCCGCCACCCCCTTTCCCGCGTCAGCCGGAAGCAAAGGTATAACACACTAGACTTTGCAAAGCAAAATCGTGTGCCAATAGGGATGCCGCTCGCCCCTATTGGAAACCCAGAGCCAAGGGGCTGCACCCCTCTGGACACCTGCAATTTTTTCCACACAACGGTACCCAAACTGTAAAAACTCAGTTTGGAACCGTTACGAAGAAAATGGAAAATCTAAAAACTCTCTTTCATCTGCATCAGTGATCTTTCAGATTTTCCTACATGAGAAATTGCCTTGTGTTTGTAATTTCTCAAGCGTCTGCTACAGCAGGCTTTATTCTTAGTTACTCAGACAGTGGACCATAATCTCAAAAAGGCAAGAACGAAAAACACTAGGAGGAATGCATATGGCTTCACTAACCCATGTCTGCATGTGGTCAGACAACGGCTGGAAGCGAATTACAGCAGAACAAGCCGCCAGATTGCATCCGGGTGGAACTGTATCTGCTCATAGTGGTCTGTTTATGTGTGAACTCTGTGGCCAGTATGTTATTCTTACCGACGGTGATATTAGGATACGCTACTTCAAACACAGTGCTTATGAGATAAGCAAAGATTGTCCTGAGCGCACATTCGGAGCTGGATATTCAATCTCTTACGGTTCTCAGGAACACGATTTACCAATCCGTATTACAAGCGTATCCTCATCTTCTTTCAGCTTTGAAGTCGGCTTGATTCGTGCTCCAATAAGTTCTCTCGGCAAGGACTTTTGTATAGAAATCAAACCAAAGGGAGCATTTGATATACCCTATGTGTATACCAAAGAACGACTGAACTACGACAGTATTACATATCTTCCTATCGGTGAAAGGCCGTTTGAAAAATACACTCTCAGTTTCCAAAATGGAAACGACAAATTACGTGAATTCTGGCCGGCAGAGATTAAAGGCATTGATCCGGAAGGCACATTGTTTGAAAAAGTTTCCGGCAAAAAACTCTCATATGATGCCGATGTTGAGATTGGTAAAGAATACTACCTGCTAAAACGTGGCTACATCTATAGGAAGTCATTCAGCAGCGTGCGAATTCAAGAAATCATACAAAAACGAATCGGGTGGGAAACTTGGAGTCTCTATGTGGTTTCTGCATCTGCATTTACTGAAGATGCAGCCCGATTCTATCTCGACTTCCATTGTCGGCTGACAGATCACCCTATTTCATTGCAACCGGTATGGCCGTTATTTGTTGAAGGAAATTATATTGTTAAGCACAATCAAAACAGTATGTATATGCTTATCGAAGGTAATGTAGCCGCAGTTAAAACATTTCCTTCTGTGACAGTTCGTCAGCTAAATTACAATTCATCTCAGTCAAAACTATATGAGGTGTTTTGTTCTGGCAGACAGCAGTTAATATCTGCTGGCCGCACTCAAGCCTTACAATACACATACCTTTGGAAAGAGCCTCTTGACCAGGTGGGCTTGCATCCAGAAGTTTCAGTAACCGATATTGCAGGTGCTGAGGTTGATCCTGGCGAGACCGATACTCTACCGCACGACAAAACATTGCGCTTCAAATCAACATTTGATGGAGAGCTAATTATCTTCAACAATAACCGTGTTGTAGATAAGCGGAAATTATCCGCTGACAAATATATAGAGTTGAACGGACTATCCTACGGTTTAGGCGTTCAAGTTGTCATTGGCCTTGATGTCATCTGGCAAATCGATTTCAAGAAGCAGCAGCCCATCGTTGTAAATGACGAAATTGAAATGCTGAAGCGAATTACTAATGTATCAGGGGCAACAATCCCGGCTCCGCACTCTTTGCGAAATATGTTAGCGGGTATGAATTGCTATCCGCAGGTATGTCAGTGGATACGAAAATGTATTAAAAATGGCACCATTAATGAGCAATCATACCGCAGATTGCAAGAGGCCTATCGCAGCATGAATACGAATAGATAAGGAGATGCATTATGAATTACATTGATCTTCTTACTCAGGAAGAAAAACCAATCCTCTGTAGAATCATCACTGGTAAAGATTTCAAAGAACTCTTTAAAAGGAACGAACAGGAATTCTCGAAAATACGAAAAGGATTCAGAGCCAAATCATTGACAGAGCAGCAAGCGCTTTCGATTGCTATAGTCAATGTTGATAAGCCCCTTATTGCAATGTGGGTCAATACAAGGGTAGATATCTGGCTTAAGGAAATTCAGGAAAATATTAAGGAACTTGAAGAGGAAGGTTCAACGCATGACATTGCCCTGGCATCGACTATGCTTGACTCCGTCTTTGCCAATAATGTTGATTTATACCTCAAACTTGCAGGAAAAACTATGGATGCGGATGCCCGCTCTAAACTTCATGAAAGAATGGAGAGCATCAAATCTGAGCGTGCAAGAAATGCGGAGGTGGCTGACCGTAGTAAGGTTTTAGAAGGAGAAAAACACCATCTACTCGATCAAATTGCTGCTGCTCAGCAGAGTATTAATACTATAAAGGCAGAATACGAACGGAAAATACAAGAGCTTGAACAGGATAAAGACACATTGGAATCCTTGTTAGCTGAGGCGCAAGAGAGAATTACTGAGTTGCAGACTGCTCCTACCGCTGCTAAAAGTGACGATGCCGATTATCTCGCACAGTTTGACGATACTGATACTTCTGTTCTGCCCTCTGTTGGTAGCGATGAAATCGTTTCTTTATGTGGTGTTATCTCAGATTACAATGGGCAGAAATGGCTTATTCGACATGCTGATTTGAGTCATAATGGGCACTATCACATTTTCCGCAAAAGTGAAGATGTTCCGCCGTACTTCACAAATAGAGACAAGATTTTCTATAAGGACGGCCCTTCCAATGACGGTTTTTATGGCATTTGGACTTGGTCCGCAACTCCGAATGAGAAGGACCCTTCCAAGGATTATATATTATCCCGGTACAACATGGACCTTGATGCCATTGAAGTCGTTACCATTTCAGAAGCATCAAATCTTGACAACCTGATCAATCTGCTGAAAAACGGGATCGAATACCAACCTCATAGTCATAGAGTCATGTTCGCCTTTTATGCATCCAAAGGACAGTACATGGGCATTCTGTGCAACACCCAAGAACTCAACACGGTTAATGGAAAAACTGCCTTTGCTGAAGATTGCATTGAAGTACCAGTATATGAATTTACTGGTGGCAACATTTTGCGTTTGGATAATGGGCTCTCTTTCTATAGAAATGCGTTTGCTGGTCTTCCAAGTAAGCTTTATCAATTGAAAAGTCCACTTGATATTGTAAAGAATATCGTTTTCTCTTCAATTTCTTGGGGTACATATAAAACAAGAGGGTTGATTCGTGCCGAGTATAGAACCTTCAAGGATTTTCTCGGTTCAATTCCGGTTGACGACATAACGTGCAAGATTGAGACTGCGTGCCGTTGCTCCAATTCCGCTGCTAAAGAATTGCTGGATGAATTCCTAAATGTGGTCTGGAAATACGTTGATGGAGATAGTTTAGAAGACGAAATAATCCTCTCTGCTATTTCTGCAAGTACTGAACTTCAGGAAAGAATAAAAGCACTCATTCGTACGGATTGGGAAGCAGAGAATAAGAGTTTATTAGCTGAAGCCCAGAAGAAGCTCGGTTCACTTGATGCCCAGTTAAAATCTGCTACTGTTAGTTTAATCGAAGCGAAAGAAGCATTTAATAAAACTAAATTGGAAGAAGAACGTCTTGCCGGTGTCATAGCAGAAAAGGAAAAACTGGCTGAGGATGTTGAAGTAGCAGTTGCTGAAAGAATACAAAAGGCACGCGAAAACGCGGCAGATTTCATTGCAAATATGGCTTTTGTTGGTGGACAACCGATTCAAGTTGCAGCCACAGAGACTCCTGCCGCAGTTGAAGTTTCGTCCAAACCTGTTATTGCCCCATATCACACTTTTTCAGCATTCGATGATCTAAATGATCTCGAAGCTCATCACTCTTGGGCAGATGTCATTAATACAGCCGCATTTGAGCTCAAGGAAGCTGGTGTAGCAGAAAAATACAGAAGCAGCCTAGCCGCGTTCCTCTGCGCTGCCTATATCGAAAAACAGCCAATTTTTCTTGTTGGCCCTAATGCAATTGACATTGTTCAAGCATTCAGCGCAGCCGTAACAGGTCATAAATATGGAATGCTCTGCTGTGAGGGCGGTTATTGCAATCAGGTAATCACTGAAATTGGCACCGATGGCGAAAACATCGTGATAATCAACAATCTTCTTGCAAGTGGCTGGATGAACAGACTCCCGGAGATTCTTTCTCAAAAAGATATTTTCTATGTTGCCACCCATCCATATGCAGAAGATATCCAAGTTGAGCCAAAGAGCCTGTACGAATTTATGCTACCGCTGTTTACAGAGTTTTTTGTGGATGAAAAAGCTACCGGAAAATACTATGGAGGTTATTTTGCTGAGGACTTCAAAACCTACTCAACGCCAAAGGGTACACGTAAAGATTTAAGGGTCCTTTCAAAATTAAAGATAGGTTCGTTAGTCAGGAACCGAATCAACAGACTTGTTGCTACGATGCACGGTATTTACTCTGCAACAACAACGGATGAGGACTTCTTATATGCTGTCCTTCCTATTGCTTATGCTTCACTGGAAATTAATGAACTCACAGAGGCGATTGCTGATCCTCAAAAGGGTATCGCAATTTCTGAAAGCCTCAAGCGTGATCTGCAGTATGTTTTAGGAGAATTCTAATGAATAAGTATAATGGGCTGCTTTCGTCAGTGGCGCACAAGTATCATATCTGCAAAGGAGCACGAGAAACAGAGAACGAATGGAAAACTCGTCTGGTGTATAGTATCTGTGGAATGATGGCTTATGCTTCGCTCTGGGACGACTCGGAAGAAGGCACTATTTCCATTGTGCACTTAAAAAGGAAAGTCCGCAGCATGCTTGCAAATTACAAATCAATGTACCCGGAGCTGTCTGGCAGCTTACCATATGTTTCTGAAGAGCTCGAAGATGAGATTGCAGACCAATTCTTAAGCACTGGCGTGGTTTATCACCGCCCCAACCGAATAGTTCCATCAATGAAGCATGAAGAACCGTTTGGTGATATCTTATTTCAAAGAGGTATTGCTCTGGATAGTATTTCCTGTGTATCCGGTATTGGATTTTATTCAAAACAGTATGGAGCAAAAAATACAGATAAGATAAAGGCAATGTTCGGTCTCGACCAAGAGAATTTACAAACATTGTGGTGTATAACGCTGTCTGCTGCTTCTTGGAAATCCGATCTGTCGTTTGAGCAAAATACAGAGTACCTTCGCTTAAAACCGCCCTTCTCTCAAGGGTACTGGGTAAACAAGCCGGATACGACTGGTACTGTTTCGATTCTTCGAATCGGAATGAAAGGTTCACAGTTATACTATCTTTACCGCTATTATGGCACCACGATGGAAGTCAGCCCACTCCCACAGTGGCAGGTAGAGTTCTACAATTACAGATCGCTTGCATGTGCCTGTCTCTCTACCTATGGAACATTGCCGCCAATAGAGTATTTCGAGGATGGAGCATTAGTCCATGTACATATGAATTATTTGCTCCCACCACGTGAACTTGAGTTTTTAAAACTCTATAGCTGGCCTGAGATATGCACATCACTCCCGTGCAATTTTAGGCGAAAGCTCTCAATAGAAGTCTTTACAGCCATTAAGAATGTTCTATCTGATGAGGGATATGAATTTAAAGGAGGGACAATCTGATGCCAAACGGAGCAAATTCTGTTCATAAGCAGTTGCGAACGGAGTTGGAAGACTATATTAAATCACAGTATTTCGGAAAGTCTCCCCTCCTGCTCTCTGCCTTAAGCGATCATATTGATGATGAGGGACTGCTTTACCAGAAACCCTTTATTGAGTCATCTCCGGCATACGTTACTGTCCAAAACGGCATTGAAACAGCATCCATAGAACCTTGGCTGAAAGATTATTTTTTACAGTTGGCAGAAGCGGGTATCGGTGTTTTCCCATCTCCATTTGCTCACCAGATATCTGCGCTTGAAGCAGCAACCAGAGGTGAAAACCTGTTTGTGTCAACGGGTACTGGTTCTGGTAAAACTGAGTGTTTTATGTGGCCGCTTCTTGCGAAGATGGCTGATGAAGCGCGAAACTCCAAAGAATCATGGGCAAAACGAGGTGTTCGCACAATTGTTATGTATCCCATGAACGCTCTGGTTTCAGATCAGGTTAGCCGACTCAGAAGGATGATTGGAGATCCTGATAAGAAGTTTATCAAGACATTCAGAAACACCTGCGGTGACGAAGTTCGCCGTCCCCAATTTGGTATGTATACTGGTCGAACCCCATACCCTGGAGCGCAGCCTTCTACAGAACAGGACAGAAAACTTGAAAAAACTTTGGCCAGAATGTCTTTCCCGCAAAGTGATTCTGAACAAGAATACTTCAATCACCTTCTCAAAGAGGGAAAGATCCCCGCAAAGGCAGATATGCATCAGTTTCTGCAAGGACTTCATGAGAGTAGGCATATTCCAAACGATGAGGACGCAGAGCTAATAACCCGCTTTGAAATGCAGCAATTTTGCCCAGACATTCTCATCACAAACTATTCTATGCTGGAATATATGTTGCTGCGCCCTAGAGAACAGAAAATCTGGGATGATACTCGCAAGTGGCTTGCTTCGAACAACGAGAACAAATTGCTGTTTGTTATTGATGAAGCACACATGTACCGTGGTTCATCAGGCGGTGAAGTTGCGTTGCTGATTCGCAGACTTTTCCATAAACTTGGCATTAGCCGTGACCGCGTGCAATTTATACTTACAACCGCAAGTATGCCCAACAAGAATCAGCAAGACGTTGATTCAGTAATGAAGTTTGCAAATGAGCTTACTGCCTCCGACAAAGCAACCCGGTTTTGCTATCTCACCGGCGAAAGAGAAGTCATTGATGGTCAGTTGAAATATGACATACCCGCTGAGCTTCTCTTAGGCTCAGATCCTAGCCAATTTGAGGACAAGGATGACTTAAAGCTTTCTGCGCTCTTGTCGTTCTGGCGTCAATTGGAAGGCTTTGACCAGAATATCAACTCCTTGGAAGCGATCTGCAACTGGATGTACGACAATCTTGTCTATTATCGCCCGTTCCATGAACTCATCAAGTATTGTCGTGGGAATGCAGTATCCCTAGGAGAGTTGTCTTACGGTATCTTCCCGGATCTCAGTCAGGAAAATGCTTTAAAAGCGGTCAGTGTCCTTCTGGCAATTGCACCACTTGCAAAAAACGCCAAGGGTTCTGTCCTTTTCCCTGCACGCATGCATATGCTTTTCAAAGGCATTTCTGGAGTTTATGCCTGTGCCAATGCGAATTGCAGCCGTTCTCATTCGGAAGGAGGTCTCACTTTAGGTGAGGTCTATTTGTCTGATGGTAATTTGATTTGCCCCCATTGTGGCAGTGTGGTCTATGAGCTTTATAATGACAGACGCTGTGGTGCGCTATTCTTCAAGGGCTATGTCCTTGAAGATGACTCGGAACTTCATGGAAATGTATACCTGTGGCGCTACCCCGGTCAGTTAATGGATCACAGGATGAAAGAAGTACATCTGTTTATTCCAACTGACGATTTTGAGCTACCTACAAAACAGGGTAAAAACGCCATCAAACCCTGTTATCTTGATGTGAAGAGCGGGTTTATCAACTTTACGGATGACTCTTCCGCTGGTAAGTCATGGATTAGAAAGCTATACTACTGCAACTACTCTGCAAAAGGCAGGCCGCAGATCATTACCTTCCCGACCTGCCCGCATTGCAGGCATCAACTTTCTACATCGCAGCTTACCTCATTCAGCACTCGAGGTAATCAGTCTTTCTTCAACTTGATTAAGTCGCAGTTCCAACTGCAACCTGCTGTACCAGGAAAGGACAGTGATCCTGTTCGTTTTCCTAACGAGGGACGCAAGGTTTTGCTTTTCTCTGATAGCCGTCAACGTGCAGCAAAACTGGCTAGAGATATGTCTGATGCTTCGGACATTTCTGCTGCAAGGCAGTTATTTGCAATAGCGATAAAAACAATGGAAGAGCAAACAGTCGAGCAATCCATGAATACGCTGTACGATTATTTCTGCCTTGCAGCTGGTCAGCGTCATGTGCAGATGTTCCATGCCGATGAACGCACAAAATTCGCTGAAGATTGTGCTTCCGCGCTGAATAATTACAATCGATGCGTAAAACGGGGAAGGGACTACGCTCCGCGATTTACGATTGCGAACGCGCCTGTACAGATGCAAGAATACCTTCTTCGACTGTTCGCTGGAGGTTATAACACTTTGTACGACTCCGCTACGAGCTGGATTGAACCTACCGATCAGGCACTTTTTGATGCTGTCGATGCTCTCGAGGAAAACCATGTGACGGTCACCGATGAGGAGTTTATCAATCTCTTCAATGCTTGGATTCTATCGATCTGTGATATGTCTACTGCTCTTGGCCATACCATCAATGATACGGTTCGGTTAAAGGTTCGCCCAAAGCGAGGTGGTTATGGACTTGATAAAGATTGGGAGTTTTCGAAAGTCATCCGAGAGATCATGGGTTGGAGTGACGGAAATGAAACTGAGATGGCTTGGAAACGAGTATTGAAAGAAGCATTCCTTGACTCAGCGCAACCTGATAACGGCAAACTATATATTGATCTTTCCAGAGTAAAGACACGTTATGATGCTACGCATGTATGGTACAAGTGTGAGCAGTGCTCTGAGTTGACACCTTTTTTCCTAAAAGGCAGATGCCCAAGCTGCGGTTCTACTCATATCCACAAGATGGAATCCGACGAATACGAAGCACTTAGTTTCTGGAGAAGGCCGGTTGCTGACGCGGTTCAGGGGGAGCCAATCCATGTGATCGACACAGAGGAGCATACTGCTCAGCTCTCACATAAAGACCAGCGTGACGACCTTTGGAGTAAGACCGAACAATATGAGTTACGCTTCCAGGACTTGATTCAAGATGGTGAAACGCCTGTCGATATTCTCAGCAGCACAACCACCATGGAAGTTGGTATTGATATTGGCTCCCTAGTTGCAGTTGGTCTGCGAAACATTCCTCCAATGCGTGAAAACTATCAACAGAGAGCTGGCCGTGCGGGCCGTCGTGGATCTAGTTTATCTACAATCGTTACCTTCTGTGAAGATGGTCCTCATGATACATTGTACTTCAATGACCCGATTCCCATGTTCCGTGGCGATCCCCGCAGGCCTTGGATCGATGTGCGAAGCGAGAAACTCCTCCAGCGCCATCTGGCTATGGTTGTCTTACAGGAATTTCTCGCAGAAAAACATATGAGCCTTGATACAGTTCCCGCAGCCGTTTTTCTCGAAGATTTCCTTGACAGTTTCAAGAACTATCTTGCTTCCTACAGTGTTGATAAGGACAAGCTCCTTTTGCCTATTGGAGTGGTATTTCATTATTCAGAGTTTGCGGATGAACTCAAAGAGGCCCTTGATACAATTAAAGAAAAATGCCATGCTCACCCTGAGCTTTTTGGTGTAGATGAAGGCGCTAAAGAAGGCGATGCAAAAGTTCTCTTGGATGCTCTTTATGAAGAAGGTATCATCCCAACATATTCGTTCCCGAAAAACGTTGTCAGTACTTACATACCAGATATGCACGGGAAAATCCTTTACGAGGTTGAGCGTGGGCTTGATGTAGCTATTGGCGAATATGCTCCTGGCAGAGCAATTGTAGTTGATAAGCAAACCTATCAGATTGGCGGATTCTACTATCCTGGAAGTGAACGCCATCACGGTCAAGCACTGACCCCTGCACGTGCTTACACAGAAGACCCAAATTATGTGAAGCAGATTATCTCTTGTCCTGAGTGCGGCTGGTTTGGTTTGATGGAAGAAAACACAAAACGTTGCCCATTCTGTGGGAACGGTGATCTCAGAATTACTCGTGAAATGATGCGTCCCTGGGGCTTTGCACCAAGAAATGCGGAAGCAATACCGGATGTTCAGCTATCAGAAGAATATACCGCCGTACAGCAGCCTCTGTATTCAACTCTACCAGATGCAGAAGAAATGAAACTTGCCCCAGGTTGCAAGAACATACGAATCGCTTCACGAACAAATCAGCGAATCATCATGCTGAATAAAGGATCAGATGACAAGGGCTTTATGGTCTGCAAAGACTGTGGTGCTGCTATGCCAGGCGACGATATTTCTGTTCTGAATGACGTTAACAGGCCATACAAGTCAAAGTACGCTCGAAGCAGATGCCGTCACAGTAATTCCTTTAATGTGAATCTCGGCTATGACTTCATAACCGATATGTTGGTCCTTGAATTCACAATTGACGACAAGATTATTGATGCACGCCGTAATGATAATCCATGGCTTAGCCGTGCAGCTCAATCCTTAGCTGAAGCACTGCGACTGGTAGCAAGCAAAAAACTCGATGTTGAATTCACCGAACTTGTCACTGGCTATCGTCTCAGGACTGGAACTGAAGCCTCCTATGTCGATATCTACCTTTACGATAGTCTATCGAGCGGCGCTGGTTATGCTGTCAGTGTAGCTGATGCAATTTCCGAACTACTATCCGATATGAAAGAGCTGTTGAGTTCCTGTGATTGTGGATCTGCGTGTACCAAATGCCTAAAGCATTACAGAAACCAATATGTACATGGCATGCTTGACCGCTTTGTTGCACTTCAGCTCCTTGAATGGGGTGTTGATGGCATAAAAGCATCTCCTATCAAACCAGAGACACAGATTAACATGATCATGCCTTTAGCGAATATCCTTAAGCAATCAGGCTACGAAATCACTGCTGATAGTGAAATTACCGCAACTGGACGAAGAATCAAAAAGAAGATTGTTATCTACCCGGCAATGTGGGTTGAACCACATGCTACAAACACCATTTTCGTGAGCGATGCTTATATCAAGTACGCCAAGCCATATGCCGTCCAAAAGATTCTCGACAACATTTGAAACAGACTGTCATTCTGAAACTCCTGGTTGCGAGCTCAAATAATGCAGAGCCCACCGATCTTGTTGACCAGTGGGCTCTGCCATATTAATTTTCAATCCATCAACTGATGCTCTGGTGTGCCTTTCACATACCGCTCCAAGTCACCGCCAAGAACCAGTTGCGCATATTCCAGAGGTTTATTATAGATCAGCCAGTCCAGATCCGACCGCTGATACATGTTGTCAGCAATCTCATTTTCCGCGTCAATCGTGTTAATCGCAATCATGCTGTCATCGGCAAATTTCACTTCAACACAGGCAGTATCCATATTGAACTCACAGGAAAGCAAGCGCTCCATATTCGTCACCTCAAATCATCCCGAAGTGCTTCAATGCTTCCACAATCGCTTTTTCCTTCTCCGGTGGGCACTGTGGCTGCTTGGTATCCTCGGATTTCGGTTTATTGTAGTTCTCACGCTCAATAATGCCGTGTTTCTGCTTCACCTGTGCGATATAGAGGTGGCTGACCTTCAGTCCGGTATGTTCCAGAACATACGCCTTGATTTCCTCGTAGGTTGCCTTACTCTCCGCCGAAGTCAAATCCAACTCGTCCATCTTCACTTCGATCTCGATATGTTCTTTGCTTTGAAGTTTGGACAATAAACATACCGTCTCCACATGTTCCGTGTGGGGGAACATATCCACGGGCTGGATTTTTAATGCTTTCCATCCGCGGCGGGTCAAGTGGGTCAAATCACGGGCAAGAGTTTCGGGGTTGCAGCTGACGTAAACCACGCGTTTGGGTTTCATGGCAGCCACTGCATCAATGCAGGCGGGGGTGCTGCCCTCCCGCGGGGGGTCCAGGAATACAACATCGGGGTGCGGCAAGCCAGAGTTGGGCTGTGCCGCAGCGCGCATCCAATCGGTTGCATCGGCACAGATGAACCGCGCGTTGTTGATCTTATTGGCTGCGGCGTTGGCGCAGGCATTGCGCACCGCGTCCGGGTTGCGCTCCACGCCAATGACTTGCTTTGCCCTGCCCGCCGCGCACAGGCCGATGGTGCCAATGCCGCAGTAGGCATCGATCACTGTTTCTTTGCCGGTCAGGGCAGCGAACTCAATGGCCTTGGCGTACAGCACTTCGGTTTGTTCCGGGTTGACCTGGTAAAAGCTGCGGGGCGAAATGGCGAATTGCAGCCCGCACAGCGTATCGGTAATTTTGCCGGGGCCATACAGGGTACGCACATCGCTGCCCAGCACCGCGCTGGTGCGGCGGGGATTGCAGTTCTGCACCACGCTGGTCACCCAGGGGGCCTTTTCCCGCAGGGCTTTCACAAAATTGCGGCTGCCGGGCAGGTTTTCCTGCGCGGTCACCAGCACCACCAGCACCTGACCGCTGGTTTTACCGCGGCGCACCAGCACATGGCGCAGCAGACCGGTGCCGCGATCCCCTTCAAAAGCAGGCCAGCGGCAGGCGCGGGCGGCTTCCAGCACAGCGGCAATGGTCTTGTTAATGACGGTATCCTGCAGCAAGCAGTCCGTATACGGCAGCACGCGGTGGGTGCCCGCTGCATAAATGCCGCATGTCAGTCGTCCACGCGGCCCGGTGGCAAAGGTGGCGATGGCCTTGTTACGGTAATGCCAAGGTTCTGCCTGCCCCAGCACGGGGGATACCGGGGCAAACCGCCCCAGCAGGCGTTGTTCCAACTGCTGCTTGTGCTTGAGCTGGTCGGGGTAGGGCTGGTTCAGCAGCGGGCAGCCGCCGCATTTCAATTTATAATTGGTGCAGGTTACAGGCATGGTGTTTGACCTTCTTCCCTTTCAGGGTTTTCAACATTTCTTTGGGTGTGCTATACTATAGTTTATACAGGGGGATCGGCGGTTCCGGGTATGAGCGCCCCGGTGCACCAACTTTCCCCGCAGCAAAAGCTTTTTTCTCAAAACGGAGGCATAACGATTATGAACGTACTTCTTATCAACGGCAGCCCGCACGCACATGGCTGTACAGACGCTGCTTTGCAGGAGATTGCCAAGGCTTTGAACGCTGACGGCATCGAAACCACCATCTACCACATTGGCGCTGTCCCGGTGGGCGGCTGTGTGGGCTGCGGCGGCTGCGCCAAAGCCGGACACTGCGTATTCGGCGGGCCAGTCGTTGATGTTCTGCCGCTGGTGGAAAAGGCCGACGGCATTGTGTTTGGTGCTCCGGTACATTATTCCACCGCCGCTGCCAGCATGCTGGGCTTCATGCACCGGCTGGGCTACAGCGCAGGCCGCCTGTTGGCACAAAAGCCCGCCGCTATTGTTACCAGCGCCCGCCGCGCCGGCACCACCAGCGCACTGGAAGCCCTGGAAAAGGTTCCCCAGTTCTGCCAGATGCCGCTGATCAGCTCCACCTACTGGCCGATGGTACACGGCAGCAACGCCGAACAGGCCGCCCTGGACGAAGAGGGCATGCAGATCATGCGCAACCTGGGCCACAACATGGCCTGGATCTTGAAGTGCATTGCCGCAGGCAAAGCCGCAGGGATTGAGCCGCCCAAGGCAGAAAATACCATCCGCACCAATTTCATCCGCTGATTTTGTAGTGGCAGTAGGGCGGGGTGCCCTCACCCCGCCACAGCCTCGTCCTGTTGCGTATTACAAAACTTGTGCCGAACCCCATTTATAGGGGCTTTGCCAGATATTTCACCCCGGAACACGGCATACTTCCCCTTTACAAGCCAACCTTTCCCACCCGCAGCAGCCCGCAAAAGGCTGCTGCTTTTTATTCTGCCGTTTCCGGCGTGTGACCGGTGGGGTACACGTTTTGCAGCAGCGCCACGATCTGGTCATAGCTGGCAGAGCGGGATGCTGCCGATACATGCAGCGTAACGCCGCAGTCATAGTTCACTTCGGCCAGGATCATCTGGTAAGTGCCGCAGTCATACCGGACGGACTCGGTTTCTGCATCGGGGATGGTCAAATCAAAGTCATATCGCACGGTCTGGGCTTCCTCGTTCAATTCCGCGGCGGATTCTTCCAAAAAGTCCGTGTAAACATCCGATACCTGCAGCAGTACTGCCGTATAGCTCAGCTTGTTGCCAGTGGTAATGCCAATGGTATCCTCCTGCGACATGCTGGGTTCGTTCCAGATATTGGCATCATAGGTTACACTGATGCCGTTTTCGCCGTCGTAGGTCTGGTAGTCCTCGCCTTCCTCTTTGGTAAAGCTGTCACCACCGTACAGGTACAGCATCACATCGTTAAAGCTGCACCCGCTCAGGGGCAGGGCCAGTATTGCGGCAGCTGCCACAGCAGCAATTATTTTTTTGTATTGTTTCACAGTTATCATCCTCATGTCATAAAAGGAAGCCGATCACAGCCGCCCCGGCGCCAAAGGCCAGGCCAGCCAGTACGTCGCTGGGGTAATGCACCCCTGTCAGCACGCGGGTCACAGCCACAACCGCCGCCAGCAGGCAGGCGGCCACGCCAAGCGGCACCCACACGGTAAACGCCGCCGCCACAATGGCTGCGGCGGAAAAGCAGTGGCGGCTGGGCATGCTTTGGCCTTTGGTATCCTTGGGGAACAGCGGCGTAAAGTTCAATGCCTCATACGGGCGCGGGCGGTTAATGGCCGCGCGCAGCAGCGTACCCAAAACGTACACCGCCGCCGGGACCGCCAGCACGCGCCAGAACTGGCCGCTACGCTGCCAGAGCGTAACGGCCAACACCGCGCCATACACCAGATATACTCCCAGCACGCTGATCTTTTGTGCATATCCCAGCGCCCGCAGCGCCGCCGGGCGGGCACGGAACCAATCAAAAATTGCCTGATAGCGTTGTGCCGTCATTCTTTGCCCCCTTGTGTGCTGCGTCCAAAATCTTTATAATAGAAGCATACCATCCGCACCCGCCCTTGTCAAACACAGGGCCATGCGTTTTTTCAGGAGGGAATCCCTTGTTTGGTTTTGCTAATTTTCTGCTGTTGGCGCTCTTTGCCGCAGCGGTTTTTGACCTGATTTTTGCCCTTGCCAGGGGCGGCGGGCTGCGCGGGGCGTTGCACGGCCTGTGGAACACGCCGCACCTGTTATTTGGGCAGCAGCTGGCCGAATGGCGACTGCAGCTTGGCCGTATTCTGTTTGCCGCCGGGCTGGCCGCGTATGAGATCAGCGTGGTGTTCTGCAACAGCATGGCGCGCCAGAACTGGGCGTGGGTGCAGGGCGTGATGAGCCCCGTGCTGGAATGGCTCGCGTTCCTGTGCTTTGGTGCCAAGATTTTGTTCGGCACCCGCTACACCTGGCGGGAGCTGCTGGCTGGCGGAGCGCTGTATTTCATTGCCCGCTGGGTCTATTTCAACAGCCAGAACATCTGGTGGATCGGCATTGTGGTGGCGGTGCTTGCCGCCAAGGATGTTCCCCTGCGCCGCCCGATGCAGGTCTATTTTGCCAGCGGCTGTGCCGCCATGGCGGTGGTGCTGGCACTGCACTTTGCCGGGATCGTTGCCCCGGACCTGACCAGCGAGCGGATGGGCGCTTTGCGCGGCACTTACGGCTACGGCCACCCCAACACATTCGGCGGACTGGTGTTCGGCCTGGTATTGGCCTATGCCCTGCTGCGTGCCCAAAAGGTGCGCTGGGTGGACTGCCTGCTGGTATTTGCCGTCGGCGTGTTTTTGCTGGTGGGGCCCGCCAGCCGCAGCGCTGCGCTGTGCACGCTGGCGCTGGCCGTTGGGCTGGTGTTCTGCCGCCTGCGCACCGGGCACAGTGTACCCCGTTGGTGGCCCGGCACCTGCGCCGGTATGGTGGGGCTTACGGCGGCGGTCAGTTACCTTTTGCCGCTGCTGGTCATCAAGGTGGGACCGTGGAACAATGATATCGGCCCCGCATGGCTGGCAAAGCTGGACTCCCTGCTCACCTGCCGCATCTCGCTGACCTGGATGGCCTACCGCCTGCTGGATGTCAAAATTGCAGGGCAGGTGTTCAACTGGCCCACAGTGGATAACAGCTTTGCTTTTGCACTGTTTCAGTTTGGTCCGGTGGTCGCCGCGCTGCTGGGTATTCTGTTTGCCACCGCCCTGTGGGGTCACGCCAAACAGGGCCGCCGGGTTGAGGTTTGCTGCCTGTTTGCCATGCTGGCTTACGCCTATATGGAAGTTCAGCCCTTCCACCTGACGACCAACCCCACCGCCCTTCTGCTGTGCGGTGCTGTTTTTGCCCAAACTTCCGCCCGGTGGCAGAAAATCGAATAGACACACCGCGGCATGGGCATACTTCCATTACAGGAAGGAGTGTTTTCCAACATGTGCAATTCTGTTCTTTCAAAAATCTGCCTGCTGCTGGCTATCATTGGCGGGCTGAACTGGGGCTTTGTGGGCATTTGGAAGCTGGATATCATTGCCTGGCTGCTGGGCGGCCAGACAAGCTGGGCGGCCCGCACCGTGTATATTCTGGTAGCGGCGGCAGCCATCTGCCTGATTCCCGCATTGTGCAGCCCCAGTAAAAAAGAGGAAGCCTGACACTGCAAAAGCCGGTGTACCGTTTGATTCATCTTACGGTACACCGGCTTTATTTTGTCTGTCTTATTGTTTTGTCTTGCACAGGCGGTCGAATTGCGGCAGCAGCGCAACGGTCACTGTGAAAAACAAGAACCTCCACCGGGTCAAGTGGCGGTTCTTAGTTTACTGAGTTTCCTAAGCTCTTAGTCCAAAGGCCAACCGCTTACCGCAGTGCCTTTTTCTATTTTAGTGCGTCCGTTTGCCGGTGTCAAACCTGTTCCAGCTCAATGGGCACCGCCAGCTTTTTGCGGCGGTTCTTGCGGGATACCGCCAGCACCAGCCCCACGCACAAATACACCATGACCACGCTGGACCCGCCTGCCGAGAAGAACGGCAGCGTGACCCCGATGACCGGCAGCACCTGTAAATTCATGCCCAGGTTGATGATGCACTGCCAGAACAGTGCGGCAAAGATGCCCACGCACAGATAGCGGCCCAAAGCATCCGTGCTTTGCAGCGCTGCCAGCAGAATGCGCACCGAGATGCCCAGCAACAGCAGCAGAACCGTTACCGCCCCCACAAAGCCCATCGCGTTGGCCAGGTAGCTGAAGATAAAATCATTCCAGGAGTTTGGCACAAACACATGCTCGCCCCAAAGGCCGGTTCCGGTCAATCCGCCGGTTCCGATGGCCATAGCCCCCTTGTTCTGCTGGTAAGCGATATCGGCCAGAGCCGGGTTTTCGGGGTCCAGCACGGCAAAAATACGCTTGGCCTGGTAGCCTTTCAGCAGACCCGGGCGTAGTTTCAGCAGCAGGGCTGCACCACCGCCCGCAGCGGCCAGCCCGCCAGCCACCAGCCAGCCGGAAATACCGCCCGCAAACACCATGACCAGCCCAATGCCCAAAAATACCAGCGCCGTGCCGTCATCGCCCTGGATGTGAATGGCCAGCACCGGCAGCAGCACATGCACCGCCAGCGCCAGCAAATTGGCCGGCTTGTTCACCCGGCCGCGCACATGGTTCAGATGCAGGGCCAGGGTCAGTACAAAGCTGATTTTGGCCAGTTCCGCCGGTTGGAAAGTCATGCCGCCCACCCGGTACCAGCTGTAGTTGGAAGTACCGCCGGCATCGTACCCCACCGTTAAAAAGCCCAGGCGGACGTTGTGCAAAAACAGGGTGGGCAGCACCATACCCCAGGCCAGCACCGCATGCAGCGGCCAGGCATGGGCCAGCGCACGGTAGTCCACCGTGGAAACGATCAGCGCCAACAGGATGCCCAGCGCGCTGGCAATAAACTGCACCGATGCTTTGTTGATGGACCCCAGCTGGTTATGCCCAATGGAAACCAGTGTTACCACGCTGAGCACCGAACACGCCGCGCACAGCGCCAGAAATATTCCGTCGATCTGCCGCAAATAGCGGCGTGTCAGCTGCAGCAATGGCCTGCCCCCTTTCACTTTTGCTTTTCTTGTTCCCAGTATAGCACATTGCCCTGTGCAATGGTATTGGTTCCTGCTCGTATTACCGATTATTATACCGCGTTCCTGTGCAATATGCCACGCTTTGCGGCGTTTTATGGCGCGCCACACAAAAATATTTTACAAAGCAGGCTGGATGTTGTATAATAAAGTAGTTTATGCTGACTTAGCCGCTTACTTGTAGGAGGGCCTGCTGTATGGAAGAATATATTACCCATTCGCGGGATGAAACCGTGGCCCTGGGCCGCCGCCTTGCCGCAGAGCTTGCCCCCGGCAGCCTGATTGCCTTTACCGGCGGGCTGGGCGCTGGCAAAACCGCGTTCTGCCAGGGCATTGCAGAGGGCCTTGGCTGCACGGACCCTGTTTCCAGCCCAACCTTTGCCATTGTCAACTACTACCGCGGCCCGCGGCCCTTTGCCCATTTTGATTTGTACCGCATCCATACCGAAGTGGACCTTTCTGCCGCCGGTTTTTATGATTACCTGGATATGGGCGCTGTGGTTGCGGCGGAATGGAGCGAAAACTGCGCCGACCTGCTGGCGCTGGAAAACCCGATTTATATTAACATTGACCGGCTGGATGAAACCACCCGCAAGATTACCATCACCCGGCCTGGGGCTTGACGCCACGCTCTTTTGGAAAGGAAGAACTGACCCCGAATGAACATTCTTGCCATTGATACGGCGGGCAAAACTGCCGCCGTCGCTGTGATGCGCGACGATACTTTATTATATGAGATGGCTTCCAACACCGGGCTGACCCACAGCGAGACCCTGCTGCCCATGGTGGATACCGCCCTGAAAGCCTGCGGCCTGACCCCCGCCCAGCTGGATTTGTACGCCGTGACCAACGGTCCCGGCAGCTTTACCGGGCTGCGCATCGGTCTTGCCGCCGTCAAGGGGCTGGCTTTTGCGGCCAACACCCCCTGCGCCGAGGTTTCCACCATGGCTGCCCTGGCTTACGGCGTGTGCGGGGAAGGCACTGTGATTGGCGCACAGGACGCCCGCCGCGGCCAGGTGTACTGGGCCGGGTTTGACCTTGCCACCCACGCCCGGCTGACCCCGGACGCCGCCGAACCGGTCACTGCGCTGGAAACTTTTGTAAAAGAGTGCAAAAAGCCTTTGATTTTTGTTGGCGATGGTGCCGCATTGTGCTACAATACATATAAAGACCAGCCCGGCATTCTGCCTTGCCCCCAGCCGCTGCGCGTTTTGCGCGGCGCAGGGGTTGCCCTGGCGGGCAAAGCCATGTGGGATGCGGGCACCTGCGTTTCCCCCGCAGAGCTGCTGCCGGATTATCACCGTTTAAGCCAGGCTGAGCGTGAGCGCGCCGAGCGCGAAGCCGCCCAACAATCCGCCACGAATTGAAAGGATCTTGATTATGGCTGTACAATTTGAAAAACCGATTGCCCTGGGTGCTGACCACGGCGGTTATGAGCTGAAAGAGGCCATCAAACAGCATTTGGAAGAGCGCGGCATTGCTTACCGCGACTTTGGCACCAACAGCACCGCCAGCTGTGACTATCCCGATTATGCCGCCGCCACCTGCGGCGCTGTGACCAATGGCAGCAGCGATTTCGCCATCCTGTGCTGCGGCACGGGTGTTGGCATGTCGATGTGTGCCAACAAGATCAAGGGCATCCGCGCCTGCTGCTGCTCGGAGTCGTTCAGCGCCGAGTACACCCGCCGCCACAACAACGCCAATACCCTGTGCCTGGGCGGCCGCGTTGTGGGCCCCGGCCTTGCCTGCCAGATCGTTGACGCCTTTTTGGACCACGAATTTGAGGGCGGCCGCCACCAGAAGCGCATTGACAAGATGATGGCGCTGGAAACCCTTTAAGGCTCCCCCACTGTTGTACCCCGCCTGGGACCAGGCTTTGCATTGTATCCGATGAATTTTCATATTGTAAGGAGAATCTGCCATGAGCGTTGTTAAAATTGTAGACCATCCCCTGATCCAGCACAAAATCAGCCTGATGCGTGACCGCAACACCGGCACCAAAGAGTTCCGTGATCTGGTCAGCGAAATTGCCACCCTGCTGTGCTATGAGGCCACCCGCGACCTGCCCACCGAGGAAGTTGAAGTGGAAACCCCGATTGCTCTGGCCCGCACCCATGTGCTGGCTGGCCGCAAGCTGGCCCTGGTTCCCATCCTGCGCGCCGGCCTGGGCATGGTGGACGGCATGCTGACCCTGATCCCCGCTGCAAAGGTCGGCCACATTGGCCTGTACCGCAATGAGGAGACCCTGGAGCCTGTGGAATATTATTGCAAGCTGCCCAAGGATATTGCCGAGCGCGATGTTTTTGTTCTGGATCCCATGCTGGCTACCGGCGGCAGCGCCATTGACGCCATTGGCCAGATCAAAAAGCGCGGTGCCAAGCACATCAAGTTCATTGGCCTGATTGCCGCCCCCGAAGGACTGAAAGCCCTGCACGAAGCACACCCCGATGTTGACATTTATGTTGCCGCACAGGATGAAAAGCTGAACGAGAACGGCTACATCATCCCCGGTCTAGGCGATGCAGGCGACCGCATCTTCGGCACCAAGTAATATTTTCCCATAAAAGTTCATGACCCCCGCAGCGCTGGCTGTGGGGGTCATTTTGTTTTGCGGTAAAACCTGTTATGACGTATAAAGCAGTGTTTCGGAACGGTCAAGACCGTCCCCTACAGATAAGGCAATACCGCATAATTCTAAGTGCCGATACGGCGAGCGAGGTGCGGCAG
>ERZ1106951.1391-NODE-1391-length-21306-cov-22.034022_pt1 | contig 21306 bp, 19 predicted proteins | sample MGYA00403676_ERZ1106951 | MGnify/ENA primary metagenome ERZ1106951 (study PRJEB35170, sample SAMEA104062398) | human gut metagenome | biome: human gut; feature: human-associated habitat; material: faeces | place: Denmark | collected 2012-04-23 ...
TGTGGGGGTTACACCGTATCCCTGCCAAAAAACATCCTTATGGGGCTTTGGCTAAGGGCAACTCCGCTTTCTGACAGCGAACTTTCAGATTTTATTGCAAGACAGATTGTTGAAACATCTCAATCAACAAAAGCAGTTGCATCACTTTTTAAAGAATTATATCCCGATACTGAAATTGTGTATGTAAAAGCGTCTTTGGTAAGTGAATTTAGAGATGAAAGCAGGGGATTTGGATTTTTAAAATGCAGAGAAGTAAACGATTTTCACCATGCAAAAGATGCCTACCTTAACATTGTTGTCGGCAATGTGTATAACGAACGCTGTACACATAACAAATCTATATTTATAAAAGGTTTGCAGACTAAAACATACAGTCTTAACAAAATGTTCAGTTTTAATACACCGAACGCATGGTCAATTGATGATAATAAGTCAATCAAAATTGTCAGAAAGACTATGAACAAGAACAATATCCGTTTTACAAGGTATGCTTTAACAAGAAACGGCGGACTTTTCAAGATGAATCCTCTGAAAAAAGGAAGCGGTCAGGTTTCGCTAAAACAGAACTCTCCGCTTTCGGATATCAGTAAATACGGCGGATATGACAAGCCGGCATCTTCGTACTTTTCATTTGTTAAATATGAGGGCAAAAAGGGCAAAGAAATGCGTCAGCTTGTTGCAATTGATTCTTACATTAAAGCTCGGTATGAAGCAAACCCTGAAAAATATCTAAGTGAAACTTTTGGATTGAAAAAACCTGTGGTATTGATTCCTGTTGTAAAACGTGATGCTTGTATTGAAATTGACGGTTTCAGAATGCATATAAGTGGCAAAACGGGTAGTAGAATAACTTTCAAACCTGCTATGCAGATAACAGTTAGTTATGATACGGAAAAATATATCAGAAATGTTGTTAAGTTGAATTCCAAGCCTGAAAATTACAATATTACAGAACTTGACAAAGTGAGTACCGATGAGAATATTGAGTTATTTGATATTTTAACCTATAAAATGACAGATACAGTTTTAAAAGTTAAATTTGGTGATATGGGTGCTAAAATCATATCTCATCGTGATGCTTTTGAAAAACTGGATATTAGAAAACAATGTTTTGTTCTTACAGAAATACTCAAAATCATACATTGTAATGCTGTTTTAGGAAATCTTACGTATATTGGTGAGGGTAGTTCTTCGGGAAGAGTTGGTTTAAATTCCGTATTGTCGGAGGTTAAAGGTGTAAAGTCGATTTATCTTGTTCATCAGTCTGTAACAGGTTTGTTTGAGAAGAAGATTGATTTGTTACATATGTAAGTTATCAAAAAAGAGGATATTTAGATGAGTTGGAGAACGGTAGTAATTACGAAAACATCCAAGCTGGATTACAGCATGGGACACCTTGTTGTGATTGATAATGATTTGTGCGAATTTTATTGACAATCATTATACAAATGTTATAAAATAACCTTATAGATTTGCCGTGCACAGTATAGTGGGTGCATTTTATTTTCAATTTGAGGTTTGAGAATAGTGTAAATCTATAAGGTAGTAAAACTCAAATGGTCAGATTGGGCTACTGCTTAGTGTTTGAGAATAGTGTAAATCTATAAGGTAGTAAAACATATAATTCACTCGTTGCCACCTAAATGCAGTTTGAGAATAGTGTAAATCTATAAGGTAGTAAAACTCTAAGACCCCGAGCCGTGCCGCCATTGCGGTTTGAGAATAGTGTAAATCTATAAGGTAGTAAAACAAAAGACTTTTTCGAGCCTTGCTCAGGGTAGTTTGAGAATAGTGTAAATCTAATTAGGGTACAAATTTTACTCGTGGACTGTGAAAAAACAGCATTGCAAAAAACAATAAGGCACATAACCGTTATCACTTTCGGTTATGTGCCTTTTGTAGTTTAATAAGTTTGTTAAGAATACCACGATTGATTACAGTCCAAAACAAGGAAGATTTCAGTGCGTTAATTTCCAAAGTAAGTTCCACCATGAAAGTTACTTTGGAAATTAACTATTTACTTTTTCGTTTAAGTTTGCGGTAAATATGAATTGTATAATCCGTTTTATTGTGTTATTATGTAGTAAAATGGTGCGCAACATTGGTGTTTTGAAAAAATTATGTTGCTGAAATTAAACTTGAAATAACTTACGGGTGGCATATGGTTCGCAAAGTTGACAAAACAAAGCTTCTGACTGTTGTCGGGATAATTATATTCCTGTTCGGAGGTGCGGTGAGAATTTTTTCTCATCTTACTTCCTCGGCAGATAATTATATTGAAAATTTTGATGTTATTATCTTTTCCGGGCTTATTATAGGCTGGGGTGTGTCTGTTGCATATCGTATTGTTCAGAAGAATATACGAATCTGCCTTGTGATATCTGCGGCGCTTATGCTCTTGTGGATGGCTCTTCGTGCCATAAAATACAACAGCCCTGCCGACATCAACACATACGGACGGTATCTTTGGTATTCATATTACATAGCAATGGTGTTTTTGCCGCTTATGATGTTTTTTGCAATGCTGAATATCGGTAAGCCCGAAAATACAAATAACCGAAAATATCTTTTGATTATACCTGCCGCCGTTCTTGTACTGCTTGTTATGACGAACGATTTTCATCAGCTTGCTTTTGTATTTGAACCCGATTTTCACAATTGGAACAAACAATACAGTTACGGTCCTGTTTACTATGTAATTGCAGTGTGGATTTTTATACTTGTACTTTCGTCAATTGTGCTTTCAATAAATCGATGCAGAATTTCCGCAACACGCAAAAAGCTGTGGATTCCGATTGTAATAATTCTTGTTGCAATAATTTACACACTCTGGAATAATCTTAATCACGGATATTCGGGACTTAGAATTTACAATGTTCCCGAGGTGTTCTGTTTTGCCTCAATTGCTCTATGGGAAAGCCTTATTCAGATAGGTCTTGTGCCGTCAAATACGGGTTACGGCGATTTTTTCAATGCGTCAAATCTTAACACTCTCATATTTGACAATGAGGGCAATGTGAAATACCGCTCTAAAAACGCAACAAATGTTTCAAAAGATGTTGTTCTGCAAAACGGTAACAGTGTTGTGATTGATGAAAATATAATTCTTAAAAAGCATAATATAAAAGGCGGTAAGGCAGTTTGGACGGAAGATATATCGGCAATTAACCGAATTAACAGAGAACTTTCGGAAGTAAAAGAGCAGATTTCGGAATACAATGTAATCTTAAAATCAGAGGCAGAGCTGAAAAAACGAAGAGCGGCAGTAACCGAACAGAACAAGCTCTATGACAGTATAACCGAATTTATCCGTCCTCAGCTTTGCGACCTTGAAAATATACTCAAAAATATTGAAAACAACAGGGGAGATATTTCGGTTAATTATGCCGGTGCCTGTGTTGTTAATGTCTACATCAAGAGAATAAGCAATCTGCTCATTATGGCAAAAAGCAGAAAAATGCTGAATGCTTTTGAGCTTGAAAACAGTATCCGAGAACTTGCCGAGTACATTTCTGTATACGGAATTTCGTGTTCGTTTTTCAGTAATGTTTCGGGAGAAATTTCAGCCGAAAAAACGATTGCACTTTTTAAATTCATCGGGATTTTTATAAGGCATATAATGAACTGCACAGATGCGTTGCTGTTTAATTTAAAAGTCCATGAGAAATTTATTGATTTAAAAATCAACTGTGACAGCAAAAATGAAATGAAAATTCCCGATGATTTACTTGACGATATTATAAAACTCGGCGGAAATGTCACCACGGAATATGACGCTGACACGCTGTTTGTGTTTGTTCGTATGCAAAGCAGAGGTGATGACATATGACACCCATCCTTGAAATGCGTTCGTTTGTTTGTGTTATATTGATGAGTGTGCAATTTGTTGTTGCCTGTGCGGCAATATACAACGCAACGCAATCTTTTCTTTATAAAATCAGGTTGTGGAAACCGATTTCAGCGGTTATAATTGCAGTAATCTCTTTGACAATGTTTTTGGTAAGCACTCATGTTTTGAGTAAAATATATTATGATAACCAAATTAATAAAATGGCTGAATTTTTTGGCAGAATGCCGTTTGCTCTGTCTGTCGGCATTACGGCGTATTGTGCTGTAATGTCTGTGTACATAACGGTAAGGCTTCATCATTACAGGAATACCGATATTACCGCAATGTCAATTAAAGAAAGCTTTGACGGCTTGCCGACAGGACTTTGCTATTTTGACGAAAACGGACTTGTTGTATTGAAAAATAACCTTATGGAAAGCATATGCCTTGAACTTACGGGTAAATCGCTTAATGTTGCAATGCCATTCAGAGAGAAGATAAAAGAGGCTTCTCAATATGAAAATGACGGGGCGTTTACAGTCAAATTAAAGGACGGCAGGGTTTTCAGCTTTTCGTTGTCGGAAACGGAAATTTTTTCAAAACCGTATTTTCAGCTTGCGGCAACCGATATAACAGAGTTTACAAAGCTTACATCAACCTTGGAATATGAAATAGGCGAGTTAAAAAAGGTTAATGCTCATCTGAAAAAATACAATGAAATGGTCTATGATCTGACAAGAGAAGAAGAAATTCTTCGCACAAAAGAGATAATTCATGACAGACTCGGCAGTACGCTGATAACAACAAGAAGATATCTTGAAAACGGCACTCTGTCTGAAAATAACAGTAAATTACTTGAAATGTGGAAAAACAATATTTCTGTTCTGAATACCGCAGAGAATGATTGCAAAGACGAAAACTTTGCTAAGGATATTGAAAATGCCGCAAAGCTTGTCGGCATAACGCTTGAAACAGTCGGAAATCTTCCGACTGATAACAATGCGGTTGCACGGGTTCTGACTTTTGCAACAATGCAATGCCTTAACAATGCCGCAAGACACGCAAAAGCAGATAAAATGATTCTTGAAAGTCTTGACGACGGTGAAAAATATATTTTTAAATTTGCAAATAACGGCAGAAAACCGCCTCAAAAAATCAATGAGGGCGGCGGACTTTCTTCCGTAAGAAAAAAAGCGGAGCAAATCGGCGGAAGCATGAAAATATCGACTTCCGAAATTTTTGTTCTTGAAATCACAATACCGAAAAGCGAGGTGCTGCAGTATGACAAGAGTGCTGATAGTTGAAGATCAGTCAATGCCGAGAACTTTATTTGAAATGTATGTAAACCAAAGCGAAAACTATACGCTTGCGGGCTCAATAAGTAATGCCGATATGACGGATTATCATTGTGAAAATTCCGATGTTGACTTGATTTTAATGGATATATGCACTTCAATGGGGGCAAACGGTCTTGAGGCGGCTGAAAGAATAAAAGCAAAGTTCCCGAAAATTAAGATAATCATTGTTACCTCAATGCCCGAATATTCCTATCTAAAGCGTGCCAAGGAAGCAGGAGTTGACAGCTTTTGGTACAAAGAGGTAAGTCCCGAGCCTATTATTGAACTTATGGACAGAACAATGAACGGTGAGCGTGTGTTTCCCGACACAACTCCCAAAATTAAATTCGGCAACGCAATGAGTACGGATTTTACCGAAAGGGAGCTTGAGGTTTTGCGTGAACTGACAAGCGGTGATACAAACACGGAAATTGCCAAAAAACTTTACATTGCTCCGGGTACTGTCAAAAACTATATACAGTATATGCTTGAAAAAACAGGCTTTAAGTCAAGAACAGAGCTTGCCGTAAAGGCAAGAGAGGCGGGACTTGTAATCCTTGACGATAGAATTAACGACAAATAAATACTTTTTTCTGAATATGTGCCGTTTGGCACATATTTTTTTGCTGTTAAAACAGTATAATACAATTACAGGATATAAACTGCTCAGACGGTGAATATCTTTTGTGCAAAACGCTATCTTTGTCCGATTAATAATCAAAGACAAAGGTGCATAAAATTTATTATTTAATGACAGGAGGAAAAACTATGGAGGCAAAAGGTTCAACTTTTCTTAAAGTAACGGGAATCCTTATGATTGTATTCGGTGCTATTGCATTGATTGTGTCAATCATCGCCATTCTCGGTATCGCCGCACTTGCAGCTTTTAACGACGGTACATACGATATGACTATGCTTTATGTCGGCGGCGTTTTCGCACTTATCAGTGCGGTTGCTGAGTTTGTTGCAGGTATTATCGGCGTTATCAACGCAAAACTTCCGCACAAGGCAAATACATGTATTGTATGGGGCGTTATTGTTGCGGTTATGTGTATTGCAGGCGAAATTATCAGCATGATAGGCGGATCACAGTTCAATGTATTCTCTCTTATCTGCGGTCTTGCTATCCCTATACTTTACATTATAGGCGCTGTTAAGAACAAAGCATAATTATTTTATTATTTACCCCCTTTTTAATTACCCACCGTAAATATTTTTAGCACAAGGTCACAGCTGTCCGAACAATCGGGCAGCTGTGCTTTTTTTGTTTATGTTGTGAAATATGCCGTTTGGCACATTCATCTTCTATCGCAAAATTGTACAATATAAGTGAAAGATATAGGTGAAAAGGGGTGATGTCCGTTGAAGAAAATTTTGCTCAGTGTTCAGAATAATTTGCTCAGTGAGGCTATTCAAAATGCCCTTGTAAAGAAGGGAAGATTTTGTATTGAGAATGTTTCACCGAATCAAGACGGGAAAATTCTTGATTTGTGCATTGCAGAAAGAGTTGATGTTTTGCTTATGGATGTCACAAGACTTGCCGATTCAACTATTGAGAAACGGCTTGAGCTTTGTGGAAAAGTAAATGAATATCTGCCAAGCTGTAAAACGGCTCTGCTCTGTGACGAACAGACATATCCCGACCTTGCCGACAGGGTTAAACAGGCAAAACAATTCGGAAAAATAAGCTCGTTTTTTTATTCATCCGTAACGGCAGATTATCTTGCCGCCGCACTTGACGCACTTTAAAAAGGAGGTACTGTTTATGGGTATATTTGACAGCTTAAAAAATATGACAAATCAGGCTGTAAAAAACAATGTTTCAAAGGCCGTTTCGGGAGCGGTAAACAATGCGATGCACAAAAGCAAAACATTTGTATTTGCCGATTATCCGAAAAATGCAGATGAACTCAAAAAAATGCCGGAGCTTGACTTTTCGTCACCTCTTTCAACAGCGGCATTTGCAATGCTTGTGTTGCTTGAATATGATGAAAGTCCGGAAAACACAATAGAAATGCTTAATGTATTAAAAGGACCTCAGCCGATGAACGGGATGGATGTTCAGTTTTTGCGTGACAGAATCAAGGGCAGGGGATATATTCCTCGCTCATATTTTGAGGGCTCATCCGTGAAGAACGATTATACACCGAATGTTCCGTACAAAATAACCGTTTCCGAGTATGCATATACCTATCAGAGCGAGGGTTATGCAAAGGTTCAGGTTCAGTCGTCGGGAGCAGATTCACCTCGTCCGATTGAGCTTCGCAGAAAGGGCAATCAATGGTTCTTATGGCGTAATCTTGCACTCTCTGATATACGAACTCCGGCTTCGGTTGATCCTTGGGCATAAAGGAGGGATTTTTATGAAAATCAAGAAAAAAGCAAAGCGTATTTCGAGTGTTGTTTTATGCTTTCTCATGCTGTTGACAACACTTCCTATGACAGCCATAACCGCAAATGCGGCGGCTCAGGCTTATATCAAATATATCGACACCGAGGTTTACATAGGAGATGTCCTTAACATTATCGTGGGAGTAAACGGCGGCAGTACAGGCGAAACCTTTACCTATCAATGGCAGGCAAAATATCCGAGCCTAAACTGGGTTAACCTTTCCGATAAAACCGACAGACCCAACTCGAAATTTTCGGGTGTTTTTACAGACCATCTTAAATTTCAGACCTACGCAGAACTTGTAGGACCTGACTCAGGGTGGAAAGATGTTGTCTTTAGATGTAAAGTAACGGGCTCAAAAAGCGGTACTTTTTATTCGGGAAAATGTAACTTTCCGGGACTTCTTGAGAAGACAGAAATTCCTATAATTGGATTTTTAGGCTTGGAGAAACCTGAACAGCGGAAAATCCCCTCAACTACGGCAACTCCGATAAACAGCACTTACTACAGTTTTGATTATATTGAGTGGTATGAGTACAAAAACAACAAAGTTAGCAGAAAGCTCAACGACGGAGAAGCTTTTGACAGCGGTATGTATTGTTGTCAGCTATACTTTAATATGAACAGAGGATATGCGGTTGACAAAGACGCAGTATGCGGTTTGTACAATGGCGACAGTCAGGCGACAATTCTTCAGGATGAAACCACAGGTCAATATTATATTTGGGCATATTACAATGTTCCATATGAATCGCCATCATTTACACATCAGTTCCCTGAGGCAGAAATTATGATTATGAAAGGCAAAGAAGAAATTATATGGGTTGCTGCCAAAAATGCCGCAAGCTATCAGTGGCAGATGAAAGTAAAGAGAAGAACACCCACCGGTATAATAAGAATGTGGAAAAACATAGATGACGACTCATCTACATTAAACCAGTTTTCCTTCAAGGGTACAAAATCAAATACTTTGAGAATCAGACCGAATACGGATTTTGATGAAACTCAGTTCAGATGTGCTGTTACGGGTAAAAACGGTGATGTTATTTACAGTGAATCGGTTAAAGTGACGCAAGAGGTTAAGGCCAGAATTACAATGAACTTAAAAACAGGCGGCTCACCGGATGATACTATTACTGTTAAGGTGGATAGATACACTTTTGACGGCGTTTATAAGGGCGGCTTTGAAGATGAAACGGTAAACAGTAATGCAAAACCCTTATATTTGGTTTTTGATACATCCCCAGGCAAATATGTCATTACTGTAAGCAAACCGCAGTGTATTGCAAGGGTGTATGAGATATATCTGTATAAAGACGATATTAGTTTTGATGTAAAAATTACTGTTCCGTATGATGTCAATATGGACGGTGTTATTAATGTTGTGGACGCAACCTTGGTTCAAAAATACATTGTCGGGCTTGAAGAATTTGACGATTACACTTTTAAAATTGCAGACACAAACGGTGACGGCACAATATCAGTTATTGATGCTACAAATATTCAGAAGAAAATCGTGAATCTTTTGTAAAGGAGAAAGTTTATGGGACTATTTGAAAAGAAATATTGTGACCTTTGCGGTGACAAGGTAAACGCCCTCACAAGGCAAAAGCTTTCAGACGGTTATCTTTGCAGCGACTGTAAGCACAAGCTCAGTTCGCTTTCATCAGGCTGGAAAAACAGAACATTAGCAGATGTTAAAGCTCATCTTGAACAGCGTGAACAGAACAGACAGAAATATTCGGCATTTGTTCAGTCGGCAAGTGCCGGTACAAACGAAAAGCTTGTTGTAGATTTTAATAACAGAAAATTCTATTTTACAATAGGCAGAGATTTTAAAAACAGCAATCCTGAAATTTTTGATTTTTCACAGTTACAGGACTTTTGGCTTGAGCTTGGATATACAACTCTGCAGGATTCCGACCGTGACGGAATTCCTGATGAGTATGACCGCTATGATAACCGTCAGGGCAGGAACAGCGGTTTTGGCAGTCAGTTTGATACAACAAACTCATTTTCGGGGCAAAACGGCATGCTTGATGTTCCGCTTGCACTTCAGCCGTATGTTCGTGATACAAACACATCGTCATCGCCGCAAAGAATATCTTCTTTAAAAGCAAAATTCATCGTAAATCATCCGTTCATAACCGATATATCAATGTATGTTGATTCGTCAATCGGTACTGTAAGGAATGAGCTTATGAGAGCGTTTGATGACGGAATGCAGTTAATGAGACTGTGTGAACAAATAAGGAACGGTATGCAGAACAATATGGGCTATCAGCAAAGCGGAATGTCCATGCAGAACAATATGGGCTATCAGCAAGGCGGAATGCCTATGCAGAACAATATGGGTTATCAGCAAGGCGGAATGCCCATGCAGAACAATATGGGTTATCAGCAAAGCGGAATGCCCATGCAGAACAATATGGGTTATCAGCAGAACGGAATGCCCATGCAGAACAATATGGGTTATCAGCAGAACGGAATGCCCATGCAGAACAATATGGGCTATCAGCAGAACGGAATGCCTATGCAGAGCAACACAGTAAATCAGCAAGTTCCACAGCCGTTTACTCCGCAAAATGCTGCGGCAATTGTTTGTTCGGCTTGCGGATATAAGCCTGACGGCAATCCGCCGAAATTCTGTCCGTTCTGCGGAGCTGCCATGACATAACCGATATGACTTTACGGCCGTTATTTCATAATATTTCCAAACGAAAAACGCGTGTAAAAAAAGAAATTGTATCCGTGAGCTATTCAAAAAATCATTCAAATTTTGATTACTGCTGTTCTTTTTATGTGCGAAAAAAAGGTGTAAATTTCCTTTTTGACGCTATCTGCAAATGCGGTTATATCGCTTTTGAAAATGTTTTGATCGACGAAACGGATATGAGACTGCTGTGTGACACCACCGAAGACGCATTGGAAATTCTGAAAAAATATAATCCAAAAAACAAAGGACTGACAGTCGATGACGCCACGGTTACAATCGTTGAAATCATATTTTCCGACAAAAACAGTATGTCGGTCAGTATGACGGAACAAACCTTGGATTCGCTCGAAAAAGCGTTCTTTGCCCTTGCTGAAAAATATTGCAAAAATGTTTAATCTCTAAAAATAATTGAAAAGCAACCCTATGAAAACAACCCCACTGTAAAATAATCGTGGGGTTGTTTTTTTCTGTAACAGAAAATGAGTGCATTTTTTCTTGCCATTACCGTAGTAATTGTTTATAATTAAGGTATGACAATAAAAGAAGGCATGAACAATGCAAACGATAGATGAGGCACTAAACAAACTGAAAAAATCTGATTTTCGCAGTCGGTTTCATTTAAAGCCAAAGGACATTGACTATATTAATGAAAAGGGAATGAATAAAATCCGTTCCCATGCAGAAGATTTTGTCAGAACACGGCTTGCACCAAAATATATTCCGAATGACGGAAAGCAAACGCCTATGAGGGGACACCCTGTTTTTATCGCACAGCACGCCTGTGCCTGTTGTTGCAGAGGGTGTCTTAACAAGTGGTACAGAGTTGCAAAGGACAAACAGCTTAACGAGGTTGAACAGCAGAAAATTGTAAATCTGCTTATGGCTTGGATTGAAAGGGAATACAATGATTATAATTCCAATAAAGAATGATAGATAAGGGCAAAAAGATGAGTGATAAATTAAGCGTGTTAAAAGATTACTTCGGACACGATTCTTTCAGAGACGGACAGGAACAGATAGTTGACGCTTTGCTTGACGGCAGAGATGCACTTTGTATTATGCCCACAGGTGCGGGCAAGTCTATGTGCTATCAGATTCCCGCATTACTTTTTGATGGGGTGACAATTGTTGTGTCACCTCTGATTTCGCTTATGAAGGATCAGGTCGGCTCACTCGTTCAGTCGGGAGTTCCTGCGGCATATATAAACAGCTCGCTTTCATATCCGCAATTTCTCCGAGTGCTTTCAAATGTTGAACACGGAAAATACAAAATCATCTATGTTGCACCCGAAAGGCTGTTGACTGACGGGTTTCTCGACACCTGTAAAAAGATAAAAATCTCAATGGTTGCAGTTGACGAGGCTCATTGCGTTTCACAATGGGGACAGGATTTCAGACCGAGTTACCTCAAAATTATTTCATTTGTTGAAAGTCTTGCAAATCGTCCGATTGTCGGAGCATTTACCGCAACGGCTACGAATGATGTAAAAGAAGACATAAAGAAAATTCTCAGGCTTGAAAATCCGTTTGAAATTACAACGGGATTTGACCGCCCCAACCTTTTCTTTGGTGTAATAAAGTCATCGTCAAAGGACGAAAAGCTTATTGACCTCATTCGGGAGCGTGGCGACAGGTCGGGAATTGTCTATTGTGCAACCCGAAAAAATGTTGAATCTGTCTGCGAATTGCTCTGCGATAACGGCTTTTCGGCGGCAAGATACCATGCAGGTCTTGATGAGTACGAACGCAGGAAAAATCAGGAGGATTTTGTTTTTGACCGAAAAAATATTATGGTCGCAACCAATGCTTTCGGTATGGGAATTGACAAGTCAAATGTTACATATGTAATTCATTACAATATGCCGAAAAACATTGAAAGCTACTATCAAGAGGCAGGACGGGCAGGTCGTGACGGCGGTGAGGCTGATTGTATTTTGCTCTACAGTCCTAAGGATGTTCGCCTAAATCGCTTTATGATTGAAAATTCCGAGGGCAACGATGAGCTTACAATTGAAGAAAACGAGCAAATTCGTGAGCGTGATTTTGAACGCTTAAAATATATGACCTTTTACAGCACAACAAACGATTGTCTGCGTGGATTTATTCTGCGGTATTTCGGCGGTGAAAAAAAGGCTTACTGCGGAAAATGCTCCAACTGTCTTTCCGTTCACAAGCTTGTTGATGCCACAATTGATGCTCAAAAAATTATGTCGTGTATTGCAAGAACAGGACAAAGGTACGGCAAACCCGTGATTTGTGATGTGTTAAAGGGCAGTAAAAGCGAGAAAATTCTAAAAGCTGAGCTTAACAATCAGTCAACCTACGGAATAATGAAAGAGGTTACGGCAAGGCATATTTTCGGCACAATTGACTTTCTTGCCGAAAAGGAGTATATTTCATCCGACAATGAAACCGAGGTTCTAAAACTTTTGCCAAAGAGCAGAGATGTGCTTTTCGGACGGGAACGGCTTGTGATGAAGAAAGTTGAAAACTCCGAAAAGGTTGTCAAAACGCACCGCCCCGAAGTGCCTGTCAATTCCGAATTACTTGATGCGCTCAAGGCTTTGCGAAAAAGCATTGCATCCAAAAAGAGCGTTCCTGCCTATGTTATTTTTACCGATGCAACGCTGATTGATATGTGCAAAAAATGCCCCGAAACACCCGATGAAATGCTTGAAGTTTCGGGTGTGGGCAGAACAAAACTTGAAAAATTCGGAAAACAATTTCTTGAAGAAATCGCAAAATTCAGATAACTTCATATACTGTTAAAGGATGAACGAATTCGTTTGTCCTTTTCTTTTTCAATTTTTAAAATTGCATTGAAATAATTAGTACAAAGTGATACAATAATTACAGAGAGAAAACAGATTGGAGGCATTTGTATGGCTGACATATTTGATTACATAAGCTGGCGCGGCGATTTGACATTTGAACAGGATGGTTTTAACGAGCTTGACGCACTTGTGCTTTCACGGCTTTCATATCTTCCTTTTGACGGTGCGGTATCGTCCTGTCTGTTTGATGAAATTACCCTTGAACAGGCGGCAATGCGTGTGTTTGCAACCGATGATTACGAGAAAAATCTATTGTGGAAGGGTGACGCCGACCTTTTGAAAGCAACGGCAGAGAGCAAGAGATTCGGCAAAATTCTTGTTTCGGGGTATGTAAACGAGGTTGAGTCCGATGTGAGTATGCAGTTTTCCGCAATCACTTTTGAATTTCTCAAAAAGAATTATTTTATTTCATACAGAGGAACGGACTTTTCTCTTGTCGGCTGGCAGGAGGACTTCAATATGTTCTTCACATTTCCGTTGCCGTCACAGAAAAAGGCTCTTGATTATTTTGAAAAGGCAGTCCGTATGCTCAACGGAAAATTCATTCTGGGCGGTCACTCAAAGGGCGGAAACCTTGCGGTTTATGCCGGTGCTTTTACCGATGAAAATTCAAGAAATCACATTGATTATATTTACAATTTTGACGGACCGGGGTTTTCTCTTGACAAAATCAGGGACAGCGGATTTTATGAAGTCGACGACAGAATCTACACCTTTGTTCCGCAGTCGAGCATTTTCGGCATGATGTTTGAGCATGAGGAGAGTTACACAATTGTAAAGAGCAATCAAAAAGGTTTTCTCCAACACGATGTCTATTCGTGGGAGATTGAGCTGAACAGGCTTGTCAGACTGAAAAGCACTACAAATTTCAGCGTTTTCTTTGACCATACGCTGAAAGAATTTGTTGAATCGCTGACAATTGCTCAAAGACGGGAGTTCACAAAAGAGGTTTTTGCCCTTTTGTCGCTGACCGAAACCGCAACCTTTAATGAGATGCTGAAAAATCCGCTTAAAAACACGGGAACAATCCTAAAATCCTTTGCAGGTCTTGACAGCAAAACAAGAAATATGCTTCTGAAAACAATCTTCGCATTCGTTAAAAGTGCAAAAAACAATTTTTCCGACATAACAGGCGGTCAAAACAAAATTACCGTCAGTTAATTATAAAAAAGCTCATATATGCTCCGATACTTTTTAGCGTCGGAGCATTTTCTTTGCAAAAAAATCATTTGTCAAGACGAAATTCCCGTTTTGTCAATTGGCACTTTTGGAATTTGTATTGTCAGTCTTTGAAAATTTTTCATAATATACAAAAAATCCCGACACGGTGTATGCTGTGTCGGGTTTTTATTTTGCTTTTTAAATGTCAATCGTCAGTTCAACGGGACAATGGTCAGATCCTAAAATTTCGGTATGGATTTTTGCACCGTCAAGCTTGCTTTCAAGAGCTTTTGAAACGATAAAATAGTCAATACGCCAGCCCGCATTTTTTTCACGAGCCTTGAATCTGTATGACCACCACGAATACACGCCCTCTGTATCGGGATAGAAATAGCGGTAGGTGTCGATAAATCCGTCATCGAGCAACGCTGTCATCTTTGAACGCTCTTCATCGGTAAAGCCTGCATTTTTACGGTTGGTTTTCGGATTTTTCAAATCAATTTCTTTGTGTGCAACATTCAAATCACCGCACATAATAACAGGCTTTTTTTCTTCAAGTTTTTTCAGATATGCCTTGAAATCATCTTCCCATTTCATTCGATAATCAAGCCTTTTCAGCTCGCTTTGCGAGTTTGGAGTGTAGCAGGTGACAACAAAGCAATTGTCAAATTCTGCCGTGATAACTCTGCCCTCATGGTCGTGTTCGTCAATGCCGATCCCGTAACATACATTCAAAGGCTCTTCCTTTGTGAACATAGCCGTTCCCGAATAGCCTTTTTTGTCGGCATAGCACCAATACTGATGATATCCTTCAAGCAAGAGGTCAATCTGTCCCTCTTGAAGTTTTGTTTCCTGAAGACAGAAAATATCTGCGTCAACATCTTTAAAAAAGTTCTCAAAGCCCTTTGTAACACAGGCACGAAGTCCGTTTACATTCCACGAAATTAATTTTTTCATAATTTACTCCCGTACACACAAAAGGGAGCAAGCATTGCCTGCTCCCAAATTGCCAATTTGTTAATTATTCTTCTGCGGAAAATTCGTCTTTGCCTACACCACAGAGAGGGCATACCCAATCCTCGGGTACATCTTCCCATGCTGTGCCTGCATCAACGCCGTTGTCGGGATCGCCGATTTCAGGATCGTAAACATATCCGCAAACATCGCATACATATTTCATACTATCAAATCTCCTGTTCAAAGTCTGTTGTGTAATTGGTTAGTTGTTGGTCATACGATTATCAAGCTGACTTTTTTTGATTTTTTATTTTTTAATGATTACTTAAAGTATCTGTTAAGAAGACCTCTAAAGCCTGCGCCGTGTCTTGCTTCATCCTTTGCCATCTCGTGAACCGTGTCATGAATAGCGTCAAGGTTCTGAGCCTTTGCACGCTTTGCAAGGTCAAACTTACCTTCGCAAGCACCTGTTTCTGCATCTACACGCATCTGAAGATTCTTCTTTGTGCTGTCTGTAAGAACTTCGCCTAAAAGCTCTGCAAACTTGGCAGCGTGTTCAGCCTCTTCAAAAGCATACTTTGTAAATGCGGCAGAAACCTCGGGATAGCCTTCTCTGTCTGCAACTCTTGCCATTGCAAGATACATACCGACTTCGCTGCATTCTCCCTCAAAGTTAGCTCTGAGATCCTTGAGAATATCTTCGCTTACGCCCTGAGCAACGCCAACCTCGTGAACTGTTGCGAAAGACGCCTCCTCGTCCATCTGCTTGAATTTTTCCTTCGGTGCCTTACAAACAGGGCAAGCCTCGGGAGCTTCGGGACCTTCATAAACATAACCGCATACTGTGCAATACCATTTCATAATTACTTCTCCTTTGTAATAAATATTAGTGTACTTCTGCCGAACATTTAGGACATATGCCGTAGTAGATAACAAATCTGTTTTCTACCTTAAATCCCTCTTCGGCAAGCTGTGACTCAAGGCCATCAGCATTTTGATTGTCTTCAACATCAATAACTGCATTGCATTTGTTGCAGACAAAGTGGGGGTGTGGCTCTGTGTTGCCGTCAATACGCTCCTCACCGTTTACATTGCATATAACGCTGACCTTTCCTTCATCCTTAAAAAGAGCAATGTTTCTGTAAACCGTGCCAAGACTAAGGTCGGGAATTTCGGGCTTCAATTTATCATAAACCCAGCGTGCGCTCGGATGAGTGTCCGTACCGCACACAGCGTTGTAAATTGCATTGCGTTTTGAGCTGAAATTTCTTTTTGCCATAATTCATAAATCCTTATGCAATATTAGTCAGTACCGATTGACCAAAATCAGTAATCAGTATTAACTTTGGCTATATTCTATCACGCAGATGTTTAATTATATTTACAATAAAGAATTATAGATAAAAAATCTTGCACAAAGAATTGGGAGGAAATATAGTGAAATCAAACAAAACAGTAAAAATTATCATTTTTACGGCTCTCTTCCTGTCTGCGGTAATTTTAATATCGGTAATGACAGGTGCAGTAAAAGAAACAACGGCTGATACCGACAGCGTAAAACTGCCCGTAATAATGTATCACTCACTTTTAAAGGATGAAAAACTGCAAAATGACTACACCGTTTCGCCGACTCTATTTGAAAATGATTTAAAATATCTTGCCGAAAACGGCTACACAACCGTTGTTGTAAAAGACCTTACCGATTATGTTTACGGCAAAAAATCATTGTCCGAAAAATGCATTATGCTGACCTTTGACGACGGCTATTATAATAATTATTATTATGCACTCCCTTTGCTCGAAAAATACAACTGCAAGGCGGTCATATCTCCGATTGCCTCAGTGTCCGAAAAATTCACCGAAACCAAGGATATTTCCGTGACCTACGGTCATATAACTTTTGACGATATGAAAGAAATGTCCGATTCGGGCTATGTTGAAATTCAGAATCATTCGTACGATATGCATTCTTTGAAATCACGAAAGGGTGTTTTGCCAAAAGCGGGGGAGAGTGACGAAGCATATAAATCTATTCTTACGGAAGATGTTGTCAAAGCTCAAGGCTTGCTTGAAAATGCAACAGGGAAAAAACCGACCTGCTTTGTATATCCGTTCGGTGCAAAAAATGACCTGACCGAAAAGCTGATAAAAGAAATGGGCTTTTCGTGTACACTAACCTGTACGGAAAAGCCCAATATAATTACTAAAAATCACGACAGCCTCTACGAGCTGGGACGATACCGCCGTGACCGCAACGAGTCAATGCAGAATCTTCTTATCCGAATTGAAATGCAGTCATAATATTTATACGGCAGATACGGCAGATTTTTCAGCCTTGGCGTTTCTTACAAAAGCCTCGCACAAAGCTATGAAGATGAAAAACAGCGGAGTTGTAATCGGCTGATAAAGGTTTACAACAGACTGAACAGCATAGCAGATAACAGCCGAAACGCACGCAATCAGCATCGGATTTTCCTTTGCATACTTAACTGCGTTCTTAATCGTACCGCACACAATGGCAAGATAGGAGAGAAGTCCCGTAATTCCGATTGTGATAAGGTAGTTTAGATATTCGTTATGGGCGGCATTTGTTGAGCTGTCACCGTATTTTGAAAGGTCGTCAAAGTACGGACTGAATGCGGAGTAGAACATATCCGGACCTACGCCGAACAGCTTTTCAATGAATGAAGCGTCGCCGAAAATCCATATCGACCTTATCCACATAAAGCCTCTGTGCGTACCCCATATATCGTTAAAGCGGATAATTCTTTCAAAACTGCCGAGGTCGGTTTTGGTGTCAATACAACTGAAATAAACCATAATTCCTATCATGGCAACAGCACAAAGTCCGAATACAACGGCAAGAGCAATCGGCACGGCTTTTGAAATTGTGATGTTTGGTTTTTTGTAATCAATAAGATACAAAATCCCTGTAATAACGGCACAAGTTGCAAGCAATATCCAGCCGATGCCTGAGAAAACGAAAATTTCCTGAAACTTATCAAAGCCCTTGCTTTTGTCGTCAAAGCAGAGCGAGAACAATCTGAGCAGCTTTGCAAACAACAGCATAACAGTTGCCGAAAGGAAAAATCTTTTAAGTCTGACAAGGCTGTTTGAAAACCATACAAGGTAAATAATCATAAATACAGCCATGCCGAGAATGCCCGAATCGCTGTCGGCAGTCATAAGAGCCGCAAAGCCAAATCCTGTTGCAATAAGGTAAATTGCCCTGAGCAAGGTTTTCTCCGTGATAACCGACATTGCAATCATAACAGGCATTGCAATACAGATGTAGCTTGAAAGCAGATTTTTGTTGCCGATTGTTGAAGTGAAGTCGGTAATAGTCTGTTGGTCGGTGAGAAGAGTAAACATCCCGAGAGGATCAATATAGAATGAGTTAAGCACCGCAAGTGCATAAACTATCATTGAACCAAACGCAAGCGCAACGAATATGTATTCAAAATATTTAAAGCACCTTGTAATCATAAAATATGCTGCGGTGTAAAATGCCATAAGCACAAGTCCGTTGTTTCGTCCCTGAGTACCCAGAAGTGCATCCAAAGGGTTTGCAGACAACAGCGTTGAAATGACATTTATTCCTAAAAATACAATAAATGCCCAGTCCATAAACGAAAGCTCTTCATACAAATGCTTTGGTTTAGGCTTTTCAAGCTTTGAGTCTTCCGGCGGTTTATCAACGCTTGCGGTCATAATAATAAGAAATTCCGCAATAACGAGAATGCCCGTCAATATAATGAAAAAGTAATACTTATCGTGCCTGATGTTAAAATATGCGTCGGTAAAAAACAACGGAAAAAGCGTGAACATAACAAGCAGATAATAGTTTGTGAGCGCCTGCTGTACCGAATATTTTTCTTTGGGTTTGGCAGGCAGATTTTTATGCTTTGCAGAAGTCATAATAAAATAACCTTTCAATATAATGTACTTCAATTTTATAACGCACGCACGATGTTGTCAAGAAATAAAGTAAGTTGAAAGCTCTGGTTTTCGACTTGTTTCGATTGGCATATGCTTGCAAAAGAACAATAATTGCATATTTTTCGGCACTTTTATTCCCAAATTAATACTTGTGGAAAAATTAGTATTGTATTTATCTCCGTAAAATGGTATAATTCCCCTTGAGATGTATTTCCATATTTGCAGGACAAAGACTTTTGTAAAAAATTGTTTATGAATTTATCTATTTGCAGATTGGGTGGTTTTATGAAAAAATTAGTTGTTTTTGGTTTTGACGGCACTCTTGCCGACACAGCCCCCGGAATTTTATATTGTTTCAATACAACAGCAGTTGCAATGGGCTATGAGCCTGTTGAACACAGCGCACTCTACGGAGTAATCGGCGCACCGCTTGAATACGGATTTAAAACGCTCTTTAATATGAGTGATGACGAAATTGAATATGCCGTAAAGAATTACAGTAAACTTTATTCCCAGAAAGGAAAAGAGATGTTCACCGTCTATGACGGAATTTATGACGCTCTTCGTGAACTCAAGAAAAACGGTTTTAAGCTTGCAATAGCAACTCAAAAGCACAGAATGTTCACAACGGATATTCTTGAAACCTACGAGGCGTCGGATGTTTTCGACGCAGTATGTGCAACAGATGTCGGTACAAACCTCACAAAGAGTCATCTGCTTTTGCAGGCGTGTGAGCAGACAGGAGTTTCCGTTGAAGAAAGTATCCTTGTCGGCGACAGCACAATCGAGGCAAAGGGTGCGGAAGAAATAGGTATGGACTTCCTCGCTGTGCTATACGGCTGGGGCTTTAAAACCAAGGAAGAAACCGAAAATTACAAGTGCGTCGGCACAGTGTCATCTCCGGCAGAAATCTCTCAAAAAGTCATGGCACTTTGATTACGGTTAGTGCGTGTAAAACAGTGCATAAATAGGATTAAAATTGTAAATTTTCCAAAAACAAATCGGGCAGTCATAACGATTGCCTGATTTTTTTATTCAAATTTAATTCTGTACAATAACAATGATACAACGATATACTTTTGCTTGTAAACGGGATGTTTGATAAACAGAAATATGATAGTACGGAATTGATATTGTTAAATTCTTTTACATAAATTTTAAAAGTTAATTTAAAATAATATTGAATTTTCACATATTGTATGCTAAAATAAAAATGCCAAACAAAAATTTAATTTTAAGTTCACCTAAGTGTGTGTTTTTATTTCGGTAAAAATGCAGGCTTTACTTTTCACACCTTATAAGTGAAATATTGTGTCGCAACAATCAAAGCTATGTATTTTTCGTGCGTAGCTTCAGCTACGCACTTTTTGTTTTATGCGAAATTATGCGAAAAATATTTGCTTTTTTGAAAAAATCGACAAAATTTGAAAAATTTTAAAATTTTTTCGGATTTTATAAAATCAAAAGCCGTTTTAAATTGTCTATATTATGAAAGGAAATGAGAGGAGGTTATTTTATGAACATTTCCCACTTAGTAGAGAAAATTAAAAAGGGAGATAACAAATCATTTGAAAAGCTCTACAAGCTTACAGAGCGTGAAGTGTGGTTTACTTGTATCAGCTTTTTAAAGAACGAAACAACCGCACAGGACATTATGCAGGAAACTTACATAACGGCTTTTTTAAAAATCTAATCTTTGGAAAAATCATCACAAATCAGAAGTTGGCTTAACAGAATTGCCGTTAATAAGTGCAAAAATTATTTGAAAGGTAAAGGTGAAATCCAACTGGACGATGAAATTTTTGAAAATCAGGCAATAGTTGACGAGCGTATATCAATTCCCGAAGAATACATTTCAGACAAGGCAAAGAGAGAAATTATTCTTTCGATTATGCAGGAAGTACTGTCCGATGTTCAGTATCAGACAGTGATTATGCACTATTTTAATGAAATGACTGTTGATGAAATCGCAGAAGTCTTTGAATGTTCAAGGGGTACTGTGCTTTCAAGGCTCAATTATTCAAGGGCAAAGATGAAAACTGCAATTGAAGATTACGAAAACAAAAGCGGTGACAGGCTTCACGGTGTTGTTGTTGTACCTTTCTTTACAACTATTTTCAAGGAAGAAGCAAAGAGCCTTG
>ERZ1106951.1394-NODE-1394-length-21291-cov-3.764598_pt1 | contig 21291 bp, 17 predicted proteins | sample MGYA00403676_ERZ1106951 | MGnify/ENA primary metagenome ERZ1106951 (study PRJEB35170, sample SAMEA104062398) | human gut metagenome | biome: human gut; feature: human-associated habitat; material: faeces | place: Denmark | collected 2012-04-23 ...
CTTAATGGCGACCGGCGCGTCCAGGCCGCCCTGTTCTTCAATAAATTCCAGCGCCTGTGCGCGGCGTGCCGCTTCCAAAAGCTGCTCGCCCGTCAGGTTTCGCCCTAAGCGGATATTCTCGCGTATCGTGTCCTTAAACAGCGTGTCGTTTTGGAACACCACGCCGAACTTCGCGCGTAAATCGGACGTCGCGTAGTCGCGGATATCCACGCCGTCTATTTTCACGGAGCCCTCCGAAACGTCGTAGTAACGCATGAGTAAACGAATAATCGTCGATTTACCCGCGCCTGTCGCGCCGATGATGCCGAGCGTCTCGCCGCGCTTTAACGCAAAATCGATGTTCCGCACCGCAAAGCTGCCGCGCGCATAGCGGAACGTCACGTGGTCAAACTCCACGTGCGGCGCGTCCTTCGGCAAAAAGCTGAAGTGCGGCTCAGTCTCGAAAAGCTCCACCGGCGTGTCCAGCACCTCCAATACACGCGCAGAGGAAGCCGATGCGCGTGAAAGCATCATGAAAATGCGGTTAATCGCCATTAAAGCGTTCAAAACGATGGTGTATAAATTCATAAACGCGATGATCTTGCCGATCTCGGAGGTGCCGTTGTTCACGCGCACCGCGCCCACCGTGATGACCGCCACAATGCCGAGGTTCAGTAAAAGGCTCATCACCGGGTTGATGAGCGCCATGGTACTCTCTGCCGTGCGCTCCTTTTCGGTGAGGTCGTCGTTCACCTTCTTAAACCGCGCACGCTCATAGTCCGATTTGGAAAGCGCCTTGATGACGCGCACGCCCACGGCGTTTTCACGCACCACGCGCAGCATGGAATCGGAAGCCTTCTGCACGATCTTAAAAAGCTTCGCACCTTTTCGCGAGACGTAAAACACAATTACGCCCACGATGGGCAAGGATGCCACCATAATGAGCGTCAGCATCGGATCCATCGTCAAGGATACGATGATGCCGCCAAAAAGCAGCAGCGGCGCACGGATGCCGATGCGCTGGATCATGCCAATCGTCTGGTGCAAAACGTATGTATCGCTCGTCATACGCGAAATAAGCGACGGAATTGTAAACGCATCGACCCTGCTTTCCGAAAGATACGAGATCTTTTGGAACAGGTCATGCCGGATCTGCCGCGTGCAGTCGCGCGCCACAGCGGACGCCATGCGGTTCGCCGTGATGTTGCCGCCCCACGCAATAAGCGAGCACACGATCATCAATCCACCCCACAGACATACCGGGCGAATTTCTTTCAGCGGGATCAGATCGTCAATGATATACGACAAAATCCACGGAATCGCAAGCTCCACAAGCGTACCGACCGCCTTAAAGCTGATGCCCACGCCCATGCGCGGCAAAAACGGTTTTAAATACACCGCCAGTCTTTTCAAATTACATGCCCTCTTTCCCCTAAGAAGCTCTCAATAGTTGTATTTGCAACTATTATAGCGTATCCCGCACAACTTTTCAATATAATCATGAAATATTTTAGTAAATTTAAGCCTTTGCTTGACAACCTCCCCGTGGTATAATAGACAAAATTTACCGTTTGCGAAAACGAAGGAGGGAATTCCATGATCCACACAGATTTTGACCCGGAGAAAACAGCCGTCATTGAGCCGAGCGAATTCTATCACCCGATGGAAAATATGCCGGAGGCACTCATCGGCGTGTTCTCCCGCCCGCTTACGGAGAAATACGCGGCGGAATTTCACGGCGAAGTCATCATGCAATATCAGGACTGCAACGGTGGAGAACCGGTCTATCGCTGCACTGCGCCGAACGGCACCGCGTTTGCGCTGATGTGCATGCGCGTCGGCGCGCCGTCTGCCTGCGGCATCATGGAAGAGATGATCCCCCACGGCGTGAAAACGTTTTTGATGCTCGGCTCCTGCGGCGCACTCGATCACGCCATCACCGCCGGGCACATTCTGGTACCCTACGCCGCCGTGCGCGATGAGGGCACAAGCTACCACTACGCCCCGCCCGCCGAGGAAGCCGTACTCGAGCCTGCCTGTGTAGATGCCGTCTGCCAAGCGCTCGAAGACATGAACGTCCCCTATGCCCGCGTGAAAACGTGGACGACCGATGCATTCTTTCGTGAGACGCGCGGCAAGGTTGAAAAGCGTTTAAAGCAAGGCTGCTCCGTCGTCGAGATGGAATGTGCCGCCATGGCGACCGTCGCGGCGTTCCGAAACGTCAAATTCGCCCAGTTCATGTGGGCGGCAGATTCTCTTTCCGGCGAAAAATGGGACGCCCGCAACTTAAATAAGCTCGGCACGGATGCCGGCGAGATCTACATGGAAGCCGCCATCCGCACCTTAGAGTACCTGTAAGCATACAAAAAAGTTAAGAAAACCTGAATTCTCCCCGCACAGACTGGAAATGTGCGGGGAGTTGTATTATACTATATAAAATGGGTTTTATGGGAAAGTCGCAAGTCCGTTCTGCAGAGTCGGAATTTCAGTACGATTGAGTCAAGAAAGGAACATGAATATGAACGTAAAACATGAAGAATTGACCGTCCGCGCCTTATATGATCTCAGCTACACCGCAGCGCGCCCGCTGCTTGAAGCCTGCACCTACCCGTGGGAGGCGCTGCCGAAGATCGGCGAGTTCATTAAAGCGCTCGGCAAAACACTTTCGCCCGAAGAATACGAGCAGCGCGGTGAAGACGTGTGGGTCGCGAAAAGCGCCAAGCTTTACCCGAACGTCTACATTGCAGGCCCCACTGTCATCGGGCCGGAGACCGAGGTGCGCCCCGGCGCATTTATCCGCGGCAACGCGCTCATCGGCGCAGGCTGCGTCGTCGGCAATTCCACCGAGGTGAAAAACGCCATCCTGTTCGACGGCGCGCAGGCCCCGCACTATAACTACATCGGCGATTCCGTCATGGGCCATAAGGCCCACACCGGCGCGGGCGCCGTCACGTCGAACTTAAAGCAGGATCACTCGAACGTCACCGTCTTAAAGGACAGCGAACGCGTAGAGACCGGTATGCGCAAATTCGGCGCCATGCTGGGCGACCACGCCGAAATCGGCTGCGGCAGCGTTTTGAATCCCGGCACGATCGTTGGCAAAAACGCACGCGTCTATCCGCTTTCCATGGTGCGCGGCTTCGTGCCCGCGAACCACATCTATAAAAAGGCCGGTGAGGTCGCCGAAATTCACGACTGATCTTCGCCGTAAAGAAAAGAGGTCTTTATGGAGCTTTTAAAGCAACTCATCACGCGCATACTCGGCTCCGGGCTGCTTTCCACCGCCCTTGTGCTCGTGCGTGCCGTCACCGTCCTGATGGTTTTGTACGTTATCTGGCGCTGCTATACCTCGTTTAAAAAGGGACAGCGCCGCAAAGACCCGGTCGTCATGCTGGAGGATGCCGCCACCGGCGCGCATTTTCCCGTTTTGTACTGGGAGAATTCCATTGGGCGCAGCCGCAGCTGCGATATTCAAATACCCGATAATTCCGTTTCGCGCGACCATGCCGTTTTAATGCGCCGCGAAGAGGGCTGGTTCGTGTGCGATACCGGCTCCCACGCCGGCACATGCGTGCGCAATAAACAGATTACAGAGCCCACGCTCGTGCAGATCGGCGACAAAATCCGCATGGGCTCCACTACGCTCACGCTGCGTAACGCGTCCGACGTGCCGCAGAAAAAGCGCAGCATGTTCACCGGCTTTTCCAAAGAGGCGGCGTCCCCCTTTAAGCTGATGCTCGTCGTCACGCTCGTTCAGATGTCGCTCACCTTGCAGCTGATGATCGGCACAGGCGAATTCCGCCTCTACCCCGCCGCACCGTTTGTGATTCTGTTCACGGCAAGCTGGGTGCTGTACTTTTTCTCCCGCCGCATCTTAAAGCGCGTCAGCTTTGAGATTGAAACCGTTGGGCTGCTCCTCAGCAGCATCGGCATCCTGCTCCTCAGCGGTGAGGGGCTCGACACCGTTAAAATGCAGATTGCCGCATTCGGCATCGGCATTGTGCTTTTCTGCTTCCTTGTTTGGTTCATGAGCGACCTCGAGCGCGTCATGAAGCTGCGGCTCTACATCGCCATCGGCGCCATTTTGCTGTTTGTTGCAAACCTTGTGCTCGGCAAAGACGTCAACGGCTCCCGCAACTGGATCTTCATCGGGCCGTTCAGCTTCCAGCCCTCGGAGTTCATCAAAATCGCATTCGTGTTCGTCGGCGCGTCTACGCTCGACCATTTGCAGACGAAAAAGAACATCACGGAGTTCATCGTGTTCGCCGCCATTTGCCTCGCATTCCTGTTCCTCATGCGCGATTTCGGCACGGCGCTCATCTTCTTCGCCTGCTTCCTCATCATCGCGTTCATGCGCTCCGGCAGCTTCCGCACCATTTTCCTCATCCTCGCGGCAGCGTGCTTCGGCGTGTTCCTCATTTTGCAGTTTAAACCCTACGTTGCCCAGCGCTTCTCGGGCTGGATGCACGTGTGGGAGCACACACAGGACAGCCTCGGCTACCAGCAGGTGCGCACCATGACGTATATCGCAAGCGGCGGCCTCTTCGGTCTCGGCCTCGGCAACGGCATCTTAAAATATGTCGCCGCCGGCGATAGCGACCTCGTGTTCGGTATGCTGTGCGAGGAGCAGGGCCTTTTAATGGGCATGGCCGTGCTGTTCGCGCTCGTCCTCTTTATCCTCTACGCCCGCAGCGATGTCACACGCAGTCGCTCCACGTTCTACGCCATCGCGGCGTGCGCCGTCTCGGGCATGCTGCTCTTTCAGGCCGCGCTCAATGTCTTCGGCCCCACGGATGTTCTGCCGCTCACCGGCGTCACGCTGCCGTTCATCAGCGCAGGCGGCTCCAGTATGATCTCTGTCTGGGGGCTTCTGGCATTCCTCAAAGCGTCCGATGAACGCACCTACGCTGCCCGCCGTGCGGGAAGACACCCGAAAGGCGAGGCCGACGAAGACACGATTTCCTTCACCCCGCCGCGCTACTCCCCGAATGACCCGCCCACGCCGCAGCCCCGCGTGAATACCCGCGCCGAAAACACGGCCCCGCGTTCCCGCGGCGCATACCGCGTCCATATTTCCGAAGAAAACCTCTCGCCGGGTCAGTCCCGCACACGCAGAAAGGATGGTGACCGCCGATGAAAACGACCGGCTTTCGCTCTTTTGTCCTTTACATTTTGCTGTTCGCCTTCTGCGGCGGCTTCGTCTTGTTCCTCATCAACCTCGCATTAAACGGCTCCACATGGGCCACGCAGCCGTATAACGGTCACATTTACGGCGATGACACCGCCGTTTCCGCCGGTACCATCACAGACCGCAGCGGCATGGTGCTCGCCAAAACGGAGGACGGCTCCCGCGTTTACGCCGAAAGTGAAGACATTCGCCGCGCACTGCTCCACACTGTGGGCGATTCCAGCGGCTACATCGGCACCGCCGTGCAGGCCGTGCACCGCTCGCAGCTCGTGGGCTATAACCCCATCACGGGCCTTGCGCGCACCGTGCTTTCGGACCTCGGCAACAACCTCGTTTTAACGGTAGATGCCAACGCCAGCGCCGCCGCGTACAACGCCTTCAACGGCCGCAACGGCTCCGCGTTTGTCTATAACTATAAGACCGGCGAAGTACTCGTCAAGGTCAGCGCTCCCACATACGACCCCATGAACGTCCCGGAAGACCTCAACGACAACGAAGAATACAACGGCGTTTTCCTCGACCACACGCTTTCCTCCACCTACACGCCGGGCTCCATCTTTAAGCTCGTCACAGCGGCTGCCGCCATGGAGTACCTGCCCGATTGGGACACCCGCACCTATACCTGCGAGGAAGAAATGGACATCGGCTCCGGCAAGGTGACGTGTCTCAATTACCACGGCGAGCTGAACCTCGAGCAGGCGCTCGGCTATTCCTGCAACCTCTACTTTGCGCAGCTTGCGGAGGACATCGGCGCGGAAAACCTCAAAAAGAAAGCCGAAGAAATGGGCTTCGGTAAAAACTTCTCGTTTGATTCCGTCACCACCGACAAAAGCAGTACCAATTTAAGCAGCTCCACCAGCGCCATAGACCTCGCGTGGAGCTCCGTCGGTCAGGCGGATGTCATGGCAAACCCGTACCACATGGCGCTTTTGATGGGCGCCATCGCAAACGGCGGCTCCACACCGGAGCCATACCTCACGGGCGGCAAAAGCCGCACGAGCTACACCTTAACGGACAGCTCCACTGCCGCTTCTCTCCACAGCATGATGCGCAACAACGTCGTCAATTACTACGGCGAGTATCTTTTCGACGGTTATTCGCTGTGTGCCAAAACCGGCACCGCCGAGCTCGACGATAAAAACCCGAACTGCTGGATCGTCGGTTTCTCGGAGGACGAAAGCACCCCGTATGCGTTCGCCGTGTGCGTGCAGGAGGGCACCTCCGGACTCTATACCGCCGGTGAAGTCGTCTCCGCCGCACTCAACGCCATTACAGGGAATTGATCTTCCGTAAACCACAGCGAAGCGACGAATAAAGTTTCGTCCACCTTTTCAAAGGTGGTGGTTTCCAAAGGCAACGCCTTTGGTCGTCGTTCGCAAACGGCGAGACCTTTTTACCTACCAAAAATCAGGAAGATAGGCAGAATAGTCCGGTGGACTGTTCTGCCGCAAGGAACCCTATTAAGGGGTTCCTTGAAGAACTCGCCACAGCGAATTCTTAGAAATAAAGCAACGCCGCACCCTCGTTTTCCTCATCGAGCGTACGGCGTTATTTTATGCGTACTAACCTCTCTGCCTCAACCGATACTCCCTTGGTGTCACGCCGTACATTTCCGAAAACGCCCTGTAAAAATAGCTCGTGTTCTCATACCCCACCGCCATGATAATATCGCTCACGGAAAGCTTCGTGCCGGAAAGCAGCGCCGCCGCTTTCTCCATTCGCTTGCGCCGCAAAAGCGATTTAAACGTGAACCCCGTCGTGCTGTGTACCGCCGCGCTGAGGTACGAAATCGTCACACCGTACTTTTCCGCAATGTCCGTCAAGCTCGCCGTGCGGTAATTTTCTTCAATCTCCCGCAGCGCCGTCATCACAAGTGCGCTGTGATCGCCCTCGTTTTCGCTCGCCGCCAGCTTATCCGTGCAGTTCAAAAGCTCCAAAAACAGCAGCGCCATCGTGTTCTGCGTAATGCGTCTGCGGTTTTTCGTGTCGTTCACAAGCGTCCAAACGAGGTTTTCAACGAGATTCTGCACCGGCAGCACATCCGCAACTCTAAACAGTAAAAAATCCGAGCCCCCTGCGCGGCTGATGCTGTTCGCGATGAACCGCCCAAGCGCGTTGTCCGCGCCGATGCGCTCCAACGCCGTATCAAAGAACTGCGGCAGCACAATGAAATTCACCGCAATGTCCTCATATTCCGCACGTTCTATCTCATGCGAAGCGCCGCGCCCCAGAAACAGCAGCTCGCCCGCATGTACGGTGATGGGCTCGCCGCCGTTGATGCGGTGCACCGTCTTGCCGGAGCACATGTACATGATTTCAATATAGCTGTGCGCGTGTCTGGGGAACGGTGCAAACCGCGTGTGCGCGCGCACGGAGATGAGCCGCCCGCGCTCCAAAAGCTTCTCGCTGTCCACCGTAAACACCGCCCGTGCCGTGTACGCCGCCTTGTCCACCGCACCGCCGTCCAAAATGCGCTGTTCCTCCGGCGTGATGACCCGTAGCCTGCGCATGAGTTCTTCGGTCATTTAGAGGATCAGCTCGCTTTCGTAGTATTTTTCCTGAAAATCGAGAATTTTCAGGATTTCCTCCGCCGTGTAAACGCCGGTCTTTTCCGCCGCCACCCACTTGTCTTCCACGTCGTTAAAGCGATGCATCACTGCGATCACCACGCCGTCAAAGGTTTTAAGCGGCTCCGTTGGACCCAAAATGTACACGTCCTGCTCGGCGTTATCCCCCGCCATCACGCCCGGCACATAGCCGTAGTTCACGGGGTAGATCATCTCCGGATAGCGCGGGTGCGCAGAGCCAAGCGGCCTGTCCGTCACACAGTGCACGGGCTTTCCAAGCACATTTTTGTAATCCTCCCGCGTCCTGTGCAGCGCATTTAGGCGCGCATCTTCTTTTTCCTGCCACGCTTCGCGGGTAAGCTTCTCTCCGTCCACCGTAATCTCTTTCACGCCGTTGTTTTCAAAAATCATCGCCGCAGCGCTTTCCACCGCTTCCGTACGCTCGGTGGAAAATTCACCGAAGTCCGTCACGACTTCCACCGTATCACCCTTTTCGGTGCAGATCACCGTGCCGTATTCGTTTTTATATTTCTTGTGCACCGCGCGCCAGCCGTTCGCCAAAGGCATCATCAAAAGCGTCGGTGTCTTTTTCTCCTTAAAAATCATGCGTTTTCCTCGCTAAAATTCAAGATGAGCTCCACCGGGCAATGGTCGCTGCCCATCACGTCGGAGAGGATCTTGCTGTCCGCCAAATTCTTTTTCAGCTCCTCCGTGATGAGGAAATAGTCAATGCGCCAGCCGACGTTCTTTTCTCTTGCCTTGCCCATATACGACCACCAGGAATACGCGTCCTTTGCATCGGAGTACAATTCGCGGAACGAATCCACAAAACCCGCCGCGAGCAGTTCGGAAAACTTCCCTCTTTCTTCGTACGAAAATCCCGCGCTGCCGATGTTCGGCTTTGCGTTTTTGATGTCGATGCGCCTGTGTGCCACATTCATGTCGCCGCACACAATAACCGGCTTCGTTTCGTGCAGCCTTTCGAGATACGCGCGGAACTTATCCTCAAACGCCATACGAAAATCAATGCGCACAAGCTCTTTTTGAGCGTTCGGCGTGTACACGGTCACAAGGTAAAACTCCGGGAATTCCGCGCAGATCACGCGCCCCTCGCAGTCAAACTGTTCGTCGCCGATGCCATATGTCACATTAAGCGGCTCTGTTTTTGTAAAGATCGCCGTGCCGGCATACCCTTTTTTCTCGGCGGAGTTCCAGAATTCCGTGTACCCCGCAAAATCAAAATCCGCCTGCTCGCGCTGCATTTTCGTTTCCTGCAAGCAGATAACATCGGGGTCTTCCGCCGCTAAAAAGTCATTAAAGCCCTTTGTCATGCAGGCGCGCAACCCGTTTACGTTCCAAGAAATCAACTTCAAAACAAAATCACTTCCAATTTCAAATTAAATATGGTATACTGAACTTTACGAACGGTCTTTCTTCCCGAAAGACCTCTATGAAAGGAGTTATTCGGTATGCAGAATCCTATTGTTACTTTCGAGACCACCCGCGGCACCATCAAGGCGGAGCTTTACCCCGAGATTGCGCCGAACACGGTCAACAACTTTATTTCCCTCATTCAGAAGGGCTTTTATGACGGCACCATCTTCCACCGCGTCATCCCCGGCTTCATGATCCAGGGCGGCGACCCGGAAGGCACCGGCATGGGCGGCCCCGGCTACGGCATCAAGGGTGAGTTCGCTATGAACGGCTTCAAGAACGATCTGAAGCACACCACCGGCGTACTCTCCATGGCAAGAAGCCAGCGCCCGAACAGCGCAGGCAGCCAGTTCTTCATCATGGTCGATGACGCTCCGCATCTCGACGGCCAGTATGCCGCATTCGGCAAAGTCACCGAGGGCATCGATGTCGCACAGGCCATCGTTTCCTCCCCGCGCGATTGGTCCGACCGCCCGCGCGAAGATCAGGTCATGACGAAAGTCACCGTCGAGACCTTCGGCGTTGATTACGATGAGCCCGTCACCGGCCCCGAGCGCGGCTGATTTTAATCGCAAACGTTAAAACCGAACGCACAGAAACCGTACCTTTTCAGGTGCGGTTTTTTATTTTACTCTACCCTTGCCAGTACAAGTGAACATTCTTCTGTTTTCTCGTCGCCGTAGCGGAACGCCCCGTGCAGCACGTTTTCCGCGTCGCGGCACTTTTCTGCGCTCGCACCGTACAGCTCGGCGATCACCTCGCCTTTTTGTACCGCGTCACCCACCGTCTTTTTCAGCACGATGCCCGCGCCGTAGTCGAGCATATCGTCGGCCTTCTCGCGTCCGGCGCCGAGCCGCACGCTTGCCATGCCCACCTGCTCCGCGTTGATATGCACCACATACCCGCTGCGCGGCGCACACACGTCTTTTTTCACCGGCGAAAGCGCAAACCGCTCGGGTTCTCTCAAGTACCGCACATCCGCGCCCTGCGCCTCGGCCATTTCGCAGAATTTCTCAAACGCTTTGCCCGTCTCCAGCGCCGTTTTCGCTTTCTTCCGCGCGTGTTCAAGGCTCTCCGCCTGCTCGCCGAGCCAGATCATGTTTGCCGCAAGCTCCAAACACTCTTCCGTAAGGTCTTCCGGCCCGCGTCCGTGCAGCGTCTCCAAAACTTCCAGCACCTCCAAGGTGTTGCCCACGGCGTGCCCAAGCGGCCTGTCCATATCGGTGATGAGCGCCGCCGCGCGCCTGCCGGAAAGCTTCGCAATCTCCACCATTTCCTCGGCGAGCGTAATCGCGTCCTCCGTTGTCTTCATAAAGGCGCCGCTGCCCGTCTTCACGTCCAGCAAGATCCGCTCTGCACCGGAGGCGATCTTCTTGCTCATGATGCTCGAAGCGATGAGCGGCACGCTCTCCACCGTCCCGGTCACGTCGCGCAGCGCGTAAAGCTTCTTGTCCGCCGGGCACAGCTCGCCCGTCTGTCCGATCATCGCGCACCCGATCTTATTGATCTGCGCTGTAAATTCCTCCGGAGAAAGATCGATCCGCATACCGGGAATGCTCTCAAGCTTATCCGCCGTGCCGCCCGTGTGTCCAAGCCCGCGGCCGCTCATTTTGGCAATCTTCACCCCGCACGCCGCGCAAACAGGCACAATAACCATGCTCGTCTTGTCACCCACGCCGCCCGTGGAATGCTTATCCACCGTCACGCCGTGTATCGCGGAAAGGTCGGCCATGTCGCCGGAATGCGCCATCGCCAAGGTCAGCTCCGCCGTCTCCTCGTGCGTCATGCCGTTTAAATAAATCGCCATCAAAAGCGCCGAAAGCTGATAGTCCGGGATACTCCCGTCTGTGCACCCGCGCACAAAATATTCAATCTCGTCCTTTGTCAGCGTCCCGCCGTCCCGCTTTTTGCGGATAATGTCCAAAATATGCAGCACAAAAATCACCGCCTTTTTTACCGCTTCGCTTTTTCGCCCAGAACGTCTCTCGGCGAAAAGCTCTGCGGCAGCAAATCCTTTAATGTGTAAACCTTTTCTTCACCGGGCTTTGCAAGAATAATCCCAAACGCGTCCCCGCAAAATTCCCGCATCACCTGCCTGCACACGCCGCACGGTGCGCAGAAGTCTTCGGGCGCCTCGCCCGCCTTGCCGCCCGCGATTGCAACAGCGACGAAATCTCGCTCGCCCTTTGCAATCGCTGTGAAAAACGCCGTGCGCTCCGCACAGTTCGTCGGCGTAAACGCAGCGTTTTCAATGTTTACGCCCGTGTATATTTCACCGCTTTTCGCAAGCAGCGCCGCGCCCACCGCAAAGCCGGAGTACGGGCAGTACGCTTTTTTCCGCACATCAAGCGCCGCTTCCGAAAGCTTTTTTATGACCTCATTTGTCATGTCCGTCCACCGCCTCAGAGGCAACCGCCAGCGCTACCTCCATCATCTGCGTGAACGTCTTCTGTCTCTCTTCGCTCGAGGTCGATTTCCCCTTCAGCGGCAAGTCGGATACCGTCGTGATGGAAAGCGCCTGCTTGCCCGCGCGCGCCGCCGTCATATACAGCGCCGCCGTCTCCATTTCCACGGCCAGAACGCCCATTTTTTTCCATTCGGCGGTCTCATTTTCACAGTCGCCGTAGAAAATATCGCTCGTCACCACGTTGCCGACGCGATAACGTAAGTTCTTCTTCCGCGCCGTCTGCACCGCTTTTTCAAGCAGTTCAAAGCTCGCCGTCGGCGCAAATGTGCCCGGCAAACGGTACTGGTGCGCAAAGTTCGAATCCGTGCACGCGCCCATCGCCAATACTAAATCGCGCAGCTCCACGCCGTCCGCAATGCCGCCCGCCGTACCGATACGAATGATCGCTTCCACATCGTAGCAATGATACAGCTCGTAGCTGTATATGCCCATAGAAGGCATACCCATGCCGCTGCCCATTACGGAAACACGCTTGCCGTTATACAAGCCCGTATAACCCAGCATTCCGCGCACCGTATTAAAGCACACGGCATTTTTCAAAAACGTCTCCGCAATAAATTTCGCCCTGAGCGGGTCGCCCGGCATCAAAACCACCTTTGCAATATCGCCCTTTTTTGCTTCGTTATGCGGTGTCATAAAATTTTCCTCCCGAATTCAAATTTCAAATCATGCAAAATGCGTTTCGCCGTCTTTATAATAAACTTCACTACATTCCGGCGTCTCAAAAACGTGCACTAAGCCCTCAAAGTTTTCCACCGTCTGGTGCTCGAAAAGCGCTTCCCGCGGCAGCCAGAACGCATCGCCTTCTTCGGAGCCGTGCAGCTCGCCCGTAAATTTATCCGCGCGGAACAAAAACACAATGTACCGCACGCCGTTATCAAGCCAGAACTGCTTCACACCGCACAGCGTCGGGTTTTCAATCGTCAGCCCGGTTTCTTCACGGATTTCGCGAATGACCGATGCCGTGATGGATTCCCCCGCTTCCACGTGCCCGCCCGGGTAAACGATACCCGACCAGTTCGGGTCAAGACGGTTCTGCACGAGTACGTTGCCCTTGCCGTCCTCCACCATGCACATGTTTGTCAGCTCCACCGTTTCTTTTCTGCCCATTTTTCTCACTCCCCAAATAGCACAATGCCGCGCAGAACAAACCCTCATTTCCTGCGCGGCACCGTTATTATTAGAATTTACACAATGCCCGCTTTTGTGATGGTCTCAAGCTCCGCACGCGTCGGCAGGCCCTCATTGTCGCCCCAGTGTGTAATCTGTATCGAGCCGATTACCGTGCCGCGCGCCGCAGCCTCCTGCAAGGACATGCCCTCCGCCACAGCGGAGATGACGCCCGCCGCAAAGCCGTCGCCCGCGCCAACCGTGTCCACAATTCTTTTCACCGGGAATGCCGGCACCGTGCCGTGCTCGCCGCCCGTGGACCAGTACGCGCCCTTGTCGCCCAGCTTCACAATCACGCTGTCTACGCCGCGCTCGTGGTAAAACTCCGCAATACCCTCCGGCGTGTCACGCTTTGTGAGAATTTTGCCCTCACTAAGGCCCGGCAAAACGAGGTCTGCTTCCTGTGCGAGGCTGTTCAGCGTGCGCACCATCTCTTTTTCGTCCTTCCAAAGCTGCGGGCGCAGGTTCGGGTCAAACGAAATAAACATATCCAGCGCCTTCGCGCGGCTCATCAATCGTTTCACCGCGTCCAATGCCGACTTCGACACCGCCGGAAAAATACCCGTCACGTGCAGAAAATCACATCCATATAAGTCGAGCTTATCGATGTCATGCGTCGAGATCTGCGAAGCCGCGCTGTTCCGTCTGAAATACGCGATCTTCGGGTCGCCCGCCTCGGTCCTGCCTTTCATCATAAACCCGGTCGAAGCCGTGTCCGTCACGGTCACAAGCGCGTCGGAAACGTGGTTGCCTTTCATGCTCTTTAAAATGCGTTTGCCCACCGGGTCGTCGCCGAGGCGTGTGCAGTACAGCGCTTCATGGTCAAGGCGGGAAAGTCCCACCGCCACGTTATATTCCGCACCGGCCACAGCCGCCGAAAAGTGTGTCACATCCTCCAGCTCACCGAGCTCCTCCGCAATGAAAAGCCCCATCGGCTCGCCGACCAATACAATGCGCCCGCGCACCTCGTCCTCCGGCTCTTCCGCAGCTTTCTGCAGTTCAGCTTCGTCTACAAACTCCATCTTCATAGCGTTTTCCCTTTTAAACCGTCGTCTTCACCACCGTGCAGTGGCCATCAATCTTAATTTTGCCGCTGCCGGCCGGTACAAACAGGCTGTCCGCCGGCTTGAACTCCACTTCGTTCTCGCTGCCGACAACCTTGCCGCTGCCCTCCGTCACAACAAACGACGCAAACGAATCGCCCGTCACATCAATTTCGACTTCGCCGTCCACAACATATTTCTCCGTCGTAAAGTACGGGCAGGAAGCCAGCGCGCACTTTGTGCCTCCGGGAATCTCCTCCGGCTTGCCCTGCTTGTCGGACGTGTCGCTCGGGGTCAGCTTGGAAACGTCAATGGCCTTATCAATATGCAGTTCACGCAGCTTGCCGTCCGCACCGCGGCGGCCGTAGTCGTACACGCGGTATGTCGTGTTGGAATTCTGCTGAATTTCGCAAATGAGAATTCCCGCGCCGATTGCGTGGATCGTACCGGACTGAATGAAAAACACGTCGCCCTTCTTCACGTCGGCCTTGTAGAGCACATCCGTCAGCGTGTTGTCTTCAATGCGCTTTTTGAATTCCTCTTTCGTCAGCGTACGGTTCACGCCGAAGTACAGCGAAGCGCCCGGCTCGCAATCCACAACGTACCACATCTCGGTCTTGCCGTATTCGCCCTCCACGCGCAGCGCATATTCGTCGCTCGGGTGCACCTGCACGGAAAGCGGCTGCTTCGCATCGATGAACTTGATAAGCACCGGGAACTCCTTAAACTTCGCACCGTTCACACCGAGCGCCTTCGCACCGACTTTTTCCAAATACTCGCCGAATTTCAGCCCGTCGTATTCACCGCCGTCTATCACGCTCTGGCCCGCCGGGTGCGTAGAAAGCTCCCAGCTCTCCGCAACCTTTTCATAGTCGCACTTTTTGCCGTAAACGTCGCGCAGCTTTGTGCCGCCCCACAGATAGTCCTTAAATGCCGGGGATAATTTCTCGATCTTCATATTCATTCGTTCCTTTCAAACTGTTTTATATCAAAATTTATCGTCTTGTCGATTCTTTCTCGTGCAGCGGCATATCGAGCACAAGCGGCTGCTCCGGGTCGCTGCTGCGCAGCATGTGGATGAGCTTGTTCGCCGCGGCTCTGCCCATCTCCACCTTCGGGTGCACAAAAGAGGTAATCTTCACCGGCGAGTATTCCGAAATGCTCGAATCGTCAAACCCGATGACGAGCACATCCTCGGGCACGCGCACATTGTGCTTCTGTAAGAGGTCAATCACCCCATACGCAATCTGGTCGTTGTAGCACACGATGCCGTCACACCCGCGCAGGCGCTCAAACATGTAGTCGCTGTTGTCGGGGCGAAAAAGCCTGCTGCGCTCGGCCGTCGTGTACCAAACCACATTGTCGTCGCCAAGGACGCACCCGTTGTGGATAAGCCCCTCGGAAAAGCCCGCGTAGCGCCCGTGGCCCTGCATGTCGTCAGATTTAAACACGCCGCCGATACGTCTGCACCCCTTTTCAATCAAGAGATCCACCGCCTGCAAACCGGCCTTGCGGTCGTCCGTCACCACGTAAACGGAATCGGGTAAATCGCGGTAATAGCTGTTGAAAAACACCACCGGCACGCCCATTTTTTCAAGCCTGCGGTAAAGCTCCACGTTCGGGTTCGGGAACGCCGTCTTCGTGCCCTCCACAATCACTCCGTCCACGCGGCGGGAGATGAGAGACTGCAAAATGCGCGCTTCCTCCTCCACGTGGTTGTTCGTCACATTCAGGGTCAAATCATAGCCCGCGTTCGTCAGCGTCTCCTCAATGCCGCGGATGATCGTCGGAAAAATATAGTCGGAAATATACGTCGTCACAATGGCGATGCTGTTGCCGCGCGGCGTGCGTCGGCTCTCGGAGCTGATATACGTGCCGCTGCCGCGTCTGCGCTCAATGAGCCCCTCCTGCTCGAGAACGGAAAGCGCCTGCCGCACGGTTTGGCGGCTGTACCCGAACTGCTCGGAAAGCGTGTTTTCAGATTCCATGCGTTCGCCGGGCTCATATTCGCCGTTTTTGATCTTCTCCTTGATGGTATCCACCAGAAAGCGATATTTCGCAGTTTTCTTTTCTGTGTCTGCCATGTCATCGTTCCTTTCAAAAAGGATACCTGTTTGCACAGGTTCAATACAACCTTATTATAAAAAGCCGTACAACTTTTTGCAAGACCTTTCGCAAAATTTGTACGGACTTATTTTCAAGATATTTTGCAAAAGCACCGGAAAATACGAAAATTTTAAGGAAAAACGCCGCTGCACAGCCCAAAAAGCCATGCAGCGGCAAACATTCCGTTTCTTCACTTTCAGCCGAGCATCGCATTGATTTCCGCAAGCACACGCTCATACGCTTCGTTCAGCTTTGCGACTTCCTCTTCCGTGCCGTCCAGCTTCGCCGTTTCATACTCTTCAAACAACTCCGCAGCATCCTGCTGCAAACGGTCAAGCGTATCTGCGCTCACAGCTTTTTCGATCTCTGTCTCGACTTCCTGCTGTTCCGTCAAGCCCTGCGCCCAATCCGTCTTGGTGTCCGCTTCTGTCTGACGCACTGCGGTAGCATTCATGGCATCCGGGTCGGTCACGTTCGCCTCCGTTTTCGGCGGCACAGCACACGCGGTCAGCAATCCCATCAGTAAAACAAGTAAAATTACAACGGTTCTTTTCATAGCAAATTCTCCCTTCCTCATTGTACCGGAATCGCTTATCTTAAAACCATCGGACTCAACTCCTTTATTTAACTAAAGTATACTGTATTCAAGTCTTTTTGTCAATAATTTTGCACAGATTTATCCGCATAATCCCTGCGTTTTTGTATTTTTAGTCTTTGCCTCTCATTCGTACTTTTTCCCTCTGTCCAGCATAAAAAGGCGGCATTGCCGCCTTTCGGGAGACCCCCTAATTGGGTCTCCCACGTGCAAACAGTCCACTGGGCTGTTTGCACACAAATACACAGAAAAACCGCCGTGCGGAAAAACTCCCACACGGCGGCTCTGATTTATCAAATTTTGCCCGTTTTATTCCACGGTCAGGTCAAACTTAAACGTGAACGTCTCGTCGTCAAACTGCATCGCCTTCGCAAGGCGCGGACCGCAGCTGTTGGAGCCTATGCCGCTCATCTTGCAGTCGAAGCAGAACACATTGTCGGGGCTTTCCGTAAGCTCGTAATTGTGCGTCTTCTCCGTCATTTCCTCCTGCGTGTACTGCGAAAGGTTGAACGAGAAGTCCTCCGGGCTCGTCACGGTCACAGCGCCCGCGCCGTCTGTGATCGTCACCCGCGCACAGCCGAAGTGGCTGCCGTTCTCCTGCGGCTTCACGTAGTCCTCAAAAAGGTCGTCCGCCGTCTGCGCAAAGTGACCCAGCGAAGACGCATGGTGCTTGTCGCAGTACGATTCATACGGGCCGTAGCCGTAATATTCCGCCGTGTCAAACGACTTCGGCAGGAACATTCTAAGGCCGAATCTCGGCAGGAACGGACGCTCCATGTCGCGCTTACCGTTGATCTCCGCTCTTACCTTGCCCTCGGCGTCCACCGTAAAGCGGCAGTCAAGGTGCAGGAACGGTCTGCGGTACACCGCCGCAAGGCTCAGCTTGCAATCGATCACAACAACGCCGTCTTCCTCTTTCGCGTTGCAGGCATAGACTTTTATCGCGGGTTCGTTGTAGCCGGCCTGCTCCCATTCCTTGCGCACAAACTGGTCGTTGTCCGTCGGTGCACGCCACACGTTCCACGTCATCGGGCGGGTCATGATGTTCACATTGTTCTTCACCATAGACGTAAACACGCCCTCGGTCTTCGAGAACACATAACGGAAGCTGTCGCCCGCCACCGTCACGGCGCGGCTGTCCTCCTCCGCAACAACAAAGCCCTTTCTAAGCGCTTCTTCCTTGCGTGCCCCGCGGGAAACGATCAGCTGGTCAAAGCCGAGCGGGTGTCCCTTCTCAAAGAACACGCTGTCGTTCTTCTTCGCGCTGTACTGCAGAAGCACCGCCACGTCGCCCTCCGTCGGAATTGCATCCGGCAGCGTAATGACGCCGCTTTCGTGCGGGGCAATCTTGATGTCGTCCATCACGCCGCAGGCCACCGTATCGCCGTCCTGCTGAATTTCCCAGGAAAGCGTCAAAAATTCTTCCGTGTTCGTAAAATCGCGGTAATTCGTCAGCTGAATTTCCCCCGTTTCGCGGTTCACAAGCGCCGCGCGTACCGGGCGAATGACGTTTTTATATTCGAGTAAACCCGTATGCGGTGTACGGTCGGGGTACACAAGGCCGTCCATGCAGAAGTTGCCGTCATGCGGATATTCGCCAAAGTCGCCGCCGTAACGGAAAATATCGCGGTTGTCGGGCGTCGTGCCGCCGTAAACGGCGTGGTCGCACCATTCCCAAACAAAGCCGCCCATAAAGCGGTCATACTTCATGATCAGCTGCTGGTACTGCTCCGCATCTCCGGGGCCGTTACCCATCGCGTGGATGTACTCGCAAAGCACCAAGGGCTTCGTGTACTTCGGGTCGACCATATATTCATCAATCCACTCCGGCGCCGAGTACATGCGGCTCTCCGTCGTCAGGGAAGACAGGTCGTTCTTGTGGCCGCGCGCATCGTAATACGTATTCTCGTAGTGCGTCAAGCGGGACGGGTCATATTCGCGCACCCATGCGCCGGCCTTCTCAAAGCTCGGACCCCATCCGGTCTCATTGCCGTAAGACCACATCAGCACGCACGCGTTATTCTTGTCGCGGATGACGCTGCGCTGAATTCTGTCCATAATCGCCTTGTCAAAAATCGGGTTCAGTGCGTTGTCCGCATATTCGTCCATGCCGTAGCCGCCGGTCTGCGTCGCCGCACCGTGGCCCTCAATGTCCGCCTCGGCAATAACATAGAAGCCGTATTCGCTGCAAAGCTGTAAGAACCACGGCGCGTTCGGGTAGTGGCTTGTGCGCACCGCGTTGACGTTATGCTGCTTCATCAGGAACAGGTCGCGCTTCGCCTGCTCGCGGCTGATGGTGTAGCCCGTCACCGGGTCGCTGTCGTGGCGGTTCACGCCGCGCAATTTGATTTTTACATTGTTGAAATACAGAACGCTGTCGCGGATCTCAATTTTGGAGATGCCCACCTTCTGCTCGATCACTTCATCCGCCGTGCGGAACACGATCGTGTACTGGTACGGGTCCTCGGCATTCCAAAGGTGCGGGTTTTCGAGCGCAAAGTTCGGCTCCGCGCCCGCCGTGCTTTCAAGCAGAGCGCCCTCGGCGTCATACAGCTCCGCCGTCACGTCCGGCAGCCCGATAAAGTCCATCTCCACGCGGATATCCGCATGGGAAAGGTCATCGCTCACCGTCGTCTTTACAAAGTAATCGCGGATGTGCGCCAAAGGTCTGCGGATGAGGTACACGTCACGGAAAATACCGCTCATGCGCAGCTTGTCCTGATCTTCCAGGTACGAGCCGTCACACCACTTTACAACCAGCACCGCCACGGAGTTTTCACCCTCGTTCAGTAAATCGGTGATGTCAAACTCGCTTGTCGAATGCGAAACCTGGCTGTACCCTGCAAACTGCTCGTTGATCCACAGATAGAAGCAGGAGTCCACGCCCTCAAAGTTCAAATAAATTTTCTGCGTCAGGTCTTCCGCGTTCATGTAGAAGCGGCGCAGATAAAGGCCGCAGGGGTTCTCGTCCGGCACATACGGCGGGTCATACGGGAACGGATAGCGCACGTTCGTGTACTGGTGGCGGTCATAACCCGCGTTCTGCCAGCAGGACGGCACCTCAATCTCGTCCATATCCTCCTCGTCAAAGCAAATCTCACCCTCGGAGCCCTCCGGGAACACGTCTAAAAACGAGTCAAAATACCGAAACGACCATGTGCCGTTCAAAAGACACACTCTTGTGGATTCTTCCCCGTCCTCCGGTGCCTTCGGCAAGAAGTAGCTGCGGTTCTGGCAGGTACCCACGTGCAGCACGTCCGGATTTTCGTGCATTTTCTGAAATTCCATTATCAATACCGTTCCTTTCCTGCGTGAAAACGTTTTCCACGCGTGTGTTGAAACACTCCAAAATTCAGTTGAAGCGATTTAGAACCTATGCTATAATGAGCGTACACAGATGGGGATTTTTCCGCATCCCCTCTACTACAAGATTACATGAAAAAAAGGTGCGGGTCAAGCCCGTAACCAAATAAATTTTGAGAAAGGAACAAAAACCATGACGATACAAATTCTGCTCGCCGCCCTGTTCCTTGCGGCAGTGCTGTGGCTCGGCTTTCGTGCCGCGCCGGAAACGGAGGACGCCCCCGTCCGCCGCGCCCGTATAAAGGAAGCTACGGTCTTCGGCCTGCCCCCCGTGCCCGTCTTCTGCGCCGTGCTCGCTTTGGGGCTTATCCTGCGCTTTATTCTGGGCTACAACATCAACGGGTTCGAGGCCGACATCTCCTGCTTTAAAGCGTGGGCCGCCTATACGCACGATTACGGCTTTAATAACATGTATTACCGGGACTTCTTCCTCGATTATCCCCCCGGCTATCTCTATGTGCTCTACATCGTTGAGGCGTTCCGCCGTCTGTTCGGTGTCGACCAATACGCGCAGAGCTATACGCTCATGATAAAGCTCGCACCCATTTTGTCGGACGTCGCCTGCGCCGCGGCACTTTGGATGCTCGCCCGCAAAAAGCTCGGTGAAAAAAGCGCACTCCTTATCGCGTTTGCCTATCTTTTCTGCCCCGCCGTCATCGTCAATTCCTCCGTCTGGGGTCAGGCCGATAGCTTCTGCGCGCTTCTGCTCCTCTGCACACTGCTGCTTCTCTGGTACAACCACACGCCGCTCGCCGCGTTCGTCTACGGCTTCGGCATCTTAAGTAAGCCGCAGATGCTCATTTTCGCGCCGGTGCTCATTTTCTGGGTCATCCGCAAAAAGGACTGGAAAAACCTCGTCCTCGGGCCCATCATCGCCCTTGCGACGATTCTCCTTTTCTCCACGCCGTTTATAAAGAATTTCGATTACCTGAAGCTCATCGAAATCTACACCGGCACCATCGATTATTATAATTACTACACCATCAACGCCTATAACGTCTGGGCACTCTTCGGGCTCAACTGGGCTGCCCTGCCGGAGCACAGCACTTGGCTGCAATTCGGCGTGCCGCTCGCAACCGTCCTCGCAGGCCTCTTACTGCTGAAATCGAAGCGCGACGACGCCGTTTTCGCCTGCCCCACCGTTTTGATGTTCACGGTCTACATTTTCTGCGTCAAAATGCACGAGCGTTATCTGTTTCCCGTGCTCCTGTGCCTGCTGCTCACCTACGTTTTCACAAAGGAAAAGCGCTTCCTGCTCCTGTTCGCGGGCATATCCACGGTGCATTTTTTGAACGTTGCCTATGTGTTGTACCTCAATAACGCCTACATTTCCCCCACGTCCATTCAAATCCTGTTCCTCTCCGCGCTGCACGTGCTCC
>ERZ1106951.1411-NODE-1411-length-21136-cov-2.711826_pt1 | contig 21136 bp, 16 predicted proteins | sample MGYA00403676_ERZ1106951 | MGnify/ENA primary metagenome ERZ1106951 (study PRJEB35170, sample SAMEA104062398) | human gut metagenome | biome: human gut; feature: human-associated habitat; material: faeces | place: Denmark | collected 2012-04-23 ...
CAGTGGGCGACGAACGTGCAGAGGATGGCTTGATCCAATGGGCCGTACTGGAAGACCAATTCAATGCCGCTACCGATAACGCCGAGTTGATGGTGGCGGATTACTATACTTCTGTTCCCGGTGGGACAGAGGAAACCTCGGGAGCAAGCGTCCATATCACATTGACAGACCTGGACGGCGATTTCAAGATCGCAGGCGGAGAGACAAAACAAATCCGTGTCCAAGTCTTGGATGAGAGTGGCGTTCCTATTGATCCACTCCAATATCGTTTGGAGTATGACTTTGCTGGCGCGGCCAGCATTGTCGATGAGATGAACGGCGTTATCACGCTGCGGGCGTCGGATGATCCCGTATTTGTGGGAACACAAATTGAGATCAAGGCAATCCACGACGCCTCCGGCAGTGAGGCCGTTATGAAAATCCAAATTGTGAACTGGTAAGGAGGTGATGAGGGTGCCGCATTTTGATTCGATGATTCAACAGAAGATCTTGCTGAAACGAAAGCTGCTGCAAAATCAGGCGGTGGTCAATTTGCTCTGTAACGTAGGGAACAACGTGGCGGAGTTTGAGGATTTCAAAACGGGTAGTAAAAGCCCTGCGGAACCCCTCATCAAAACCCACTTTTATGTCCCTGGTACACAAACAGATGACAAAAACTTTATCACGATGCGTAGTCGTGTGGTCTATACCGACTCGAATGTGATTAAGGAGACAGGGATTACTGTCTATATTATCTGTAACGAGCACCAGATTGACTTGCTGCAGGGTTCCAGAGCGGATCTGCTGGCAGATGAGGTGGATCGCATTTTGAACAACGGGGACAAGCCCCTGTTCGGACTGGGTGGGATCAAGCTCAGTACGGCGGATGAGGTTCAGTTCAACGAAGGATACTCCGGGTGGTCAATCCCGTACGTTACCCACGAGATGAATAGGGAGGCTGGTATCATTGATTGATCAGCTGAAATTGTTTCGTGGAGAGGGATACAAGATCAACGATAAAATCTTGATCAGGCAGCCCACCTTGGAGGAAATCGTAGATTTTGGCGAGCAGCGGTATTTCGGACTGGTACGTACTATCTGTTCGACACCCGCTGATCGAAAAGTCGAAATCTGGGATAAACTTCATGTCTTCTGGGAGAAGATAGACGAATACGACCTTTTCATATCCCTTTTTCAGACGCTTCAAAAATCTGAGGTGTCTATCCTTTTTGGGGATATGGATTTCACGACCTTTAAGCTTGGTACACAAACAGGTCTCCCAGACCTTGTACTGAAGAATAAAGATCGAGTGGTGATCGACCGAGCTATTCATAAGCTCATGACTGATTATCTCCGTCAAATCCATAAGCTGAAAAAGAATGTGGATACGGGATTTAATGACGCCACGAGAAAAATTATGATTGAGGATGACAGGGATGAAATGGCACTGCAAATGCAGAAGCCTTTTCAATCATTACTGCTACCTCTTATCTCTTCTTTGACAAACTGCCCAGAATTTAAGTACCGATGGGATGACGTATGGACGTTGCCCATCGGTGTTTTTATGGACAGCGTAGAGCGTGTTCAGAAGCATAAGAGCTACAACTTCGTAATGCAAGGCATTTACAGCGGTTGTGTGGACATGAAGAAGCTCGACAAAAAGGAACTGCATTGGATGGGGGATCTGAAATGATCCCGAAAAAAATACAGAAAGGACGATGAATACCATGTTTAACGCAACTCAATTTGTCATCGACAAGGTACGTCGGATCACTCAGATCAACCTGGCAACGGGTTTGGTGGACTTCACCGGTACGAGCGTGGAGAGTCCCCAGATCGAGTTCACCGGCGAGTCTACCGACAAGACTGACGCTCAGGGCGTCCTGCTCGCCCGTTTCGACACCGCTAAGGGTGTGAACTTCTCTGGTGAGCTGTCTCTGCTGAACCTGAACCTGATGGGCGCACAGCTCGGATCTGAGGTACAGGTGGCCGATAGCTCCAAGAAGGTCAAGGGTGCCGACTTTGCTATCCTCACCGTGACGGACGACAAGGGCACCAAGACCGCTACGCTGAAGCACGTGCCCACTTCTGCCCCCGCTGCCGTGTACACCATGAGCGAGGACAAGAACATCAGCGGCATGATCGAGGTCGGCGTTGATGAGGGTAACGCCAAGATCGAGGGCAGGTTATCACTCTGCCCGCTTCCTTCGTCGGAACCACTGTTGGTGTGTTCTATGAGTACGAGACGGATTCTGCCGTCAAGCTGGTGGACAGCGCCGAGAGCTTTGCCGAGGCCGCGATGTATGTCGTGGACATTCTGGCTGCTGACGTGTGCAACCCGTCTGTCAAGCGTGCCGGTAAGATTGTCTTCCCCAAGGCCAAGATCGACAACAACTTCACGGTCAACCTGACCACGGAAGGTACGCACCCCTTCTCCTTCACTGCTCTGAAGGATTACTGCGCCGACGACGCGGAGCTGTGCTACATCCTCTTTGAGGAGTAAGGCGGTTTACCATGATTCGGAATTGCAAGGTGTGCGGCGCTTCGTACAAAACCTGCTATTCCTGTGAGAAAGAGCGGAGCTGGAGGCTTCATACTGACACCCCTGAGCACTACTACATTTGGACGGTGCTCATGGGGTATCAGGCTAACCACGATGCGAAACAGGCATATAGCGCTCTTCGGAAACGCGGCATCGACCTTCGTAATACGGCAGAATATACGCCGAGTGTGCAAGCACTGCTGGCGGAAATCTATGCTTTGGCGCACGAAAACAGTAGGGCAAAGAAAGCAGTAGTCGAAGCGGAGGAAACCAAGGCCGAAGAACAGGTGAATAACGAGGCTGAGTCGCAGCAGGAGTAATGGGAAGGAGGGCTTCGGCCCTCCTTTTTCAGACTCATAAAGAAAGGTGGTGAGACGGGTGAAAATCTTGGCCGTTGACCAAGCCAGACACGGCGCATGGGCGGTTTATGACTATGAGGGAAAGAAACTGCTGGACTATGGGACGTGGGGCTTTGATAGCAAGAACTATACATTCGAGCAGGCAATTTTGCACATTGAGGCTTTGCTTAGTGAGGTGATCCGAACGCACGACATTGATGCGGTGTTTTTGGAAGACATTCAGCTTAGAAAGAATGTTCAATCTTTCAAAAAACTGGCTCAACTACAGGGCGTACTCGTGAATATGTGTGAAAAAACGAATATTTTGTACAATTTGGTAGCACCCACACAATGGCAAAATTACTGCAAAGCAAGAGGTAGGACGACAAAGGAGATCAAGTCAAAGATCACATCTGTCGAACCTACGGGCAAAAAGACATCAAAAATCCTATCGCTGCAAGCTGCAAGGGATATTTATGGGATCGTTACTGAAAACGACAACTTGGCGGACGCCACGATGATTGGGCATTACGTCGTAAACAATATCAAAATCGGAAGCGAGGACGACTTCAATGAAAAAGAACGAGATGACCAAGAAGCTCATGGAGGAGTTTAACGAGGATTTTATCGACGTGGGGGGGGTATTAGACACTACGTTGCCTGATCCCACTATGGTGGAATATTATCGCCGGTTGAAAAAGCGCGAGATTCTTTGGAATGACGATATCAGCGACGCCACTATTGATATCGCTTTGTATATCAAAAAGTGGAACGCCGAGGATAAGGGAATTGCGCCAGAAGAGCGTAAGCCCATCAAAATCTTCATCAATTCGGATGGTGGCAGCGTGGACACGGTGCTCCACATCATCGACATGATCCACCTGTCCAAGACACCGATTTACACGATCGGTATGGGCCGAGTGTACAGCGCTGGCGGACTTCTGCTTATGGCCGGCCATAAGCGCTATGTCTTTCCTCATACCAGTTGTCTCATTCATGATGGATCTTCCGGTGCGATCGGAAGTATCGGCAAAATGTTGGACAACTTGGAGTTTACCAAGGAATTGGAAAAACGCATGAAGGAGTACATCTTGTCCAGCACCCGAATCACGGAGGAAGTCTACGACCAGAACTATCGCCGTGATTGGTTCTTGTTCAGTGAAGAAATGATCGTGTTGGGTGTTGCCGACGAGATCGTAACTGACATTGATACCATTCTTTGATAGGAGTGAAGAAGATATGGCAAAGAAAAATACCAGCATGGAAATCTATGATGTCCCCGCTACCCTGCAGGAGCATCCTTTTTATGGACTGAGACTGGATGAATACCAGAAAGTTTTTCGGGATGCTATTTGGGACACGGAGAAGCTGATTGTGTTTTGCAATGCTAAAGCTGGTACCGGCAAGACACTGATTGCTACAGCCACAGCCAATTTGCTTTATCAATACGGACGGTGTAATGGCATCGTCTATATTGCCTCTCCTACTCAGGAGCAGAAGCAGGGATATTTGAAGGGCACGATCGAGGAAAAATCCGAGCCGTATTTTGAGCCATTTTATGAAGCATTGGAAAAAATCGGTGTAAATCGCAATACTGCATTTTACGATGGTGCAGTCAACGAGAAGTATCAAACCGCATATATCCAGTGCGCTACGCACACGTTTCTGCGTGGTACCAACTTTGAGAACAAAGTGGTAATCATCGACGAGGCGCAGAACTATTACTTTGACGAGTTGAAGAAGGTTCTGACTCGTTTACATGACAGTTGCAAAATCATCGTAATCGGTCATGAGGGACAGAATGATTTGTTCGATCACCCGGAGCGCTCCGGTTTTGTCCCCTATCTGAACTGGTTTGCAGGTGATGATCGGACGGCGGTGTGCCGACTGGTAGAAAATCATCGCGGCTGGATCAGCCAACACGCCGACGAACTGACGTTCCGTGCGGCAATGAATCTTGTGGAGGATCAATAAAATGAAGAAAATCGCTGTAAATACGGTGAAAGCCTTTCTGAAAGAGAACAAGAAGGAAGATACTTACACCCAGGCGTTTACTGTGGGGGACAGCTCTTTTGAGGTGTCCTTCCATACAGCTCTGACTATCGCAGAGAAGAGCACCTTTCTGAATCGTGTGGTCTCTGGATGTTTCGATGCGACGGGCAAGTTCCGCCCTGAGTATGTTTCGCCTATGCTGCGAGCTACTATTCTCCAGATGTGTACCAATATCCCGGCCATGACGCTCAAAAACGAGACAGATGAAGTGGGTGTTCCCGCTCTGGATGTGGATGCCATGAATGAGCTGTATCTGGCTATGGACTTGGATCACGTCCAGAACGCCGGATATCAGGATATGCTGAATGAGATGGTTCCCCTGTGCGGGCAGGCTATCGACTGGAAAAAGAGCAGTATTCTTGCCGATCATGGTACGGATACAGCTCTCCGCGATCTGCTGGAGGGATTGGCCGATAAGGTGAAGGATATCGACACGGAGTCGCTCATGCAGTATGCCGGTATCCTTTCCGAAGGTACCAAAGGACTGGGTGAAGGTGGAATCCTGCAAGGTCTGCTGAACTCAAGAAAGGCGTAAGCAACAAAGAAAATTATTGAGTGGGAGGTGGCGGCATGAACATTCGGGAAGCGCTTGAAAAGGCAAACAAGCAGCTTATGGCAAAAATCGACGACGCAATGACAAAAGAAGTCTTTGAGGAAGTCCAGGATGAAGAAGCTGCCACCATCTACTCTGAGGTGTACAAGGTCTATACCCCTCGGATGTACCGTCGCCGTGGAGAATACGGCGGATTGGGAGATCCCTACAACATTGAAATCCGAGGCGGAGCAGCAAAGGGCGGCGTGATGGTCGTGGTCAATATGACTGAACCGAATCCGGGTGGCTGTATGAACGACGATCGGGTAACGACTGGTAAAAATCTACCTGAGCTGGTGGAATTTGGAGACGGTTATAAATTCTATCACTATGATTTTCCCAGCCGTAGGTGCTATATGGAGCCTCGTCCTTTTACTGCAAAAACCATTGAGCACCTGAAAGAAAGCCGCGCTCATGTAAATGCTTTGAAAGCTGGACTGAGACGACAGGGGATCAATGTGAAATGAAATTTAACAGAAAAAGGTGGTGAGAGATGTGGACGAAGATCTGAAAATTGTATTGACCAGTGAGCTGGAGGCTGATGAAGAGGCTTCCGCACAACGTATTTCTGCGCAACTTCCCAACATTGCAAAGCTGATCAATTCCAAAAGTAGCATCAAGGTTGGTGTAACTCTGGACGAAGCTGGTATTCAGTCTCAAACTCAGCGGATTACTCAGCAAATCGCCAGAGCAACAAAATCCCAAAGCGTTGGTGTTTCTTTGAGCTTGGATCAAAGCTCTGTCAACAAGATTAAGACTGAGCTTAATAATTTGAAGGTCAGCCCCGACATCTCTCGTGCCATGACTGATCAACTGGATCAAATGGGTATCCAGATTGACCGAATCACTGGCCGCTGGGAAGCGGTGAACGGCGAAGAGGAACGTATGCTGAATCTGACCATTCAGGGTACGGATCAGATGCAGAGAACCGTCACGTATCTGCAAACCTATAATGCGGAGACGGGCGAAATCAATACCCATTTGACCAATGTGACTGCAAATCTGGAGCGTCAGCGCAGAGAGCAGGAGCAGGTAGCGGCTCAGGCCAAGAAGGACAATGAATCAAGGGTTTCATACTTGAATCGCCAAAAGGCTCTTTTGGCTGATATTCAAGCCGCTTATGTCGGTCAAACTTCTGTAAAGCCGATTACGGATAGCGCTCATTTGACAGCGCTGAATGATACTTACGCCGCAGTCAATGCCCGGATTGAGACCATGATTGCCGCCGAAGGGCGGCTGGATAATGTTCAACGCTCTAATCTGGAAGCTCAGATTTCCGGCTTGCAGCGTTTGGTCAAAGAGTACCAGAATGCCGAGTATGTAGCAATCAAGCTGAGAACAAAGGACATCGGTTCTATCAAGGCCGATCAGCTTTCCGGGCTGGAAGCCTTGGAGAAACGACTGGAATCTGCCGGAACACTGACCGACACGTTCAAGAGTAAGATCGACGGATTGAAGAAAACTTTGCAAGGCGTCGGCACCAAAGATCAGTTGGTAGCTTTCCTCAACAGTTTTGACCAGCTGAGCAATGATGTGGCTGTCTTCCAGGAGCGGCTGCGTGGTGCGAACAAGATCTATACTCAGTTGATCTCTCTGGACAAGCAGATTACCTCTGTTCAGTCTTCTATGACAAAGCTGAATACCAGCGACGACAAAAACAAGTTGCTGGCTTTGCAAGGTCAACTGTCTGTGCTGAATAATCAGCGGGCGGCTCTGGAGGCACAGCTGGTTCTCTATGCTGATATTATTCAATATGCGAAGCAGGCGACGGCTCTTGAACAGAGCCGTCTTTTGAATGGTACCCAACTGGTTTATACCCAGATGGAGCTGGCTGACAAAGCGCGAGATTATGATGTCGCAATGCAGAGTATCCCGTCTACCATTGCTGATTTGCAAACGAAGTTTAGCCAGGTGGTGGCCCCCACAGAAAACCTCGTGCAGAATATGAGACTGCTCCGGGAGACAGCGGCACAGTATGGCGCTGATATGGGGGATAGGGAGAAGGTTGCGACATATGAGCGGCTGCAATCTCTGATTGGTGCTTGCAGTAAGGAAATGTCTGAACTTCTCCGCGTCCAGCGTGGTGATGTCAACGACTTCAAGTTTACTCAAAACTTGGAGAAAGCAAAGGCGGATTTGGAAACAGTTGGAAGAACGTGGAGTGCATTGAAGCAAGATCCCGGTCTTAATGCGCAATTCCAACAGCTGAGTGAAAACCTCAAGCGCGTTGACAATCAGATGGATTTGAGAAAATGGACGGCGCAATTTAGCACGTTCAAATCTGAGGTCAAAGCTGCTGGAAAGAATATGCAGTCTTTGGGCGACATTTTGAAGAACAACGTAGGTAAGGTACTCCAGTGGGTATCTGCTACTACGCTTCTCTTCCGTGCGTTCCGGCTGCTGAGATCTGCACTTACTACGATCGTTGATCTGGATACGGCCATGATTGACCTGCAAAAAGTCACGACCGCGACCAGAGAGGAGTATGACCGTTTCTATCATAGTGCCAATGGCACAGCCAAAGCGCTGGGTGTAACCACTGAGGAAGTTATTTCTCAGACGGCGGAATGGGCACGACTGGGCTATGCTATGCAAGATGCCGCAAAGCTGGCAGAAAACTCTGCTATCTTTGAAGCTATTTCTCCCGACATGGATATTACCCAGGCGACAGACGGCTTGGTAAGTATCATCAAGGCTTACGACCTCGATGTTGAAGACTCTTTGGATGGTATTATCTCCAAGGTCAACGAAGTGGGTAATAAGTTCGCCGTGTCCAACGGTGATATTGTGGAGGCTATGACCCGTAGCTCTGCTGCTATGGCTGCTGCAAACAATACATTTGAGGAAACGGTAGCTCTGGCGACCGCCGCTATCGAAATCACAAGAGACGCGGCGACGGTTGGTAACGGTCTGAAAACCTTGTCAATGCGTATCCGTGGCTATGATGAGGAGACGGAGGAATACTCCGCAGACGTGTCCGAATTGACCGGTACGATTGCCGATCTTACTAAGGTCGCAAGCAATAATAACCGGGGTATCAGTTTGTTTGAGGCGGACGATCCCGAGACTTATCGTTCTACCTATGACATTCTGTCCGATATTGCGGATATCTGGGATGAGCTGACCGATAAGAATAGAGCTAACCTTTTGGAGGCTTTGTTCGGTAAACGGCAGGCCCAGATTGGTGCCGCGATTTTGTCCAACTTTGATCAGGCGCGTAGTGCCATCGTAAAGATGGAAGAGAGCGCCGGCAGCGTAGGACGCGAGATGGACAAGATTACGCAATCGTTGGATTATAAGCTGAATGCACTGAAAGAAACATGGGTTGGTGTGGCTCAGAACCTGTTCCAGACCGACGATATGAAGCTCGTTGTTGATGCTTTGAACCTTGTTTCCAACGGGATTGACGAGCTGACGGAGAAGCTGGGATTGTTTGGTACAATCGGTCTTGTTGGTGCGATTGCGTTGATTTATAAATTCCGTGCCGAAATGAATATGCTCCAGAGCACTGTCCTTCCGGTGACAGAGGCTATAAGAGCGTCTGGCGTGGTTATGGACGGTAGCGCCACAAGTGTACAGTATTATGCTACTAAGCTGATGGGACTTGATAAGTCTCAGCGTGCGGCAGCAATGAGCGCACTTGGACTGACTGCGGAGCAGAAGAAGCAGGTCATGACAATGACCAGTCTGATTGCTTCTGCACAGAGATATACGATCCAAGAGTTGGCGGAAAAGGCTGCTACGGATAAAACGACTGCTGCTACGCTTGCCAAGAATATGGCGAAAGCTACCGAGAAGCGGACGACCGAGCAGATTACCGCCGCAATGATGACCGAGATCCTAAACTCCAAGAAACTGACGGCTGCTCAGAAAGAAGCAATCGTTGCTGCTCTGCAACAGACCGCAGCGAATGAGAAGCAGGCATTTTCTTTGAAGGTTCTCGGTGCCAACGCCAAGGCCGCATTTGCGGCGATGGCGACTAACCCCATGACATGGATTACCCTGGCAGTTACTGCTGTCATGGCTTTGGCTCAGGTATGGCAAAGCGTAAAGCAACGGGCAGAAGAAGCTCGTCAGTCTATGACTGAGGCTGCGGAGGCGGCTAATGATCAGCGTAATTCGCTTGCCGATCTGATTGCAGAGTATAAAGAGTTGGCAACTGCCGGTGACTTCGACTCTTCTGCCAGAGAGACGGCGAAGCGTATCCAGAAAGATATTACGGATCTGGTTGGGGCGCAGGCTGATAATCTTGATCTGGTTAATGGCAAGCTGGATGACGAGATCAAGAAGCTCGACAACATTAAACTGCAAGCAGCGTATGACGCCAGAGATACTTTGGATACCAAGTACCGTGATGCAATGTCACGATATAACCAAGGTATCAACGCTGAAGGTTCTGGAACGAATTTCCTTGGCGTTGTTACTGACGCAGGTGGCATTGACCAGATTTTGCGAAAGATCGGTTATGTTAATGATGCGTGGGAAAATGTCAACGGGCAAATCAGTATTAGCTATGCACTGGCAGGAAAGAACGCAGAAGAAGTCCTGGCAATGTACAAAGAACTCCAGCACGTACTTTTGAGTGACGATAGTTGGCAAAGCATGGCTGATAGCTGGCTTGGGGACTCATCCCAAGATGTCCTCAACAACGTTCAGCAGCAGATTGAGTTTTATCAGGGACTCGTAGACGATTATAACTCCGCTCAAGAGAACTTCCTCAAAAATGAGGCGGTCATTGACCTTGGAGAGACGCTGAAAACTACTGATATCAATACTCAGGATGCTTTCGACGGATATATCCAGGGGATCAAGGATAGCACGGAGTATTCTGAGGCATATAAGAAGATTCTTTTGGAGCTTGCCAACGATACCTTCCCGGAGTTCAGCGGAGCAATGCAACAGGCCACAAACAACGGTGGCACTTCTGTATATATCGCACAGCTGGAAAAACTGACCGATGTTATTTCGGGGTTGCAGTCTTCGTATGATGCTTTGGCGTCTGCCGAAAGTGATATGGCCGGTGGCGGCGGATTGTCTGCTGAAACTATTGAGTCTCTTGCCGGTGCTGAGGAAAAATATCTGGACTACCTCTACGAGGAGAACGGCGTCGTAAAGCTCAACACAGCGGCATGGAAAGAAAACGCTAATGCTAAAATGCAGGGCGAGATGGACGAGATCCAAAAGGAGATCGACTCGCTTCAAGAGCGTAACGCCACCCTGCAAGAGAGCATTAAGTATTACGAGGAGCAGCGTAACCTTGGCAATGATGGTGGTCTGTGGTCGGGCATGATCGGCAACGCTACAGAGGAAATCAAGAAAAACAACGAGGCGATTGCTGAAAACCAGGGCAAGTTGGCGATCTACAGCAGTTTGTACGGTTCAATCACCGGTGATCTGGACGCATATACTTCTGCCTTGCAAAACTTCTCGAATGTTGCAACTACCATTGATACTATCTCTGATTCTTTCCGGACGCTTGCAGATTTGCAGGCTGGGGTAGCCAACGGGTTTACCATGTCATTGGATAAGGCTTTGGAGTTCGCCAAGGTCTATCCTGAGATCATGAACAATGCCCAAGTAGCGGCTGATGGTCAGATTATCCTTAACGAGGGCGTAGTAAACTCTTTCATTCAAGGCAAAAAGGCTGAATTGGATGCGCAGATTGATGGGCAAATTGCCCAGCTGGAAGCTGAAAAGGCAGTCTTGCAGGCCAAGATGGAAGCAGCTCAGACGCAGCTTGACCTTGCCAAAGCGGTTGCTGAGGGTGAGGGAGATATCTCAAAAGAGCTGGCGGAGTATCGGATCAATGCCGGTAATGCTGTTGCTCAGGCTCTGATTGATGCTGGCGTTGATGAGGCGACTGCGTTTAAGCTGGCGGCGGCTGCTATGGCTCAAAATGCGGAAGAGTTCAACCGGGTAGCGGCTGAGGTCTGCACGGATGTAAATGGCAACTTTAATCAAGCTGCCTATGATCTGGCGCAGACGATGTACAACAACCTGACCAGCGTAAAGACGGATCTTGCTTCTGTCGCAAAGCAGGCACACCAGACAGCTAAGGCTATTGCTGGTGTTGCAAGCGGTACAGTAGCTGGATCGGCTGACGTACGAGGTGGGTCTGGTGGTGGTACTGGCGGTAGTGGCATTAAGCTCAACCTGACAAGCGGTAGCTTTAAGGGGACAGAATATTCCTACACCGCTAAGGAAAGCAATCTGGAGGACTTTATTTCCCAGATTGAACTGGATGTTTCCAAGTACCAAGACGCGATCAGCCAGATTGATGGACAAATCGCGGCTTTGCAGGCGTTGAAAAATACGCCTTTGAAGAGTTTCAAGAGCGATACGAAGTCGGGTAGCAGCTCTAAGAAAGATGTCGAAGAGTATGTCGCTACCATTGACGACTATCGAGAGGCGGTTGAACGGCTGCGCAAGACACAAGAGGCCAGAGCGGAGCTTGAAACCAAAATTGATAACTCTGACGATTTGAGAGAGAAAATCCTTTTGGAGCGTCAGCTGATCGGTGCCTATCAGCGTGAGCAAGAGGCACTGCAAAATCTGAATGACCAAAGGGAAAGCACGATCTCTTCCAACGTTAAGGCGCTGCGAAATCTGGGGTTCGAGGTACAGTATAACGCCGATACCAATGAACTTTGGATCGCAAACATGGAGCACCTGAATGAGCTGGTGGCCGATAGTAAGGGTGGATACGACACTCTGCAGGAGGCCACAAATGGTTTGAGGAAGGAAACTGAGGATCTTATCAATTCTCTGACGGACTTGAACGAGGAAAATCGTGACGGTTCGGAAAGTTGGAAAGAACTTGGACAGGATATCAAGGAAGCCCGTAAGCAGATTACGGAGCTTCTGGATGGTATCGTTGAAGAGGCTTCCGACGCGGTTGATACTATCCAAAATGTTTATGACACACTCCATGACGCGGCGGACGAGTATGCCCAGAGCGGGTTCATTACCGTAGATACTTTGCAGAGTATTATCGGGCTTGGGCAGAAGTACGTAGCGTACCTGATTGATGAGAATGGGCAGCTTGTCATCAACGAAGAGCGCATCCAAGCGGTTATTGCCGCACGGACGCAACAGATGGCGATTGAGAGTTCTTTGGCCTATGTAGAAGCGCTTCGTATGGCAAAGTCTGAGGGCGATATCGCAACTCTGAATAATTTGCTATATGCAACCGAACAGGCTACTAACGCAACTTGGGGATTGGTCTATGCAAATCTGGCTTTGGCTGGACTGGACGAAGATCAGTACCAAGCTGCGTTGCGGAATATCAATGCAATTCGGGCTATGGCGGACAGCGCCGTACAGAGCATTGGTAAAACCGTGGGTTGCGTGACGGACGAGTTAGAGGAGATGCAGAACGGATTGAACGACATCCTCGATTATGTAATGGATATGCTGAAACAGCGTATCCAAGATCAGATTGACGGATTGGAGGACATGAAGGATGCGTACTCTGAAATTATCGACCTGAAGAAGCAGTCATTGGAGGCCAGCAAAGACGAGGCAGATCACCAGAAGACCATGGCATCTAAAATGCGTGAGATTGCGAAGCTGCAAGCTCGTATTGATATGCTTTCTCTGGATGACAGCCGCGAAGCTCAGGCTGAAAAAGCGGCGTTGCTCAAAGAACTGAGTGAGCTTCAGTCTGATTTGGCCGACGAACAGGCGGACAGAACACTGGAGGCTCAGGAGGACGCTCTGGATAAGATGGAAGAGTCCTATCATGACGAGAAGGATAAGGAAATTGGGATTCTGGAAGACAGTATCTCTTCTCATCAGAAGCTCTATGATATGGCAATCTCTTATATCGAGTCTCACTGGGATACGCTGTATAGCGAGCTGATCAGTTGGAACACGCAGTATGGTGATGTGCTGAACAGTGATATTACGAATGCTTGGGATAACTGCTTGGCTGCTGCACAACGGTATGGAAGTTACGTGTCTGCTCTGGGAAGTATCGGAGGAGACATCAAGGCCACGCAGTCCAGCGGAACAAATTTCCAAGTTGGGAATGCTACCTACGACAATAGCTCCAGCGGCGAAGATATGATCCATGCGATCATCAAAGAAATGTATGCAAACAGCAAGCAGCACGCTTATGAAGATGCTGCCGGCAAGCTCTATCTGAACCGGCGCAATCTTGAGCTTGGCGCACAGCTGGCACAGTATGGCATTACTGCGGTGCGCGGCAGTGATGGTGTTTGGTACGTAGATCGCGTGGGTGGGCAACTGCTGTACGATAAGTACAGAAAGTACACCTATCATGAGGGTGGCATTGTCGGCGGAGGAGATATCAAGTCCAACGAACAACTCTCTCTGCTGAAAACCAAGGAGTGGGTATTGAGCGAACAGATGGTGGACAATCTGACCACACAGATGGATCGTATCAATATGCTCTCTGACGCAATGAGTGATCTGCCGGATTATGCTGGCAAGTCTACTTTGTCTGATGTGATGAAGCAGGTAGGCGGCAGTAAGACGGTAAATAATATCACCAACAACAGCAGACCCATTGAAGTGCAGATTGGCGATACGATCATTCATGGTGCCGACCAGTCTACGGTTGATAAGCATATCAAGGTTACACGCGATATGGTCAATCAGATTGGACGGCTCATTGGAATCGGGAGATAAGATTGGGACGCCCAATTTCGGGCGTCCCTTTCATATAGCAAGGAAGGGAAGACAATGTTCAAAAGCTATGAATTTACCTATGCTGGTATGCCCGCTTCCATGTTTGGTATGTACATTGCGGATATGTCCAGCAATAAACATAGTGCCAATAGTTTTGGCAATAAAGCAAATCTGGTGGAGACGCGGCTGGCAAATCGTGTTGCGCCGATCCACTATGGTGTGCGATATAACGATAGTCCGTTGAGCTTTACGTTGATTTTCGGAGCAGATCATAAGTTGGATCGCTATGAAATGCAGGCGGTTTCAAAATGGCTGACAGGGTATCAGGAGTACCAATGGCTCAGTATTGATCAGCCGGATATGGAGCATATTCAATTCCGGTGTCTTGTTCAGGAACTGACGCCTATTCATCTCAGCTGGGTGCCTATGGCGTTTGAAGCTAAAATCATCTGCGACTGCCCATATGGATATAGTTATCCATTTGCGAAGACCTATCAAATCAGCGGGGGAACAGCGGTGCGGTTTTACAACGACAGTACCTGCATGGAAAAGTTGCGCCCAGAAATGTTGGTCACTCTTGCTGCCGGCTGTACCAGTTTTGCAGTAAAGAACAAGACGACCGGAGCAGAAATGCGGTTTGATAATTTGCCGGGAAGCAGTTTGTCTATCCGCGTTGACAATGAGAACCAGGTAGTTACCGAGGAAGTTTCTGGCTACGATCTTTATGAACACTTCAATTTTGTGTTTTTGGAGTTGGAACCCGGAGACAATGAATTGGTATTCACTGGAACTGGGAGCGTAACGATCAGCGGTCGATACCTTTATAACGTCGGAGCATAAGAAAGGAGGCCAGAGGTGTATCTGGATTATTCTAAATTGGAAGCCAGCCAGATTAAGCAGCCCACTTTGCGGTTGCAGACTCTGGCCGGTAAAGAGCTTGGGGTTATCCCTTGGGTCAGCAACCTTAATTTTGAATTGAACTATGCGGATGTAAGCCGCGTTGAGTTCGATGTCCCTCGGCATTCCGATGGGAAAATCAATCCAGTTTATCGTCTGCTGACCAGCTACAAAATGCTGTTTACCGAACAGCTTGGTATCTACATTCTTCAGAGGCCGGCTACATCAGGTGACGGTGTATCTGAGGTAAAGCATATTACCGGATACTCTATTGAGCAGCTTTTTGAGAAAAAGAAACTCTATTTGGAAGAAGGAACGTATAACTTCTGGAATCCTGTTCAGCCGGAGGATACTATTCTGGGCCGTATTCTGGAATTGGATACGACATGGAGTATTGGGTATGTTGACCCCAAGCTGATTGGATGTTATCGCACCTTTGACGAGTACGATAGCGATGCCTTGAGTTTTTGCTATGGTAGCGCTATGGAGAAGTATAACTGCACGATTGTGTTTGACGTGTACGCCAGGACAATTAGTGCTTACGACGCGGGCAAAAGCCGTGGAACCGTACCTATCTATCTGAGTTATCAGAATTTGGTGGACGCGGTTGATCTGGAAGAGCTTACCGATGATATGGTGACAAAGCTCCATCTGTACGGATCGGACGACCTGAGTATTCGGGATGTAAACCCGATCGGCACAGACTACATGGTAAACCTGTCATACTTCATTTCCAACGGCGATTTTGATGTGATCGCCGAGGGCAGCACAGTTACTTTGGCCGAGCGTGTCAAGAGCTGGAATGCTGCAATTAAAAGCAACCAAACTCACTACACCAATCTGGTAGCAGCACGGGCATCCAGAACCGCCCAAAGGCTGGCGGAGGAAGTGACACTCGCTTCGCTGAAAGGCGATTTGGAAGTCCTGACTACGCAACAAAGCGTAATTATCCAGACAATGGCTCTGGAATCCACTGCCGCTGGAAAGACAAGTCAACAGCAACAGCTGACAGAGATCAATGAGAAAATCTCTGCAAAGAACTCTGAGATTGAGGCGCAAGAAACAGTGATTGCGAATTTGCAGGCAGAGATTGATCGGTATACCACTGATATTCAGGGTGTTGTAGAGCAGCTGTCTATTTCCAAGTATTTCACAAAAGCCGAACAAAAAATCCTCAACCACTATTTGATTGAGGGCGAAGCGGCAGAAGAAACTTTCGTTGCGACCGATGTAGATACATCGGCTTCTGGTGCCATCTCCACATTGCAGGGGGAGGTTACATTGACCGGGGCTGATATTGCACAGGCAAGCCTTAACGGTAAAAGTATGTATGCTATTGCGGGCGGCGTTTTGAAAATTGCCAGCGCAAAGCTGACGGCAGACATTGTGCGTGGTACTTTGGAGGTTAATCCAAGTACAAACGAATATGTACTGACGGTGTACATGGGATCTACGACGTTTGATGAGCATAGCTTCCCGAGCGGACTTGTTACTGCATCCGGCATACTTTCTCAGTTCAGCAGTGATATTTCTCCTGTTTCTCAGGATGGGGTAACGGAGAACAAAGGCACCCAGATTTCTTTTGAGGCGGGCACATCCAAGCTGTTTTTCACAGTAAATGTGAACGAGTATCAAAAATATTCTGTGGCGCAAGAGCTGTACGCATTTGGCGAAGAGCTTTTGGATGAATGGGCATGGCCTGTTTACGAGTTTTCCATTGATACGGCTAATTTCTTGTTCCAGAAAGAGTTTGAGCCGTTTAAGAATAAATTGGAGTTCGGCAAGAGCATTTATCTGAACGTCGGTGATGGTGGTGTGATTGAGCCGAAGCTGATCGGGGTAGCTCTGGACTTTGAGAACCCCGAGAAGTTGACATTGACCTTTTCTAACCGTTTCCAAAAACGTGACGTAGTTGCGAATTGGCTGAGTGAGGTCAATAAGGTCAGTGCGTCCAGCCGCAGTTTTGATACCAGCAAATACCTCTACAACAGAACTGCGAATAAGACTACTCAGGTTTCGCAGTTTATGGAGAACGCCTTGAATGCGGCAGTAAACACCATTATTGGCGCAAGTAATCAGAGCGTTGTGATCAATGGTGCGGGTATCCAAGTGGGCGGTGACAGTAAGTATCAACTGCGTATCGTGGACAACATGATTGCCATGACTGACGATGGTTGGAAGACTGCTAAACTGGGTATCGGTCGGTTTTACTCCGATGCGAAAACAGGTCTCAAAGATGATAAGGGTAACGATATCCTGATTGGAGAGACATGGGGTATCAATACAGAACTGCTTGCGGGTAGTCTCATTATTGGTAACAACCTCGTTTTGGAGAACGCCAACGATAACGGCGTAATGCAATTCAAGGTGGACGCCACCGGAGCGTGGTTGTATAACGCCTCGTACATTATGCAGCATGACGACGGTGGCCTGATGATCTTCGATCCGAAGTATGGTATCGTGGCCGGCAATAAGCTCCTGTTCAATACTAACGGTACAACCGTGACCCCGGAGTTTATTGACGATTGGGGCGATATCAAGTTCGATGCGGACGGTATGCCTGAGAACGCAAACTTTTATCTGGATCTTCGAGACGGCAGCGCTTATTTCAGAGGAAGAATCAAGGCCGACTCCGGTTCGATTGGCGGGTGGGAACTGGCCGAGAATGAGCTTCATTGTGGATCAAACTCTACTTTTGTTGCCCTCAACTCTTCCAAGGATACCAATTCGCTGTATGCGATTTGGGCGGGTGCTACAAAACCTGAGAATGCAAAATTCTGGGTAAAGCGAGACGGCACACTGCACGCAAGAGATGGCGAGTTTAGCGGTACGCTCTCTGCCTCAAGACTGAGCGGAAATCTGACAGCCGATCCACAATCTGGTGGATGGCTGAAAGGCTGCGGTATTGATGTAAACAACGGTGCGTTCTATGTCGATCCGTCCGGCAATGTCACTATGAAGGGCAGCATCAATATGGCGGACGGCAGCATTACTTGGGGCAGCGGCAACAGCCCGTGCTTGGTGTTGTATTGCAGTATTGCCGCCTCACCTCCTACCGGGTCATACAACTCGTATCCGTCCAGGGGAAGTACCAGTTGGCACAAGTCTATCAATGACGGAGATCTCTATGCTTCTTATACCTACGATGGCGGAGTGACCTGGACTTCGGCGATTAAGATTCGTGGTGAAGACGGCCAGAATGGTAAAGACGGCCAGGATGGTATGGATGGAAGCGATGCGACCGTCAATGAGCGAAACGTTTTTAATGTTTTGACAAATGGCGGTACAAAGTTTGGCGTTTTTAGTGATTCTTCGACGCGCAAGCTGTATATCAATGCAAACTATATTCGTGCAGGTCAGATTGACGCCGATTTGATCACTCTTGGCAGTGATTATGGTGGATTCTGTTGCACGAGGGGCAGCGACGGCGTGAGTTTTACTTACGGCGCTAAAATGTACGGAAGTGATGATGAATACTACTTTATTGCGACCAACAAAGGTGTGCGTATGCAGGCACCGGATCATGGTTTTACCATTACAAACAATGGTTTGTTTGCTGATGAAGAGATCTCGGTCGGATCTGATAGGAGATTGAAGCAAGCGATCGAGTACAGAATGGACAAGTACGAGAATTTCTTTATGAAGCTGAAACCTGCTCAGTATCAGCTAAAAGCTGGAAAGTCTAAGAGACTTCATACTGGATTTATCGCGCAGGACGTTGAGCGTGCATTGTTGGAAAGTGGTTTGACGACGAATGACTTTGCCGGCCTGACAATTACTCCTGTCCAAGAAGTCAATCCCAAAGACGGTATTGATGACGTTTTCTATCGTCTGCGGTATGGGGAGTTTATCTCTTTGAATACCTACATGATTCAAACGCTTTACCGTCGCATCTCCGAACTGGAAGAAAAAATCAAGTCTTTGTAAGGAGGACTATATGAAGGATCAAGTTATGCAGCAACTGGGATTCGTGCTGAATGCGCTGAACAATGTCTATGTAAAAGGCAAGGCGAATTTGGCAAATCTGAGTGGTAGTATCGCCATTCTCGAAGAGGTTGCCGACGTTTTGAACAATGCGGAAATTGTTGAAGCTACTTCAAAATCCGCTGAAAAATAATATTTGAAAGGGCGGTGATAGGTATGAATTGTGATTACAGCCCTTACTCACTTCCTACCATCGACTTTGTGGGAGGATCAACGCAGGAACTTGTGTTCCACACGTTCTTTTCACAAAACAAAAAGCCGTTTGATCTATCCTCCTGTACGGCCAGTTTTGCGTTGATCAATTTTGTCAACAAAAACGGATCACCGCTTATTGCCAAACCGATGGAGGTTAGTAAGAGTGAGGACGGCGACGGAACTGTAACAAATGTTCTGCGTGTGGTGTTGCTGCCAGAGGAAACGGTAGATCTGGTCGGTAAGTTTATCTATCAGATTACTATTCAGGATATCTCAGGGGAAATTGAGATCCCGGATCAGGGTATTATTCGCATTGCGAACAATATCAACAAAAGTTTCCCCCATTAAGCAACAAAGAAAATCATTGAGAAAGGATGAGAACGATGAATACGACCTATTTTCTGAATTTGGTGTCAGGCAACGTGTTTGGCTCCAAGAAAACCCCGGCTTTGCCTGAGAAATATTATCTGGGTCTGAGTAGCGCCGCGCCTGCTCTGGATGGCAGTGGCGTTGTTGAGCCTGGTGAGGGCGCCGGCTATGCTCGTGTAGAGCTGACGTCTTTGAGCGCCCCTGTTAATGGTGTCGTGACCAACAATGCTGCGATTGATTTTGCGGAGAGCACTTCCGAGTGGGGCACTATGACCCACTTTGTTGTTTACGATGCTCTGACTGGTGGCAACCTGCTGATGTACGGCGAGCTGTCTGCAAGTCGTCGTGTTGAGGCTGCAACCATCATGACCATCAAGCTGGGTTCTCTGAACCTGTCTGTGGTGAACCCGACGGCATAAGGAGCGATAGGAGATGAAGGAGTACGATATTTTCCTGAAACAGCGTTTGACTGAAGGTTCAATCATCGTTTACTCCCTCCCATTTCGTGATGGCGTATCAGCTGTAAACAGAGTAGTTTTGCGGGCGATGCTGTCATATTTCAGCCTGCAAAAGAAAATTGCAGTGGCAAATCAATCTGCTCTGTTGTCGGAGAACGACGAGATGTTGGCTACGGTCAGTGAGAAAATCGGTGATCAAGTTTGTCTGGAAGCGAGCGCCGCACTTACTATCAAGTATCGAAACGAACTGGAGCAGGCAGCGATGAGGCTGGATATCCCAGCTTTCACGCTGTTTGCCCAGAGTTTCTTTGCCTTGGAAAGTCAAATCGGTATCAAAGTTAGCCAGCTGATTGCTTATGCTAAGAGTTCCCTTGGCGATGCGCAGAGTGCAATGGCGATTGTAGCAAAAAGTCTTGCGGAACAAAAGCAAGTCTTTGACACTATTCAAAATCAGACTGTTTTCAAAATCATTTGCTTCCCCGCAGTGATGATTCAAAAGCACGTTATATTAATCCTGATAATGATTCGAGAGGTCCATGGAAAACGGTAGACTATCTTAATCAGGCAACCCCTGCACAACGTCCGAATCTATGCTACGATATTACCAACCCTTATACAGGCCAAGTAATTAAAAATAAATCCAAAGCATGGAGATATGAGAAAAGCACACACAATCGACATGTTGCTGAAAACAAAATCTGGTGGGGGATTGACGGCAAAAACACTGTTCCTGCTTTGAAACTGTTTCTTTCAGAAGTTCGTGATGGAATGACACCGCATAATTGGTGGCCATATAATGAAGTTGGCCATACGCAAGAGGCCACCAACGAACTTGTCACGATTTTTGGTGAAAAATCCGTATTTGACTATCCGAAGCCGACACGTCTAATTGAACGTATTTTACAAATAGCATCTGACCCTAATTCTATTATCCTCGATTCCTTTGCTGGTTCTGGTACGACTGCTCATGCTGTTTTGAACATGAACAAGGCGGACGGTGGACACCGCAAGTTTATCCTCGTTGAGATGATGGACTACGCCGACAGCATCACCGCCGAGCGCGTCAAGCGCGTAATCA
>ERZ1106951.1419-NODE-1419-length-21093-cov-9.531895_pt1 | contig 21093 bp, 17 predicted proteins | sample MGYA00403676_ERZ1106951 | MGnify/ENA primary metagenome ERZ1106951 (study PRJEB35170, sample SAMEA104062398) | human gut metagenome | biome: human gut; feature: human-associated habitat; material: faeces | place: Denmark | collected 2012-04-23 ...
CCCATGTGTAGGGGTGGCGCGGCTCGTAGAAGATCTCGTCGATGGTGCCGGTCTCCACGATCTTGCCGGCGTACATGACGTCCACATAATCGGCGACTTTGGCCACAACGCCCAGGTCGTGGGTGATGTAGATGACCGAGATGCCGCGCTCTTTCTGGATGGAGCGGATCAGCTCCAGGATTTTGGCCTGAATGGTCACGTCCAGAGCGGTGGTGGGCTCATCACAGATGAGCAGGTCGGGGTCGCAGGCCAGCGCGATGGCGATGACCACGCGCTGCCGCATACCGCCGGACAGCTGATGGGGGTAGTTCTTCATCCGCTTTTCCGCATCGGTGATGCCCACCTCTTCCAGCAGCTCCACAGCCTTTTTGTAGGCCTGATCCTTGGGCATTTTGAAGTGCCAGAGCATTCCCTCCATGATCTGCTTGCCGATCTGCATGGTGGGGTCCAGGCTGGTCATGGGGTCCTGGAACACCATGGCGATCCGCTTGCCGTTGATGTGGCGGCGGATCCACTTTTTGTCTTTCTGCAGCAGGTCCACGGTCTCGGGGGAGCCGTCGGCGTGGTGGTAGCTGAACTGGATGGAGCCGCTGTTGACGATGGCGTTCTGGGCCAGGATGCCCATGGCGGCTTTCATGGTGACGGACTTGCCCGAGCCGGACTCGCCGACCAGAGCCACCGTCTCGCCCTTGTACAGGTCGATGTTCACGCCGCGGATGGCGTGGACCTTGCCTGCGGTGGTCTTAAAGGTGATGTCGAGGTCACGCACCGACAGCACCTGTTCTTTTTTGTTTTCAGGCATGGTGTGTTCCTCCTTACATGCTCTTCATCTTGGGGTCCAGTGCCTCGCGCAGACCATCGGCCACCAGGTTGAAACTGAGCATCAGCAGGCTCATGACCACGATGGGCGGGATGATCTGGTAGGGGTGGGTGGTAAAGCTGTTGTACAGCTCACTGATGAGCGAACCCAGCGAGCACTGGGGCACCGGGATGCCCAGACCCACGAACGAAAGGAAAGCCTCGGTAAAAATAGCGGTGGGGATGCTGAACATGACCTGGGTGATGATGGGTCCGATGATGTTGGGCAGGACTTCCTTAAAGATGATGAAGAAGCTGCCCGCACCCAGCGTGCGGGACGCCAGCACGAACTCCTGATCTTTCAGTTTGAGCATCTCGGCACGGGCAATGCGGCTCATGCCCACCCACTCGGTCAGCATCAGGGCAAAGATAATGGTGATCATGCCGGGCTGCAAGATCAGCAGCAGCAGGGTCACGATGACCAGACGGGGGATGCCGTTGGCCACTTCGAGGAAGCGCTGCATCAGCATATCCACTTTTCCGCCAAAGTAGCCTGAGATCAGGCCGTAACTCATGCCAATGACCATGTCGATGATGGCGGCAGCCACGGCGATAATGAGGGAGACGCGGGCACCCTCCCAGGTGCGGGTCCAGATGTCACGGCCATACAGGTCGCTGCCGAACCAGTAGTACACATCGTCCTTGCCTTTTTCGACGTAATTGTTGACGATCTTGGTGCCGGTGGTGGTGCTCATCTTCTCGCTGCCGTCCAGAATGCCGAAACTCTCGATGCCCGGCACACGGGGGGCAAAGTTTTTCTGGCTCAGCTCCTGGCCGGAGTAGGTGTAGCTGTTCATGCCCGGGCCAAAGATGGCCAGCAGCACGATGAACACGATGAGGATGAGGCCCAGCACGGCGCTCTTCTTGCGGAGGAAGCGGATGCGGGCATCTTTCCAGAAGCTCTGGGCCGCAAAGTTGGAGTCCACGGCGATCTCATCGTCGTTGTGCTTGAGGGTGAAATCCGCCTCGTTGAACTTGTGCTCGGGGTACAGACCATCCACGGTCTGGGTGATGGCGGCGGCGGTGGATTCGCCGCCCAGCCGGATCGCTTTTTCTGCCATATCAGTCGTCCCCCTTTGCCAAACGGATGCGCGGGTCAATGATGCCGTACAGCAGGTCAACGACCAGCATGATGCCAATGTACATGGCGCTGTAGATAAAGCTCAGACCAATGACAACGTTGTAATCGTTGGACTGGATGGCCGTCACCAGCAGGCTGCCCACGCCGGGGATGGCGAAGATCTTTTCGACCACCAGAGAGCCGGTCATCAGATCCACGATCAGAGGAGCCAGCACGGTGATGATGGGGATGAGGGCGTTGCGCAGCGCGTGACGGAAGATCAGCGCCGGGCCGGAGATGCCTTTGCTCTCGGCCAGCAGCATATAGTCGGAATCCAGCACCTCGATCATCTCACTGCGGGTAAAACGGGCAATGGACGCCATGGTGAACATGGAGAGCGACACGCTGGGCAGCACGCTGGAACCAAAGATGTCTTTTGCGGAGAACAGCATGGGGAACCAGCGGAGCTTGAAGCCGAAGGTATAGCTCAGTGCCAGTGCAAAGACGTAGGACGGCACCGAAACGCCGATGACCGAGATGATGGTGGCGACGGTATCAAAAATGGTGTCCCGCTTGAGGGCGGCGATGATGCCCAGCACCAGGCCCACCAGCGCGCCCAGCGTGACGGCCATGCCGCCGATCTGGATGGAGATGGGCAGGCGGGCCTGCACCAGCTGGGAGATGGGCGTGTTCTTGGAGATGTTGTAGCTCACGCCCAGGTCGCCCCGAAGCATGTTGCCCACATAGCGGAAGAACTGGATGTAGATGGGCTGATCCAGACCATACTTGGCGTACAGCGCAGCCCGCATGTCAGCGGTCAGCTTTTCATCGTTGAACGGGGAGCCGGGCATCAGCTGCATGAGGATGAACAGCACCAGCAGGATGGCCAGCAGCGTGAACAATGAGGTCAGAAGCCGCTTGAGCGTATATTTTTTCACGACGGGTGAACCCCCTTTTCTTTTGCAGCTGCGGTCAACCGTGCGCGAGCTGCGGACAGGTACGATGCCAAAAAGGCGCACAGTGGCTTTTGCGGGCCACTGTGCGGCCTTGTTCAGCAATGGATGTTCAATTAGACGCTCTTGGTGGTGCGCTTGTACACGCGGTTCAGAGCGCAGGGGTGATGCTCCACACCCTTGACGGCGGAGGAGATCATCTCGGCGTTGCACTGACCGTACAGCGGGAAGATGACGACCTGATCCAGCACGATGGCTTCCGCGTCGTACATGGCAGCCCAGCGGCCCTCGGGGTCGGTGCACAGGTCACCGGTGGTGCACTCGGCGATGATGGCATCGTAGTCGGCGTCGCTCCACAGACCGTAGTTGTTGGAGTTGCCGGTGACCCACATGCCCAGATAGGTCATCGGGTCAGCGTAGTCGGGGCCCCAGCGGGTCAGGCCCAGCTGGAAGTTGCCGTCCTGCAGATCCTGCACACGCTGCTTCTTGGGCTCCACGGTCAGGTTGACGGTCAGGCCCTCCAGCGTGGTCTCCAGCTGCTCCTTGACGACCTGTGCCACTTTCTGGGGAGCATCGTCGGCATCAACGATCATATCAAAGGTGAACGAATCCTTGCCCAGCTCGGCCTTGGCAGCCTCATAGAACTCCTTGGCCTTGTCCGGATCGTATGCGCAGGAATCTGCAAACTTGGTCTGGTCGGCGCTGAAATCGCTGCCGTCGGGGCCGGTTGCAAACTGTGCAGGCACAGCGGTGTAAGCAGGGGTGGAACCATCTTTCAGCACGTCGCCGGTAATGGCGTCGCGGTCCAGTGCAAAGGTCATGGCCTTGCGCAGGTTCAGGTTGGCCAGATCCGGCACACCGTTCACGTTGGGGCTGATGTACCACAGGTAGCCGGCACCCACGCTGGTGAACTCGGGGTCATCCTTGACCTGATCGACCTGCTCGCCGTTCAGCAGGGTCATGTCCAAAGCACCGGTCTGGTAGCTCATCAGGGCCTGCTGGCTGTCCTTGATGACCTGATAAGCCAGACCATCCAGAGAAATGGAGTCAGCGTCGTAGTAATCGGGGTTCTTGGCCAGCTCAAATGCGGTAGCAGCAGGCTGGTAATCGGTCAGGATGAACGCGCCGTTGGACAGCACGGTGTCGGGGCTGGTGCCAAAGGTGTCGGCGCAGGTGTTATAGAATGCCTCGTTGACGGGGTAGAACGTGGGGAAGTACATCAGGCTCAGGAAGTAGCTGACAGGAACGTTCAGCTGAACCTCCAGGGTCTTGTCGTCCACAGCGGTCACGCCCAGGTCGGTCACGGGCTTCTCGCCAGCAATGATCTCAGCGGCGTTGACCACCTGACCAATGTCGGACAGCATGTAAGAGTACTCGGAAGCGGTGGCGGGATCGACGGCGCGCTGCCAGCCGAACACGAAGTCCGCAGCCGTCACGGCATCGCCGTTAGACCACTTTGCATCGCGCAGGTGGAACGTGTAGGTCTTGCCGTCCTCGCTGATGTCATAGGTCTCTGCAATGGCGGGCACGGCAGCACCGTCTGTATCCATCTGCATCAGGCCGTCGGTGTAATCGGCGATGACCTCAAAGGAGGTGCCGTCGGTTGCGACCTGCGGGTCCAGAGACTGGACCTCGGTCTCCAGCATGACGTTCAGGGTGCCGCCGGCAGCCGTGCCAGCAGCTGCGGAACTTGCACCGGAAGCTGCGGTAGAGGCAGCAGCCGTGGAGCTGGAAGAACCGCCGCAGGCCGTCAGGGCCAGAGCAGCAGCGGAGACACCTGCAGCAGCCAGGAAGCTGCGGCGCGAAATACGACGATCGAATCTCATAATATCTTTTCCCCTCTCTTCACCGCTTTAAAGCTATAAAGCGATATCTTCTAAAAAATGCACAGGGCGGTCTGCTCCCCCTCTGGAGCTTCACACGCCTTTGTGCTATGGCTGCATTATACTCCCCGTTGCACAAAAAGAAAAGTGCTTTTTTGCTGTTTTGACGGAAAAGTGGGTGATTTCTGTGAAATGCCCAATGATGCAAAAAATCCGCTTGCTAATTTTTGTATAGTTTTGCTCTTGCACTGTATCTGATGCAAGGACAACTTGCACGAAATAAGTAGTACTTGTATTTTGCACAAGGACGAATCTTGCGGGCTGCTTTGTTTTTGAAAGAAAACGGCTCATTTTTCTTTCACACAACTTGAACAATCGTCATCTGTTTTTACACCGGAAACAAAAAGAGCCGCTGCAAACGCAGCGGCTCTGAAACGATGAGATTTTACTTTGCGTATTCGACGGCACGGCTCTCGCGGATGACGTTGACCTTGATCTGGCCGGGGTAATCCAGCGTGTCCTCGATCTTCTTGGCAATGGAGCGGGCCAGCAGGATGACCTGATCGTCGCTGATGACGTCGGGCTTGACCATGATGCGGACCTCACGGCCTGCCTGCACGGCAAAGGCCTGCTCAACGCCCTCAAAGCTGGAAGAGATCTCCTCCAGGTTCTCCAGGCGCTTGACATAGCTCTCCACGTTCTCACGGCGGGCACCCGGGCGGGCAGCGCTGATGGCGTCGCAGGCCTGGATAATGAATGCCAGCGGGGTCTTGGGCTCCACGTCGCCGTGGTGGGCCTCAATGGCGTGGATGATCTGGGTGTTCTCTTTGTACTTGCGGCAGATGTCCACACCGATCTGGACATGGCTGCCCTCGATCTCGTGGTCCAGTGCCTTGCCGATGTCATGCAGCAGACCGGCGCGGCGTGCCAGCGTGACGTTCACGCCCATCTCGCCTGCCAGCAGGCCGGCCAGCCAGGCCACCTCCATGCTGTGGGTCAGAGCGTTCTGGCCAAAGCTGGTGCGGTACTTCAGGCGGCCGATGAGCTTGATGAGGTCGGGGTGCAGGCCGTGGATGCCAAGTTCCATCACGGCGCGCTCGCCCTCCCGCTTCATCTGCAGCTCAAGGTCGTGGCGGCACTTCTCCACCGTCTCCTCAATGCGGGCGGGGTGGATGCGGCCATCACCGATCAGGCGCTCCAGCGTCATGCGGGCAACCTCGCGGCGGGTCTGGTCAAAGGAGGACAGGGTGATGGCCTCCGGGGTATCGTCGATGATGAGGTCCACGCCCGTGGCGGTTTCCAGCGCGCGGATGTTGCGGCCCTCGCGGCCGATGATGCGGCCTTTCATTTCATCGCTGGGCAGCGGGACGACGCTGACCGTGGTCTCACTGCAGTGGTCGGCAGCGCAGCGGCTGATGGCCTGGCCCACCAGATTGCGGGCGATGTTCTCGCAGTTCTCTTTCAGGTCGGTCTCATAGGCGGCCACACGGACAGCCTTTTCGTGGGTGAGCTCCTCATCCACCTTGTGCAGCAGCACCTCGCGGGCGTCTTCCTGGCTCAGGCCGGCCAGCGTTTCCAGCCGCTCCATCTCCTTGGCGCGCAGGGCGTCTACCTCAGCCAGATGGGCGTCGGCTTCCTCGTGCTTCTTTTTCAGTTCCTCTTCCTTGCGCTCCAGCGCTTCGGTCTTGCGGTCGAGGGCGGTCTCTTTCTGGTCCACGCGGTTTTCCTGGCGGCTGATCTCGGCGCGGCGCTGCTTGATCTCCTTGTCGGCTTCGGCTTTCTGGGCGTCCACTTCGGCTTTCAGCTTGAATGCCTCGTCTTTTGCTTCCAGGATGGCTTCTTTTCGTTTCTGGTCTGCGGTCTTGATCGCTTCGTTCACCAGGCGGGTAGCCTCGGCCTCGGCACTGCCGATCTGAGCCTCAGCGGTTTTTTTACGGTTGTTATAACCAATAAAATAACCCGCGGCACCTGCCACAACGGCGATCACGACTACGACCACAATCACTGCGATTGTGGGCATCGTGTTCACTCTCCTCAAAAAATCAAATTTAATGAGACGCTGCGAAACAGGGCGTGGGTTTTTGAAAAAATCCAGCTTTCAACGGAAAAGTGACAACAAAACGATACGCAGAGGAGAAAACTCCCCCTGCGGGCGGAATGATGCAGCTTTTTGATTTACAAGTTTATCTTATAAAAACGGGCAGATGAAGCCCCATTGAAATATTGGTTGCGGAATGCCCCGGCACGCAGCGTCAAGGATTCCATACTACTATCTATATTACGAGAGATTCCGGACATTGTCAAGGGAGAAGCTTGTTTGAAAGCGAATTATTTTGAAAAAATTTTACTCCAGATACATCCGGCGCAGCCGCATGAGGCGGGCGGGGGTCAGGCCGTACTCGGCTTCCAGGTAAGCGTCGGTGGTGCCGTACTGCTCCCGGATGGTCTGTAAGACGAAGGGCCCGTCGTCCGGGTGGACGCCCGAGATGCCCAGGTAGAAGTATTTCTGCTCCGGCCGGGCGGCGATCTCCTCGGCGTGCTCGGCCCACAGGGCCTCGATCTCTTCCTTGCGGCAGGTGTTGGACTGGACGAAATCGGCGCAGATGGTCTCATCGGAAGCGCCGAGGGCCAGCAGGATGAGCATGGCGGCCACGCCCGTGCGGTCCTTGCCGCCGGAGCAGTGGAACAGCACCGGCGTTTCACCGGCTTCCAGCGCCCGGAACAGCTCTTTGTAGGCCTTGTTGCCGTGGAGCATCCGCTCGTACATGGCCCGGGCCATCCGGTTGCCCTCGTCGGGCATCCCTTTCAGCAGGGTGAAGCGGTCTTCCGGGGAGAAATCCACTTCTTTGCCGTCTTCGAGGCAGAGGCCGCAGATCTGCACCAGCCGGGCACCATCCGGCACATAGTCCGGGGCCGCGGCGGCTTCGGTGCCGCTGCGCAGGTCAAGGATGAGGCGGAGGCCCAGGCTGTCCAGCAGCTTGCGGTCCGCCGCGCTGGTCAGGCAGGCCGTGGTGATGCCGCGGTAGATCTGCCCCCATTTGACGTGCTTGCCCTCGTCGGCCTCATAGCCGCCCAGCTCCCGGAAGTTGTGTCCGCCCGCAAAAGGCAGGGGGGTGCCGGGTGCCGGGTGCACGGGTGCGGCAGCGGCCGGAGCGGTGCTGGAAAGCACCGGGAAGTTGTAGAACGGCTTGGCCGGGCGTCCGCGGCGGGGCGGCAGGCTGGCGGCCCCGCCCAGCACCTCCATCAGATAGCTGCGGAGCAGGTCGATGTAGGCGGAACTGTGGTCCCGGCGCTGCACCAGCGAGACACAGAGTGGGGGCAGGTCTTCCAGCAGGACGTCCCGCACCCGGTCCAGCTCCCGCCGGGCCCCCGGCTCGTACCGGGTCAAGCAGGTGCAGAGCTGCTCCTGTACTAAATAGTAGGCCTGATAGAAGCTGGGGCCCACCTCCGCGTCCGGCGCAAAGCCTGCCCGGGCGCAGCTGTCCCACAGGGGGGCAAACAGGTCCTGCCGCAGGCTGGGCAGCAGCACGCGCTGGCCCCGCAGCTCGGCGAGGGGAACGCTCTCTTTCTCCCAGAACGGGTGCCCCCGGGGCACCAGCAGGCAGGCGGGGTCAGCCCGGAGGGTGGTGCGGGCCAGCACCTTGGCGGCGCAGCCCAGGTCCATCACCAGACCGGCGTCCAGCTCTCCCTGCTCCACGCCATCGGCCACGGTATCGTTGGCCAAAAGGCGGAACCGCATTGCAATGTGGGGGTACTGCTGGCGGAATTTGTCCAGCTGCGTTTCCAGCCCGGGCAGGTAGTCCGGCACGAGGGACACGCTGATGCCGATGCGGACGGGCTGGGCAGACTGGATCTCCGCGTGGAGGGCGGCCTGCATCTGCTGGAACTGCTCCACCACCGGCGCGGCATGGCGCTGCAGGCTCACGCCCCGGTCGGTGAGGGAGAGCTTGTGGTGGGCGCTGACGAACAGCGGGCCGCACAGCTCGGCTTCCAGCGCGGTGATGCACTGCCGCAGTGCCTGGCGCGACAAAAACAGCCGCTGGGCGGCGCGGGTATAATTCATCTCTTCGCACAGGACCAGAAAATAGTGCAGCTGGCGGATATCCATGGGCCCCTCCTGAAAGCAGTGCTGCGGATGCACTGTAATATATTAAAGAATAACGCGGTTTCCGTGAATTGTAAAGAAGATGGGAATAAAAAACATGAAAAATACGCAACCAGACCGCATTTTGGTTGACAGGGCATTCACAAGGTGGTATCATTAAACTCGCCTCAATCTAAAAGCATAATAACATACCAACTTGATAGGTTTTGTGGCAAAACAGCCCGGCACCCTTTCAACCGGGCGGATGATAAAAGGAGATTTCACCATGGCATCTAAATATTCCATCAGCCGCCGCAGCTTCCTGAAAGCCGTCGGCGCAGGCTCTGCCGCTGTGGCAGCAGCCGGTGTCCTGACCGCCTGTGGCGGTTCCTCCAGCAGCACCGCGCCCTCTGCAGCGTCCACTGCCGCTCCTGCTACCACCGAGCTGGCCGCGGAGCAGGTGCTGAACCTGATCTACACCGACCTGGCTCTCATTGATGTCAACGATGTCCGCAACTCCAACGAGTTTGAAGTGCTGACCGCTGTGCAGGAGGGCCTGTTCCGCACCTTTACCGATGAGAATGGTGTGGATGTGGTCGAGAACGCGGGCTGCGAGAGCTACGATGTCTCCGACGACGGCCTGACCTATACGTTCCACCTGCGTGAGGGCATGGTCTGGAGCGATGACCAGCCCGTGACCGCCCAGAACTATGTGGACAGCTGGCTGCGTCTGGTCAACCCCGACCTGGCTTTCAGCTACGCGTTCCTGGCTTACGGCATCGTGGGCGCGGAGGATTACTGCGAGAACGGCGGCAAGCTGGAAGATGTGGCTGTGGAGCTGGTGGATGACCTGACGTTCAAGGTTACTCTGACCACCCCGGACCCCGCCTTTATTAAAAAGGTTGGCATGGTCTGCTTCTACCCCGTCCGCAAGGACCTGATCGATGCAGCTGAGGCCGCGGGCGGCAACTGGACCAACGATTATACCCTGCACGTTTATAATGGCCCGTTCTACATCAGCGACCGTGTGCTGGAAAACAACATGACCCTGAAGAAGAACGAGAAGTATTGGAACGCCGACGAGGTCACCCTGACCCAGATCAATCTCCGTGTCGTCGATGAGACTTCTACCCAGGCTCAGCTGATGGAGAGCCAGCAGATCGATGTGCTGAAGCTGACCGATTTTGAGTATGTGGACCGCTGGCAGAACAAGGTTGCTGACGGTACGTTCCAGTACTTCAGCAAGGACGAGCCCAGTGTGACCTATCTGGTGCTGAACCAGCACACCGAGGACGGCGCGACCGGCGGCCCCTCCGGCGTGATGCTGAACCCCAAGTGCCGCAAGGCCATTGCACTGGCCTTTGACCGCGAGGAGTTCAACGCCATGTTCAAAGAGGGCCTGGTTACCACCGCTTACGGCGTCATCCCCTACGGCATCACCGTGGGCGAGCAGGAGTTCCGCGCGGCCAATCCGGAACCCTATGCAGACGAGGATACTTCTCCCGATACCATCAAGGCCCTGTTTGAAGAGGGCATGGCCGAGGCCGGCGTGGCAGGCACTGCCTCTGACGTGACCCTGACCGTCATCTCCTACGGTGCCACCACCGAGAAGACCAGTCAGCTGGAGTGGTTCAAGCAGCAGCTGGAGGGGAACCTGGGCGTCAAGGTCCAGATCGACACCTACCCCGATACCAGCACGTACGTGACTGCCCGCAACGCCCAGCAGTACGATTTCTACCTGCAGGGCTGGAACGGCGACTACAACGACCCCATGACGTTCTTTGAGCTGTGGGTCACCGGCAGCGGCTACGCCAAGTTCATGGGCGGCTACTCCAACCCCGAGTATGACGAGATGATCGAGAAGGCCGGCGCCAGCCAGGACGATGCCGAGCGCATGGAGCTGTTCGGCAAGGCTGAGAAGCTGCTGCTGGACGAGGGCGGTCTGGTGCCTCTGTACTATGATAACAGCCAGATCTATGTCCAGAGCTACGTCTCCGGCCTGAGCATGCCCATGTTTGGTTCTGACTTCGAGTTCTCTCGTGTCAAGATCCTGGCACACTGATCCCGATCAAACTCTCGCTTTTGGAGAGAGCGGGGAGAGCCACAGCGTTCTCCTCGCTTATTTTTGTATTCCGGGGTCCCCCCGATGCCCGGATAAAAAGAGGATTTAGCTGCTATGAAAATGCTACAATATACGGTGAAACGGTTTGTGATCATGCTGTTCACCCTGTTCATCATTGCAACAGCAACGTTCTTCCTGCTGGCAGCCACCCCCGGTGATGCCCTCTCGGCCCGCGTGGAAAAGCTGCCGGACAGCGTGGCTGCCCGCATGTATGCGAAATACGGCCTGGACAAGCCCGTGATGGAGCGCTACGTCATCACCATGAAAGGCCTTGTCCACGGCGATTTTGGCGAGTCTATCATTTATGAGGGCCAGACCGTCCAGTCCATCATCAAGGAAAAAGCCCCCATCTCGGCCCGGCTGGGCATCCAGCAGATGCTGCTGGGCGTTTCCCTCGGTCTGGCACTGGGCGTGCTGGCAGCCGTGAAAAAGGGCTCGTTCTGGGATTATCTCGTCGTGGCCCTGTCCATTTTGCTCATCTCCGTGCCAAACCTGGTGTTTGCGCTATTGCTGCAACAGGTGTTTGCGGGCAAGCTGGGGTGGTTCCCGGTCATCGGCTGGCCCAGTGACCACCTGTGGACCAGCGGCTGGAACTACACCGTGCTGCCCACGCTGGCGGGCTGCTTTGGCTACATCGCGTCCTATGCCCGCCTGCTCAAGGCCAGTATGCTGGATGTCATGAATCAGGATTACATCCTGACTGCCGAGTCCAAGGGCCTCACCCACCGGGAGGTCATCCTGCACCACGTCCTGCGCAACTCGTTCATCCCCATCGTGACCAACCTCCCCATGAGCGTGGCCATGTGCATCACCGGCTCGTTTTTCATTGAGAGCGTCTTCTCCATCCCGGGCCTGGGCCTGTACTACGTCAATGCCGTGGCGGCACAGGATGTCACCATCGTCATGGGCGAGACCGTCATTCTGGCAGCGCTCTACATCATCGTGGTCTTTGTGACCGATATTCTGTACACCGTCGTCGATCCCCGCATCCGGATCCGCGGCGGCAAGCGGTAAGGAGGCGCGGCATTATGAGTGAAACTGCAAAATTCCTCACCCCGGAGCAGGCAGCCCGGGTGGACCACAGCCGCTTTGACGCGGAAAAGATCGACCGTCCCACCATCACCTATTGGCAGGGTGCGTGGCGCCGACTCAAGAAGAACCCGCTGGCTGTCATCGCCATGGTGATGCTGGCCGTGGTCCTCTTCTTCGTGCTGCTGGGCCCCACCATCAGCGGCCAGGAGTACATCAAGATCAACGCGTCCATCAAGAATACGGCTCCGAACAGTGCCAACTGGTTTGGCACCGACACCATGGGCCGTGATATCTTCTGCCGTGTCTGGATCGGCGCCCGGCTGTCCCTCATCGTGGCACTGGTCTGCTCCACCATCCAGATCGTGGTGGGCTGCGCCTATGGCGGTGCCATGGCTTACTTTGGCGGCACCGTGGACAGCGTGATGATGCGTGTTATTGAGGTCATCACCTCGTTCCCCTCCCTGCTCATCACCCTGCTCATCATGATGGTGGTGGGCCAGAACGTGGGCGGCCTGCTGTTTGCCATGTGCATCACCTCCTGGTGCGGCACGGCCCGCCAGATGCGCGGCCAGCTCATGCAGCTGCGGGAATCCGAGTATGTGCAGGCGGCCCAGATGATCGGTGCCTCCCCGGTCCGCATCATCATCAAGCACCTGCTGCCCAACACCGTCAGCATCCTGATCCTGAACCTCTGCTCCAGCATCCCCAGCTATATCTTTACCGAGGCCAGCCTGAGCTTCCTCGGCATGGGCCTGTCCAGCGATGTCATCAGCCTGGGCGTCCTCATCAGCCAGGGCAAGGCCAAGATGGATTTCTACCCCTGGCAGCTGTTCTTCCCGGCGGCAGTGCTCTGCATTGCGGTGCTGGCGTTCAACCTGCTGGGCGATGGTCTGCGCGACGCGCTGGACCCCCGCACCATTGAATAAGGAGGCTGCGACATGAGTGAAAAACTGTTGGAAGTCAAAAATCTGCGGGTCTCCTACCACACCTATGCCGGTGAGGTACAGAGCGTGCGCGGCGTCAGCTTTACGGTAAACAAGGGCGAGACGGTGGCCGTTGTGGGTGAGTCCGGCTGCGGCAAGTCTGTTACGGCCAAGAGCATCATGCGGCTGATCAAAACGCCGCCCGCTGAGATCAAAGAGGGCAGTGAAATTATCTTTGACGGCGAGGATGTGCTCCAGTTCAACGAAAAGCGCCTCTGCGCCTACCGCGGCGGCGAGGTGGCCATGGTGTTCCAGGACGCGCTGGCGGCCCTGAACCCCACCATGACCGTGGGCAACCAGATCATGGAGAACCTGCGCCACCACACCAAGCTGAGCAAAAAAGAGGCCAAGGCCCGTGCCGTGGAGCTGCTGCGGATGGTGGGGATCCCCCAGCCGGAGAGCCGGGTGGACCAGTACCCGCACGAGTTCTCGGGCGGAATGCGCCAGCGCGTTATGATCGCCATTGCGTTTGCCTGCGACCCCAAGCTGCTCATCGCCGATGAGCCCACCACGGCCCTGGATGTGACCATTCAGGCCCAGATCATCGACCTCATCAAGGCGCTGCAGAAAGAAAAGAACGCCTCGGTCATCCTCATCACCCACGACCTGGGCGTTGTGGCCAATATCGCGGACCGCATCGTGGTCATGTACGCCGGCCAGATCGTGGAGCGGGGCACCAGCATTGAGGTGTTCCACCACCCGCGCCACCCCTACACCAACGCCCTGCTGGAAGCAGTGCCCCGCCTGGACCTGCAGAACAAGCAGCAGCTGGCCAGCATCGAGGGCACCCCGCCTGACCTGATCGCGCCGCCCAAGGGCTGCCCGTTCTGCACCCGGTGCAAGTATTGCATGGAGATCTGCTGCGAGCAGCAGCCCCCGGTGCTGAATTTTGGCGACGGCCACGAGGCAAGCTGCTGGCTGTATCAGCTGGAAACGCCTGCCGCCGACGCACCTTTTACACAGGAGGCCCACTATGAAGGATAATGTTGTGCTGGAAGTCAGCCACCTGAAAAAATACTTCGACCTCGGCCATGGCCGCACCCTGCACGCGGTGGACGACGTTTCGTTCAGCATCCGTGAGGGTGAGACGCTGGGCCTGGTGGGCGAGTCCGGCTGCGGCAAGACCACCTGCGGCCGCACCTGCCTGGGCATGTACAACAAGACCGATGGACAGGTGCTCTACCGGGGCAAGGACGTTCACGCCCTGAAAGGCAGTGAGCTGTTCGCCTATAAGCGGGAGGCTCAGATGGTCTTCCAGGACCCGTACGCTTCCCTGGACCCCCGCATGACCGTCAGCGATATCATCGCCGAGGGCATGGATGTCCACCACCTGTATCAAAACAAGGCCGAGCGCGCCGAGAAAATTTACGGCCTGCTGGAAAAAGTGGGCCTGAACAAGGAGCACGCCAACCGCTTCATCCACGAGTTCTCCGGCGGCCAGCGCCAGCGCATCGGCATTGCCCGTGCCCTGGCCATGGAGCCCAAGTTCCTCGTGATGGACGAGCCCATCTCGGCGCTGGACGTTTCCATTCAGGCACAGGTCATCAACATGCTGATCCGCCTGCAAAAGGAGATGGGCCTGACCTACCTGTTCGTGGCCCACGATCTCTCCATGGTCAAGCACATCTCGGACCGCGTGGCCGTCATGTATCTGGGTCAGATCGTGGAGATCACCCGCTCGGAGGAGCTGTACAGCCACCCGCTCCACCCCTATACCCAGGCGCTGCTCTCGGCCATTCCCATCCCGGACCCCATCATTGAGGCCGAGCGGGAGACCAAGCGCATCCATCTGGAGGGCGAAGTCACCAGCCCCATCGACCCGGCTCCCGGCTGCCGCTTTGCCAGCCGCTGCCCCTACGCCACCGCCCGCTGCAAAGAAGCGACCCCCACCCTGAAAGAGGTGGGCACCGGCCACGAGGTGGCCTGCTTCCGGGTGACGGGCGAATAAGCGGGGCGGCTCCATGCAAGACAAAAAAGCTGGGAACCGCTTTGTCCTGCTCCTGAAAGACGCCGGGAAAGCGTTTCTTCTTGGGCTGGCTGTGGCGGCAGGCGTTTTCATCCTGCTGTTTGCAGTGGGCGCGGTGAGCCATGGCTTTTCCGCACTGGCCGGGCTGGAGCTGGCCCGGCGGGGGCTGTTCATCGTGGGGGCACTGGCCCTGCTGGTGAGCGCCGGAGCCCTCCTCCTGCCTGAAAAAGCGGCCTCCGTCCGCGAAAAGGACGGCTGGACTGCCCGTTTTGGCCGCTTCGGCCTCTTCGGGGTGCTGTTCTGCGCCGCCGCGGCGATTTTGCTCGTGGCCGGTGTGCTGGATGGCTGGATGTATTCTGCATTCGTTTAAGGTTATGCCAAAGGCTCTCCCTTTGGGAGAGCTGGCGCGTCAGCGCCTGAGAGGGCAAGTCCGGTAAAATAAAACATAAAAACACAGCGATACGATGTCTCTGACAAACAGAGATCGTATCGCTGTGTTTTTTGCTTTTTGTCAGCATCCTTGCTCTCTCCGCCATTGCTTCGCAATGCCACCTTGCCCCCTTCTGGCACTTTCGTGCCACCTCCCCCGGCCGGGGGAGTCTTTCAAAGGAAGAGGCCTTGGCAAAGAAAAGAGACTGTGCTACAATATCACACGGAAAAGGAGGGGAGAGCCCATGCCGCACCGCACGCTGCAGGAAGAAGAGCGAAGCCTTTGGACGCTCTTTGGCACGTTTTTTAAGATCGGCCTGTTCACCTTTGGGGGCGGCTATGCCATGATCGCCCTGCTGGAAAATGAGTTCATCACCAAAAAGCACTGGCTGGGCCGGGACGAGTTTCTGGATATGGCCGCCATTGCCGAGTCCACCCCGGGGCCGGTGGCCATCAACAGTGCCACCTATCTGGGTTATAAGCTGGCCGGGGTGCCGGGGGCGGCCGTGGCCACGGTGGCCGTCTCCCTGCCGTCGTTTGGCATCATCTACGCCATCTCCCTGTTTTTTGACCAGTTCACGTCCCTGACGGTGGTGGCGCACGCTTTTCAGGGCATTCAGGTCTGTGTCATCTACCTCATCTTCTTGGCGGGCGTCCGGATGCTCAAGGTGCTGGAGCGCACGCCCCTCAATGTGGGCATCCTGCTGGTGGTCATGGCCTGCATGATCGCGTTCTCTCTGCTGGCGGTCAAGTTCTCCTCCATCGCGTTCATCCTCCTCAGCGGCATGGTGGGCGTGGCCGTCTGGGGGACGGGCAGAAATCAGAAAGGCGGGAGGTGAGCGGGATGCTCTGGCAGTTGTTCTGGACGTTTCTGGAAATCGGTGCCGTCTCCTTTGGCGGAGGCTACGGCATGATCTCTCTCATCCGGGAGAAAGTGCTTCTCCACGGCTGGCTGGAGGAAACGCAGTTTTTGAGTTTTATTGCGGTGTCGGAGTCCACCCCGGGGCCGCTGGCCATCAATATGGCAACGTTCATCGGGGCCTCGCAGGCCGGTGCGGTGGGGGCGTTCTGCGCCACGCTGGGGGTGGTGCTGCCCTCGTTTTTCATCATCCTGCTCATTGCGGCGCTCATCCATAATCTGTTGCAGTACGCGGGGGTCAACGCGTTCCTCTCCGGCATCCGGCCCTGTGTGGTGGCCCTCATTCTGGCCACGGCCGTCACCATGGGCCTGAGCAGCCTGCTGGGCGTCTCCACGCTGGCGGACACCCCCGCCCCTGCCTGGCAGGGCATCGGCATTCTGGCGGCCCTGCTGCTGCTCCATTTTGGCTGGCAGAAGTGGAAAGGCAAAGCCCCCTCCCCCATTGCGATGATCCTAGTCTCCGCGGTGCTGGGCATGGTGGTCTATCACTGAAAATTTTGGATTTTTTCAATTGCGGACGTTTGGCGTAAATGGCATGTGGCGCTTGACATTTTGGTAAGGGTGCGTATAATAAAAAGTACGAACGAAGGATGTGTGCATGGTTCTCATGAACGCAACAAGAAGCCCCGCGGTAGTAGCAATACCGCGGGGCTTCTTGCGCTTATGGATTAGTGCTTGTCGCTTCTGAATAGTACGTCAAGCCACTTGCAGATAAAGTTCGCCACAATACCTGCTGCGACGGACCACACGAACGAAGGAATCGTGTACATGGTTCTCACCTCCTTCCCCGCTCGGGGGACGGCGGAAAGCGACATCTTTATGATAACATAAAATTTGACAAAACACAACAAAACAGCGCCCGTGCGAATCCACCTGCACGGGCGCTGTTTTTCTGCAATTTAATTTTAAGATCAATCGTCGTCGCTGTCCAGCTTGAGCACGGCGGTAAAGGCCTCGCTGGGGAGCTCGACACTGCCCAGCTGGCGCATCTTCTTTTTGCCCTCTTTCTGCTTTTCCAGCAGTTTCTTTTTGCGGGAGATGTCGCCGCCATAGCACTTGGCAAGCACGTCCTTGCGCATGGCCTTGACGGTCTCGCGGGCAATGATCTTGCCGCCGATGGCCGCCTGCACGGGGATCTCAAACAGGGTGCGGGGGATGTTGTCCCGCAGCTTCTCGCAGATGCGGCGGCCCTTGGCGTAGGCGTTGTCCCGGAAGACGATCATGGAGAGGGCGTCCACGGGGTCGCCGTTGAGCAGGAAGTCCAGCTTGACAAGGTCGCTCTCGCGGTACTCCTTGAACTCGTAATCGTAGCTGGCGTAGCCGCGGCTCCGGCTCTTGATGGCGTCAAAGAAGTCGTAGACGATCTCGCCCAGCGGCAGGGCGTAGTGGAGGTCCACACGGACGTCATCGAGGTATTTCATGTCAGCCAGCACGCCGCGCTTCTGCTGGCAGAGATCCATCAGGGCACCCACATACTCGTTGGGGGTGTAGAGGTGAACGTCCACAAAGGGCTCCTCCTGCTTGACGATGTTAGAGGGGTCCGGATAGGAGGACGGGTTATCGATCATCTCCACGGTGCCATCGGTCAGGGTCAGCCGGTAGCGGACACTGGGGGTGGTGGTGATGATGTCCAGGTCAAACTCCCGCTCCAGACGCTCGGTGATGATCTCCATGTGGAGCAGGCCCAGGAAGCCGCAGCGGAAGCCGAAGCCCAGAGCCGCGCTGGTCTCCAGCTCAAAGGTCAGGGAAGCGTCGTTGAGCTGCAGCTTTTCCAGGGCGTCTTTCAGGTCGGGGTACTTGGCGCCGTCGGCGGGGTAGATGCCGCAGAAGACCATGGGCTTGACCTGACGGTAGCCGGGCAGGGCCTCCGGGGTGGGGTTGTTGGCCAGCGTGACGGTATCGCCCACGCGGGTGTCCTGCACCGTCTTGATGCTGGCGGTCAGGTAGCCGACCTCGCCGGCCTGCAGCTGGCTGCAGGGGGTCAGGCTGGTGGCACCCATGTGGCCCACCTCCACCAGCGTGAACTGGGCCCCGGTGGCCATCAGGCGGATGGTGTCGCCGGGCTTGACGGTGCCCTCAAACACGCGGATATAAACGATGACGCCCTTGTAGCTGTCGTAGATGCTGTCAAAGATCAGAGCCTTGAGGGGGGCGTCCGGGTCACCGGTGGGGGCGGGGATGTCGCTGACCACCCGCTCCAGTACCTGATCGACGTTGAGGCCGGTCTTGGCGGAGACGCGGGGAGCGTCCAGGCAGGGCAGGCCGATGACGTCCTCCACCTCCTGGGCCACCTCGTCCGGGTGGGCAGAGGGCAGGTCGATCTTGTTCAGGATGGGCACCAGCTCCAGGTCATGCTCCAGCGCCATATAAGTGTTGGCCAGTGTCTGGGCCTCCACGCCCTGGGTGGCGTCCACCACCAGGATGGCACCCTCGCAGGCGGCCAAGCTGCGGCTCACCTCGTAGGCAAAGTCCACATGGCCCGGGGTGTCGATGAGGTTGAACTCGTAGGTCTTGCCGTCCTTGGCGGTGTAGTTCATGGTCACGGCGCGGGCCTTGATGGTGATGCCGCGCTCCCGCTCGATGTCCATGTTGTCCAGGATCTGGTCTTCCATGGTGCGCTCGTCCACGCTCTTGGTCAGCTCCAGAATCCGGTCCGAGAGGGTGGATTTGCCGTGGTCGATGTGTGCAATGATGCAGAAATTGCGGATGTTGTCTCTTGCCATTGGTTCCTCCAAACGAGAGATTTAGTTGTTGAGAATCCAGTCTTCCACGGCCATGATCTCGCCGTGCTCTAAGTAGACCCGGGGCACCCGGCGGGCCACGCCGCAGAGCACCTCGTAGGAAATGGTATCGGTCTTGCGGGCAATGTCCTCAGCGCTGTCGCTGACGGCGCCGCCCCAGAGGATGGCCTCGTCGTCCTCATGGACGTCCGGTACATTGGTCACGTCCACCATGAGCTGGTCCATGCAGACCCGGCCCACCACGGGGCAGGGCTTGCCGTGGATCTCCACGATGCCCTGCCCGCAGCTCAGCAGGCGGGGATAGCCGTCGGCGTAGCCCGCGCAGAGGGTAGCAATCTTCGTAGGCGTTTCGGCCGTAAAACGGCGGCCATAGCTGGTAGACTGCCCCGGCTGGAGCTCCTTGACCATGCTTACCACGGTCTTGAGCTTCATCACCGGGCGGAACAGCCCGAAGCGGACGGCGCTGCTGGGGTCGAAGCCGTAGAGGATGATGCCCGGGCGGGCCATGCAGCGGGAGCGTTCCAGCCCCTCCGGCCATTCCGGGTGGAGCATGACCCCGGCGGAGTTGTCACAGTGGACAAGGGCGGGCTCGTGCCCGGCGGCTTTCAGCGCCTGAAATGCCTGAACGAACAGGGCGTGCTGCTCGGCGGTGTAGGCCACATCGGCCTCGTCCGTCTCATCGGCCACGGCAAAGTGCTGGAACAGGCCGGTCATTGCAAGGCCCGGCAGCTGGCAGGCGTGGGCCATCTCCCGGACGGCCTTTTCAAAATCCGTGCGGAGAGCAAAGCCGATGCGGCCCATGCCGGTGTCCGCCTTGAGATGGACCTGCACCCGGCCGCCTGCCGCGCAGGCCGCTTTGCTCAGAGCCTCGGCCTGTTCCAGAGAGTAGCAGGCCGCCGTGATGTGGTTCCGGATGAGGTCGGCGGCGCAGCTGGCGTAGACATGGCCCAAAATCAAAATGGGCAGGGTGAGCCCGGCCTGCCGCAGCTGCAATGCCTCGGCCAGGCAGCTGCAGGCCAGCCAGGCGGCCCCCTCCTCGGCAAAGACCCGGGCACACTGCACGGCCCCGTGGCCGTAGCTGTCGGCCTTGACAACGGCGCAGAGGGGCAGCTCCCCGGCCCGCTGCTTGACCGCCCGGAAATTTTGCCGCAGGGCGTCCAGATCGATCTCGGCCCAGACGTGCTTTTCAAAAACTTGGTTTGGCATAATAAAGTCGCCTCTTTCGGTTCAAAACTCAGGACAGGCGGACACTCTCCACGAGGTTGACGATATCGCTGATGGAGGCCAGCTTGGTCAGGCCGGAGACATAGACCACATCGCCGCTGTCGTAGGTGATGGTGGCCAGGACCGCGTAATAGGCTTGAATGTCGCACCGCACGGCTGTGACGGTGGCACCGTCCACGCTCAGGTTCACCTTGCGTGGGCTGATGACGCCATAGGCCTCTTTCAGGTCGCTTTCTGACTGCTGAATGAAATCAGCGTAGGTGTCTTTGTCGCCCCGCTGGAACAGCACCACCTGATAATTGGCGTCAGAGCTGTCGGCAGCGGAGGCCAGCTCCAGTGCATGGCCCAGCGTGGCGTCCTCGGTCATCTCACAGATGGGCCAGATGCCGCTTTCGTAAGAAACGGTCACGCCATTCTCCGCAGTGTAGGTGGTGTCGGGGTTGGCCGGGGTGCGGCGGTTGACCACGAGGGTGAGGATAAAATAGGCCAATGCGCCCAGCAGGACGATGATGCCCATGGCGAGCAGGAGCTTGGAGCCGCGGGCCTGTGCGGCGTCGCGCTGGTGGAGGTCTTTGGACATGGAACATTCTCCTTTAAACAATATACCTTTACAGTATAACACAACTGGCCGCGGATTTGTAGCACCACCGTGCAGAAAATGCGCTCCGGACACGAAAAAAGAAACCAAAAATCCAAAATCTGAAATCAAGAGATTTCAAGAGAAAACGGGAGATTTTGAAAGATTTAAAAATTTGCGCTGAAAAAATCAAAAAATAGTGTTGACAGGCGCTATTTTGTGTTGTATACTGACACTCGCGCCCCAAAAGGGTGCCTGAACCGTACAAAACACTTATCAGGAGGAAATAGATATGAGCACTACTCTCGTAAAGCCCGCTGAA